>Ga0209118_1000139_pt1 | contig 48560 bp, 29 predicted proteins | sample BlaSpr_A8_Ref_M1_FD_187988 | JGI IMG/M metagenome (GOLD analysis project Ga0209118, IMG submission 187988) | Forest soil microbial communities from Thunder Bay, Ontario, Canada - Black Spruce, Ontario site 2_A8_Ref_M1 (SPAdes) (version 2) | ecosystem: Environmental > Terrestrial > Soil > Boreal... | reverse complement strand
CGAAGCGTTGCCCGAGGCGATTGTCGCCCTGGATCTTGATCGTCACGTCCTTGCCGAGATCCAGGTCCTCGGCGAGGTACACCCAGCCCATGCCGCCCGAGCCGAGCTGCCGGAGGATCTTGTAGTGGGAGAGGGTCCGGCCGGTCATCTCTCCCGCCTGCAAGACCGGGATCGGCGCCGCCGCCGATTGCAGCCGCGCCGGCTGGGCGAGAGGCGGCGGCCCCTCGAGAATCCGCCGCGCCCCCCGCAGATCGAGACGGCCTGCAAGATAGCGTTCGCACTGCGGTGCCACTTGCGGCCGGCAGGCGAGAGCGCTCTCGAGGAGAGCGTCACGGACGGCCTGGGGGTCCGCTCGTTCACCGCGCTCCACCTGGCGGCTCACGAGCAGGGCGACGACCCCGGTCACGACCGGTGCCGCGAAGCTGGTGCCGCTGCGGCGCTCGGTCCCGCCGCCCGGCGCAGCGCCCCGGACGTTCTCGCCGGGAGCGAGCAGCCCGCAACCGGCATACCCCCAATTGCTGAAGTCGAGCGGCGTCCTGTCGGCTCCCATGGCGCCCACCGCCAGGACCGACGGCATCGCCGCCGGCACGTGCAGGCACTCGCACCCCTCGTTGCCGGCCGCCGCGACGATCAGCACGCCTCTCTTGGCGGCGTAGCGCACTGCATCGACAAGCAACGGCGACGCCTTGCCGGCCGGCGCAACCTGCCCGCCGCTGACGTTGATCACCTGTGCCCCGGCATCGACCGCCTGGCGGATCGCCCGGGCCAGGTCAAGCTGCGAGCAGCTCTCCAGCTCGCCGGCCGCATCCTCCTGGAACACCGGGACGCTGATTCCCCGGCACGCTGGAGCGATCCCCAATCCCTTCCCAACGGCGACGCTCGCCACGTGGGTGCCATGGCGTGTGGCCCCGTCCGCGGCGAGAGCGGGGAGCTGGACAAAGCCACCGCCGGCGAACGCGGGATGACCGAGGTCCACCGCGCCATCGAGAATCGCCACCACGACCCGCGGATCGCCCCGGGTCTCGGTGCGCAGCGCGGCCAATCCCTCGACCAGCGAAGGATCGATCGGTAGAGTCGTTACAGAGGAAAGCTCCATTCCCATCGGAATCCGCGTAAAGAGATACGAAGAGTATATCTAACCGCGTTGTAGCATAGCAAGTATATATGTAAATGGAGAGAGAGATCGATCTATTTATATTTTCGAACTACCTGGCTCTGGAAGTATGAGGCGATGGGCTATGCCTTGATCCTGAAGGACGCCGGCGTGCTGACCCAGACGATGTACCTGGTCGCGGAGGCGATGGGGCTCGCCGCCTGCGCCCTTGGCGCGGGCAACGCCGATCTCTTCGCCCAGGCGGCAGGTGTCGACTACTACGCCGAGAGCTCCGTCGGCGAGCTCATGCTCGGCAGCCGAGCCTGAGCGCGCCTGCTCATCAGCCCGTCTCTCGGCACCAGGTCTTCCTACGCGCTGCCAACTGCCAGGCCCGGTCGCGGCAGCACCGCTCGGTCTCAGCCCAGGCCGCTGTGAAGCGGCGCTGAAGGTGTGACCGAGCGGGCGGCCTGCGACTGGCTCCACCTGCACGACGATCCGCCGTCCCGGCCGCAAGCAGGATTTCGCGCCGAGCGGCCGCCAGCTTGCTCGCGCTTACTTCGCCCGCTTGGCGGTCAGCTCCATGACCTTGACGTCCTTGCCGTCTCCCACCATGTACATCTCGAAACGGTAGGTGTCGGGGTCGACCAAGGTCGTCACCTCCTTCGACTTCACCACCTTACCCTGCATCGGATCGAAGCCTTCGCCGGTCTCGGTGAGGGTCTTGCACGGGTCTTCGCAGGTGCCGCGGAAGACCATGACGCCGGTGCCGAAGTTGTCGATCCAGGTGCTGAAGTACTCGTGCGTGGCGTTGTCGTAGCCGTCGAGGGCCCGCCCCTCGAAAGGCTGGCCGAAGAAGCTGCCCTTGTGCACCGATTGAAGGTAACGGCCGCCGAGCAGCGAGGTGTACTCCACGGTGCCGCTGAACTCGGTCGGCGGCTTGCCGGGCTCCATCCAGCTCTTGCCGGAGACCGTCCAGTTGCCGGCGAAGTTGCCGAAGCGCTTGTGGTGCTCGCCGGGCTGGGCGAGCTTCATGTAGGCATCCATCTCGGCTTTCGCCTTGGCCTGGGCATCGCTCGCGGCAGGGGAGGCAGGCGCGGCTGCCGGCTGCTGCGGATCGCCGGCGTGCAGCGGCCGCGTGCCGAGGGTCAGGGAAAGCATCAGAGTGACCAGGGCCAGCAGGGCCACCAGGGCGGCGCCTGCGGACGGGAGGGCGGGGAAGCGCGCGAAACGGCTCTTCATGACCTGCTCCTTTTCAAGAATTGAAAACGAGGCTCTCGCTGGAACCGAGGCTTGACCTTACGCTTTGTTACCGCGTACTCTATCAGTGGGCGCGGCCCGCCGTCAAGCACCTCGTCAAGGCGCCGGCCGACCGGTATCATGGGCCGCCGTCTTCGACTGTCGCGATGCCCAACGCCTACGACTCCGCCTCCATCGAAGTCCTCACCGGTCTCGAGCCGGTGCGCCGGCGCCCGGGGATGTACACCTTCACCGACCGGCCGGACCACCTGGCGCAGGAGGTGATCGACAACGCGGCCGACGAGGCGATCGCCGGCTACTGCTCGGAGATCGCCGTCACCCTCCACCAGGACGGCTCCCTCGAGGTCGCCGACAACGGCCGCGGCATGCCGGTGGACAGGCATCCCGGCGAGAAGGTCTCGGGCGTCGAGGTGATCCTCACCCGCCTGCACTCGGGCGCCAAGTTCGTCGAGGGCAACTACCGCTTCTCCGGCGGCCTCCACGGCGTCGGCGTGTCGGTGGTCAACGCCCTCTCGCGGCGGCTCGACGTGTGGGTCAAGCGCGACGGCCGCGAGCACACCATGAGCTTCGCCGGCGGCGACAAGACCGCGGAGCTCAAGGCCGTCGGCACGGTCGGCCAGCGCAACACCGGCACCACCGTCCGTTTCTGGCCCGACCCGAAGTACTTCGACTCGCCGAAGTTCACCATCGCGAGGATCAAGCACTCGCTGCGCGCCAAGGCGGTGCTCTGTCCCGGCGTGCGCCTGCGCTTCGTCCACGAGGACGTGCCCGCGGACGACGAGGAGTGGTACTACGAGGACGGCCTGACCGCCTACCTGCTCGACGAGCTCGCGGACGCCGAGCGCGTGCCGGCCGAGCCGTTCGTCGGGCACTTCAAGGGCAAGGACGAGGAGGTCGACTGGGCGGTCACCTGGCTGACCGACGATTCCGGCTCGACCCCGCTGGTCTCCGAGAGCTACGTCAATCTTATCCCGACGCCGCTCGGCGGCACCCACGTCAACGGCTTCCGCGCCGGCCTCACCGAGGCGCTGCGGGAGTTCTGCGAGTTCCGCGACCTGTTGCCGCGCGGCGTGAAGCTGGCTCCCGAGGACGTCTGGGCGCGCTGCGCCCACGTGCTCTCGGTCAAGATGCGCGAGCCGCAGTTCACCGGCCAGACCAAGGAGCGCCTGTCGTCGCGCGAGGCTGCCGCCTTCGTCGCCGGCGTCACCAAGGACGCCTGTGGCTTGTGGCTCAACCAGCACACCGGCGACGCCGACCGCATCGCGCGGCAGGCCATCGACAGCGCCCAGGCGCGCCTGCGGGCCGGCAAGCAGGTCAAGCGCAAGACCGTCGTCAGCGGGCCGGCCCTCCCGGGCAAGCTGGCCGACTGCTCCAGCCAGGACCTGCAGTCGACCGAGCTGTTCCTAGTCGAGGGCGATTCGGCGGGCGGCTCGGCCAAGCAGGCGCGCAGCCGTGAGTTCCAGGCCATCCTGCCGTTGCGCGGCAAGATCCTCAACACCTGGGAGGTCGCTTCGGCCGAGGTGCTCGCCTCGCAGGAGGTGCACGACATCGCCGTGGCGCTCGGCGTCGACCCGGGATCGCCGGACGTCTCCGGGCTGCGCTACGGCAAGATCTGCATCCTCGCCGACGCCGACTCCGACGGTGCCCACATCGCCAGCCTGCTCTGCGCCCTGTTCCTGCGCCATTTCCGGCCGCTGGTCGCGGACGGCAGGGTGTACGTGGCCATGCCGCCGCTCTATCGCATCGACGTCGGCAAGGACGTCTTCTACGCTCTCGACGACCGCGAGAAGCGCGGCATCCTCGACCGCATCGAGGCCGAGAAGCTGCGCGGCAAGGTCAACGTCCAGCGCTTCAAGGGCCTCGGCGAGATGAACCCGATGCAGCTGCGCGAGACCACCATGGCGCCCGACACCCGCCGTCTCGTCCAGCTGTTTCTCAGCGCGACGGCGCCCGCCGAGTCCCCGGAGGCTCTCCCAGCAGCCGCGCTCGAGGGGCACGCCGCGCCAGCTGGGCCGCCGGTCACGCCCGCCTCGCCGACACCGCCTCCGAAGACCGCCGGGGCCACCGAGTCCGGCCAGGCCTCGACGCCCGCCGCTCCGCCCGCGGCCGCCGTCGGCCGCCCGGCGCCAGCGCCGGGAGAGGACGTCGACGCCGTCATCGACATGCTGCTCGCCAAGGGGCGCGCCGCCGACCGCCGGGAGTGGTTGATGAGCCAGGGCAACCGCGCCGAGGTCGAGGTGTAGTGGCTGCCGGCCGCCGTTCCTCGGGCAGCCGCAAAGGCGGCACCGATGCACCCCGCCTGCCGTTCGCCGCCGGCCCCCGCGGCCCCCGCGACTCCCGGGGCACCCGGGACCCCCGGGGGCCAACTCGCGCCGTCGCCGCAGTCGCCGCGGTGACCGCCGATGTCGAGCGCCAGTCGCTGGCGAGCTTTGCCGAGAAGGCGTACCTCGACTACTCGATGTACGTCATCCTCGATCGCGCCCTGCCGCACCTCGCCGACGGCCTGAAGCCGGTGCAGCGCCGCATCGTCTATGCGATGTCCGAGCTCGCCCTGTCGTCCAACGCCAAGTTCAAGAAGTCGGCGCGGACGGTGGGCGACGTCATCGGCAAGTACCACCCCCACGGCGACGCCGCCTGCTACGAAGCCATGGTGTTGATGGCGCAGCCGTTCAGCGTCCGTTATCCGCTGGTCGACGGGCAGGGCAACTGGGGCTCGCAGGACGACCCCAAGTCCTTCGCCGCCATGCGCTACACCGAGGCGCGCCTGACGCCGTTCGCCCAGGCGCTGCTCTCCGAGCTGGGGCAGGGCACGGTCGACTGGGGTCCCAACTTCGACGGCACTCTCGAGGAACCGAAGCTGCTGCCGGCGCGCCTGCCGCACGTGCTGCTCAACGGCGCCTCCGGCATCGCCGTCGGCATGGCGACCGACATCCCGCCGCACAACGCCCGCGAGGTGGCTGAGGCGTGCATGCTGCTGCTCGACGACCGCCGGGTCCCCGACGAGCGCTTGTGGGAGGTGCTGCCCGGTCCCGACTTCCCGACCGAGGCCGAGCTCATCACCCCGCGCGCCGAGCTGCGGAAGATCTACGAAACCGGCGCCGGCTCGCTGCGTTTGCGCGCCGTGTGGGAGAGGGACGGCGCCGACCTCGTCGTCACCGCGCTGCCCTTCCAGGTCTCCGGCAGCAAGGTGCTGGCCCAGATCGCGGCCCAGATGCAGGCCAAGAAGCTGCCGATGGTCGAAGACCTCCGCGACGAGTCCGACCACGAGAACCCCACCCGGCTGGTGATCACGCCGCGCTCCAATCGCGTCGACGCCGAGGCGCTGATGGCCCACCTCTTCGCCACCACCGAGCTCGAGCGCTCCTACCGGGTCAACCTGACGGTGATCGGCCTCGACGGCCGCCCTTTCCTGGCGAGCCTGCGGCGGCTGCTCGCCGACTGGCTGACCTTCCGCATCGAGACGGTGCGGCGCCGCCTGCGCTTCCGCTACGAGAAGGTGCTCGGCCGCCTCCACCTGCTCGACGGCTTCCTCATCGCCTTCCTCAACATCGACGAGGTGATCCGCATCATCCGCACCGCGGAGGAGCCCAAGCCGCGGCTGATGGAGCGCTTCCGGCTCACCGACACGCAGGCGGAGGCGATCCTTGAGCTCAAGCTGCGCCACCTGGCGCGGCTCGAGGAGATGAAGATCCGCGGCGAGCAGGAGGAGCTGCGCCGGGAGCGCGACGGGCTCGAAAAGCTCCTCTCGAGCGAGACGCGGCTGCGCCGGCGGGTGCGCGAGGAGCTGGCCGCCGACGCCCGCGAGTTCGGCGACGCCCGCCGCTCGCCGCTTCAGGAGCGCGAGGGTGCGCGCGCCTTCGACGAGGCGGCGCTGGTGCCGGTCGAGCCGGTGACGGTGGTGCTCTCCGAGAAGGGTTGGGTGCGCGCCGCCAAGGGTCACGATCTCGACCCGCGCGAGCTCCCCTACAAGGCCGGCGACGCCTTCCTGCAGGCGGTGCACGGCAAGAGCAGTCAGCTGGTGGTGTTCCTCGACTCGACCGGCCGCACCTACGCCTTGCCCGCTCACTCCTTGCCGTCGGCCCGCGGCCATGGCGAGCCGCTGTCCTCCCAGCTCGCGCCTCCCGCCGGAGCGAGCTTCGCCGGCATGATGCTGGGCGCGGACGACGACCTCTACCTGCTCGCGACCAGCGCCGGCTACGGTTTCGTCGCGCAGCTGCGCGACCTGATCGCTCGCAACCGCGCCGGCAAGGCGGCGATCAGCGTCTCGCCCGGCGCCCAGGTGCTGCCGCCGCAGCCGGTGCACGACCGCGAGCGCGACCGGGTGGCGGCGGTCACCAGCGGCGGCCGCCTGCTGGTTTTTCCGCTGCGCGATCTGCCGCTGCTGGCCCGCGGCAAGGGCGTCCGGCTGATGGGCCTGCGCGCCGGCGAGCACCTGGTCGCGGTGGCGGTCCTGGCCGCCGGTGCGCATCTCAAGGTCCATGCCGGCAAGCAGCACCGGCACTTCAAGCCCGCCGAGCTGGCGCCCTTCGAGGCCGAGCGCGCGCGGCGCGGCGCGGTGATGCCGCGCGGCTTCCGGGCCGTGACCGGCCTCGAGGTGGACGCGATTCCCCCGATGGAGAAATGAGCATGATCGAGATCGACCGCGACACGCTGCGCGACTTCGAGCGCGCCGCCGGCCTGGAGTGGCTGGAGACCAATGGCCTGGGAGGCTGGGCGAGCTCGACTCTCAGCGGCGCCCACAGCCGTCGCGACCACCATCTGCTGCGGGTCGGCGAAGAGGCCGTCGCGGGGCAGGCCGGCGCCGCGGGACCGGCCACCGCCGGGGCGGGCGGCGCCCAGCCGGGAGCTACCGTCGCGCTGTCCAAGCTGGACGAGATGGTGATCGAGAACGGCCGCGTCCACGAGCTCAGCTGCAACCGCTATCCCTTCTTCGTGGCGGCCGCGGGCGTGCGGCACCTGGCCGGCTTTCGCCGCGACCTGTTCCCGGTCTTCGAGTACGAGGCCGAAGGCTACAGGCTGAGGAAAACGATCGCCCTGATCGCGGGCGGCGAGGGTGGCGAGGGCGGCGTGAGCGGCGAGCGGGCCGAGAGCGCCGAGCGGGCCGAGGGCGGCGAGCGGGCCGCGCGCGCCAAGGGTGCCGAGCGAGCTGAGTGGGCCGAGCGCACCGAGCGGGCCGAGCGCGCGGCGGGGGCCGCAGGCGTCCAGGGCGCCGAGCGGGCCAAGGGCACCGAGTGGCCTGAGCCGGCCGCCCACACCGCGGGAGCCGGCGCGCTGCTGGTGCTCTACGAGGTGCTGGCGGCTCCCGGTCCGTTCGTGCTCGCCCTGCGCCCGTTCTTCGCGCGCCGCGAGCCCCATGCCCTCTGCCGGGCCGACCTGCACGACGCCACGCCGGCGGCGCTCCGCGAGCCGGCGGGACTGCGGCTGCGCTGGTCCTCCGGGGCCGAGATCTTCCTGGCGGTGGCGGCTGAGCTCGAGGAGCGGCCGGACTGGTGGTACCGCTTCGAGCTCGAGGAGGAGCGGCGGCGCGGTCTCGATTTCCAGGAAGACCTCTGGACTCCGGGGTTGCTGCGCCGCGAGCTGGCGGCCGGCGACCGCTTCGGCCTGGTGGTCTCGGCCGGCGAGGCGGCAGGCAAGGGGGCAGCCGCCGCGGCAGGTGACGCGCTCGAGCTGCTGGCGCGGGAGCGCCGGCGGCGCGAGCAGCTGCTCGACCGGCTGCCGGTTCAGGACGAGCTGACGCGCATCCTCGCCCTCGCCGCCGGCCAGTTCTCGCTGCGCCGGCCCCCGCCGGGCGGCGGCGCGCGGCTCCTGACGTCCGGCTTTCCGGGGGGCGAGGAGACCGCCGCCGACAGCCTGATCGCCCTGCCCGGAGTGCTGCTGGCGACCGGCCGCGCCGACGAGGCCAGGGAGCTGCTGCGCGCCTGCGCCGGCGCCGCGGCCGGCGGCGCGCGGCCGGACCGCTTGCCGGAGGACGGCGAGAGGGGCGGCGAGGCAGCCTTTGACTCACCCGAGGGTTCGCTGTGGCTGTTCGTGGCCGCCTGGCGCTACCTGCAAGCGACCGGCGACCAGGCGCTGGTGCGCGACGTCCTGTTGCCGGCGCTGGCGACGATTGCGGCCAGCCATGAGCGCGGCGCCCCGAGCGGCCTGCGCGCCGCCGCGGACGGCCTCCTGGAAACGGTGCCGGGCTCGCCCGCGGCGGCCTTCCGGCCGGGCAAGGCGGTCGAGCTCAACGCGCTCTGGCACAATGCGCTGGCCACCCTGGCCGAGCTCGGCGGCCGGCTGGGCAATGCCGGCCACGCAAAGGCCTGGCGCGAGCACGCCCGGCGCGTCCAGCGCCGCTATGCCGAGCTGTTCTGGAACGCCGCGGAAGGATGCCTCTACGACAGCATCCGGCCCGCAAGCGAGGCCGCGGCCGGAGCGACAGGAGCTGCCGGCGCGGACGCGGCGGCCTGGGCGCACGAAGCGGCCGGCGCGGACAAGGCGGCCGGAGCGGCGGGCAGGGACTGGCGCGACCCGGCGCTGCGCGCCCACCAGGTGCTGGCCATCGGGCTGCCGTTCCCGGCGCTGTCGAAGCAACGCGCCCAGCGGCTGCTCCGCACCCTCGAGGAACGGCTCTATACGCCCGTGGGGCTACGCGACCTCGCGCTGTCCGAAGAGGCGGCCGCGGCGTCGAGCGCGACAGCCGCGACGCCGAGCGCGGCGGCGGCCAACGCCGGAACGCCGCGGCAACAGGAGGAGCACTCATCAGGTCTTGGGCGCGAAGAACGCTCCGCGGAGCACCGACCCAGCCATGCGCGCGCAGGACGCTCCGACCTCGCCTGGCCCTGGCTGCTCGGGCCGCTGCTCACGGCCCAGGTCTGGTTGCGCGGGGACGCCGGCCGCCGCCAGGCGCTGCAGCTTGTGGCCGAGCTCGATCCGCTGCTCTCGAGCGGCGCGATCGGCACCATCGCCGAGCTGGTCGGCGTCGAGCCGCCCCATACCCCGGCGGGCCACGTCGCCCACGCCGCCAGCGTCGGCGAGCTGCTGCGGGTCTACGTCGAGGAGCTCCACCCGGCCACCCCAGCGCAGGCGCGGCGGCAGCTCGAACCCAAGCGCAAGGCCAAGGCCAAGCCCAAGCCGAAGCCCAAGGCGGCCGCCGGCCCGCAGCCAGGCTCGCGCCGCCGCGGAAGCGCCCGGAAGGCGACTCCGGAACGCTAGCCTCCGGGCTCTTCGGCCACCGTTTACCGCCAGCTTTCCTCCGACTGTGCGCTTGCGGATATGATTTACGCAGCGTCGGTTCGCGGTTGGGGATGCCGATGACGTCGCCACGGTCCAGGAAGCCCAGGCAGATGATCCAGGTCGGGAATCACCAGATCACCCTCCCCGAAGGGGTCACGGTGACCGACTGGGCGCTCGAGCGGGTCCATTGGCAGAACCCGCGCATCCGCGCCTTTCTGGGCTGCATCCGGCTGCTCGAGGGCGTCTTCGAGAGCAACTACGCCCTGCTCCACTGCTCGCCCGAGCGCCTGCTCGACATCTGGTCCAAGGTGCGCCAGGTCTCCGAGCTGATCAGCCATCGCATCGCGCCGCTGCTGCGTGGCCGCTCGCGCATCCCGGCCCTGGAAGACGCGCGCCAGAGCGCCGAGATCTCCCTGGGGCTGCTCAAGGGCCAGGTCCTCGCGCCGCTGACCAGCTTCTCCGCCACCGTCGCGCCGGAACAGCTCGTGGAAGTGCGCAAGCTGCTCTGCATCTCGATCGGCCAGCTGCACGCGTTTCTGCAAGACACCTTCGGCGAGCTCATGGCGAGCGACCCGCGCAGCATCCACGATGCCGACTACTTCCTGTCGCGGCGGTTCCCGCAAGACATCGAGGAGGCCGAGTGGCTGCATTCGACCGTCGCCCGTCTCATCGAATACGTCGAGCGGCTCGAGCCGGTTCGCATCACCCATCTGACGGCGATGACCGAGCGCATGCGCGCCGACGAGAAGATCGCCTCCCGCCAGTCCTGGGAGGACACCGCGGCGCTGCTCGGGGTGCTGATCAGCGGGCTGACGCCGAAGCTGAAGGAGGTGCTGGCGCTGCGCGGCGTCCGCTTCCACGAGATGGAGATCCTCGACCGCTACGCCGCCGACGTCCCCGTCTACTGCCGCCTGTTGCTCGAGCTCCACGACACCGGCTGCTCCGCCGTCGCGGCCATGCAGGCAGCGGTCGCCGACTCGCCAGCCGACCACGGCCAGAACCTCCGCGACCTGGCCGCCTGCAACGCCGCCGTCAGCCACCGTCTCGTCGGCCTGCTGGTCAAGATCGACAAGAGCCTGAAGGACCTCGGCGCCTTCCTGCCGCTCTGGCTGCAGGACATCGAGAAGCGCCGCGCCCTGCTGCTCCGCCGCGCCGCCGAAGAACCTTCCGGCGCATCGCTGCTCGCCTAGGTCCTCGCCTTCGACGCCGCCGGCGGCGCCATCATCGGTTGGATCGTCGGGCGCTGGGGCACCTGAGCCAGGGTCCAAGGCGACGATCGCTCCCTGCGCCGAGCGCCGAATGGATATACTTTCCCGGCGCTTCGGGGAGGTGCAATGCCCATGGAGATCGTCCGTGCCGCGCCCGAGCTTGCCGAGACCCTGACCCGGATCGCGCTCGCCGCCAAGCGCTACTGGGGGTATCCGGAGCGCTGGATCGAGATCTGGACGCCGATCCTGACCTTCACCCCCGAGTACGTGGCCGAGAACCCTACCTTCGTCGCCGTTGAAGATGGGGACCCGGTCGGGTTCTACGCGCTGATCCTCGCGCCGGACCGGTCCCGCGCCCAGCTGGATCACCTCTGGATCACTCCCGAGTGGATCGGCCGCGGGCTCGGCCGCGCGCTGTTCGAGCACGCCGCCGCCACCGCGAGGGAGCTGGGAGTCGACGTCGTCGACATCGAAGCCGAGCCTTACGCCGAGCCCTTCTATCGCCACATGGGAGCCCGCCGCACCGGCGAGCGCACCGGCCAGATCGAGGACCAGCCGCGGGTCCTGCCGCTCATGGAGCTCGATCTCGGTAGTGAGCGAGCATCACCGGCGGGAGATAACGAGTTCCTGAAGCGGCGCGGGCTAATCTCGGTCGGTCCTGGCTCGGCCGTCGCCGATGTCGCAAGGTCCAGAGCGTTGCGTGGCACCGAGCGAGAATGAAGCAGGACCGATCATGAGCCGCCGTTGACGCGCCCCTGGCAGACCCTGGCGAGCGCCGAGACCTCTGAAGGACGCCTCGAGCTGCGCCGGCGCGGCGAGTCCGAGCTGGTGATCACGGTCGGCGGCCGGGTGTTGATGAACAGCGCCGCCCACCGCTCCGAGGCGGCGCTTGCCGAGCTGGCCTGCCGTCCCATCGCGAGGCTGCCGCGGCCGCGGGTGCTGATCGGCGGCCTCGGCATGGGCTACACCCTGCGCGCCGCGCTCGGCGTCCTGCCGCGCCGCGCGAGCGTCACGGTCGCCGAGATCGAACCGGTGATCGTGGAATGGTGCCGCGGCCCGCTCGCCGCGGCGGCCGGCAAGACCGTGGACGACCCGCGCGTCACGCTCGAGATCGGCGACGTCGGCGCCACGATCGCCCGGGCGGCCACGGGCGACGGCGGCGGCTTCGACGCCATCCTGCTCGACCTCTATGAGGGTCCGCGCACGGCGGCGGGTGGCCGCGATGGCCGCGACGACCCGCTCTACGGTCATGCGGCGCTGGCGCGCGTCCGCGCCGCTCTCAACCCGCGTGGCGTGTTCGCGGTCTGGTCCGAAGAACCCGATGCCGCCTTCGAGGCCCGCCTCGGCGCCACCGGCTTCGCCTGGGAACGGCGGCGACCCGGGCGCGGCGGCCCGCGGCACACCGTCTACCTGGCAGGCGCGGCACCTCCCCGGGTGGGCAGAGCTAGCTGAGCTAGCCGCTAGCTGGCTACAGGGGCCGAGTCTCCGCCTCAAACCTCCGGCCACGCGGCGAGCGCGGCGGCAATGCGGTTCAGGGTGGCGTCGAGCGGCTCGCGGGCGCCGGCGGCGAGCCGGCCAAGCCGTTTGGCGCGGCTGAGGACCGCGTGCTGGCTTTCGAGCTGGGCGCGCTGAATGACCTCGCGCTTGCCGGTTGGCATACCCCGGTGGCCGCGAGTCTCGTCGGGGAAGCGGCGAACGCGCGCCAGGACCTTGCAGAGAAACGCCACGGCGCAGGTGTCGTACATCCTGAGCTCGAAATCCCAGTCCTCCGCGGACACGGAGGTGTCGAAGGGCTCCGCTCCCAGCCGCGCCAGCGCCGTGCGCCGGATGGTGAGGCAGCAAGTGCTGAACATGCTGCCCTCGATCCAGAGCGGCGGCAACTCGGCCAGGGTCACCAGGTCCTCGCCGGCAGGCGGCAGGATGCCGGTGTCCTGGAAGCGCGAGGCAGAGACCTGGCCTTCGGGGTTGACGTGGTCGCTGTCGGAGATCAGGGCCTCGAGCGCCGGCAGGCGCGCGAAGACGCCCAGCTCGGTAGCGAGCTTGCCCGGCAGCCAGAGATCGTCGGAGTCGAGGAAGGAGACGAAAGCGCCGTTCGCCATGGCGATCCCATGGTTGCGCGCGGCGGCAGTCCCGCGGTTGGGCTGGTAGGCGTAGACCAGCCGCGAGTCGTACCCGGCGAGGACGGCACGGGTGTCGTCCGTCGAGCCGTCGTCGATCACGATCACCTCGACTTGCTCGACACCCTGCTCGAGCACGCTCGCCACCGCTTCGGTGACCAACCGGGCGCGGTTGAAGGTCGGGATGATCACCGACACGAGCGGCTGGGGCGTGGCGCGGCGGCTCATGGCTCCGCTCCGGATCGTGCCGCGGTGCCGCGCCGCAGGGCCTCGCGGAGCTGGCGATAGCCGGCGAGGTGGACCCCTTGCCGCCGCAGGCGCTCGCCGAGAGCCGGATCGGCAAAGATCTCGTAGTCGGCGACCCGCGCCTGCCAATGCGGCGTCATCGCCCGCAGCTCCGGCGAGTCGCAAGCCGGATGGATGATGAGCTGGCTGATCCCGGCAGGAGAGCTCGCCAGCATTCGCCAGGCGACCTCGCGGCGCGGCTCCGCCGTGGGGCGCAGGGAGAGCACCTCGACCTTCTCGAGCAGCGGCATGTCCCAGGCCTCGCAGCTCGCCCGGAACCCGCCCGGGACGCCGGCGAAGTCCCTGGCGAGCGCGCTGCCGGCGTCAGGCCGCCAGAGCGGCACCGGCAGCCGGTATTCGGCGGCGAGGCGGGCGAGAAGCGGCAGCAGGGCCGGCTGGAAGAGCGCGAACATGTGGCTGTCGAGATGGGTGACGTCGATGCCCGCGGCCAGCGCCGTGTCGAGCTGCGCGCGGATCTCGCGCGCCACGGCCGCCGGGGCGGCGCGCTCGGCGAGGGCCTCCCGAGTGCGTGGGAAGTAGCCTTCCTCGTCGAGCAGGCCGGAGGCCGGATCGGTGGTCGACAGGGGGCGCCACCGGTAGCAGCTCCACTCGCTGGTCAGCGTCAGGTGAACGCCCATGTCCACGGCAGGGGCGCGCCGGCAGCGCTCCGCCACTGCCGGGAACCAGGGACACGGCACCATCGCCGACGCCGACTTGAGCACGCCGCATTCCAAGAGGTCGTCGAGGGCCGGCAGCGTCGAGTGGCACATGCCGACGTCGTCGGCGTGCACGATGACCACGCGGTCGCCGGCCTCGTACCCCAGCTCGGCGAGCAGCGGCGACGCGAGCTGCCGCGGTCCCCTCCGGCCGGCCTTCAAGGGCGTTCCGTGGGCGCCGCTCGGCCGGGGGCCGCGGTCAGGATGGGGGCTGCCGCACGCATCTCCAGCTCGCGCACCCGCGGCAGCACCTCGCGCCCGAAGTAGAGCATCTCGGCGCGCTTCGGCCAGCCGTGGAGGATGAACTGCGATATCCCGGCGCGGCCATAGGCCATCAGGGCTTCAGCGACCTCACCCGGAGTGCCGACCAGTGCCGCCGACGGCACCCCAAAATAAGGCACGGCGCCGGTCCAGAGGCAGTGGTCGAGCCATTCAGACTGCGCGGCCGGCTCCAGCGCGGCGCGGATCGACTGCGAGTCGCTGCGCGCCGCGAGAGCACTCTCCTTGCGGCGGCGCTCGGCGTCGCCCACCAGCTCGCGGGCGGCGGTCAGCGCCTCGGGCCGCGTCGGCCGCGCGATGACCCCCAGCCGCAGGCCGACCTGCTTGCCGGCATCGAGGAAAGGCGCGACGGTGTCGGCGAGCGCCGCGGGCGTATCGGCCATGCGCATCCAGCAGCTGCCGTGCTCGAGCGCCAGGTCGCGGGCGGGAGCCGAGTGGCCGCCGACGTAGATCTCGGGCCGCCCGGAGCCGCCGAAAGGGGTGTTCAGCCGCGCGTTCTCGACCTGGTAGTAGCTGCCGGCGAAGCTCACCGGGCGCGCGCCGTCCCAGAGCGCGCCGCAGATCGCCAGGAACTCGGCGGTGCGCCGGTAGCGCTCGTCGTGGTCGAGGTAATCGCCGTACGAGCGCTGCTCCTCAGGGGAGTGGCCGGCGACGATGTTGAGCGCCACGCGGCCGCCGGTCATCGCCCCCAGCGTCGAGATCTGCTGCACGAAGGTGGTGGGCGACATCAGCCCCGAGCGGTAGGCGACGATGAGGCATAGGCGACTCGTCGCGAGGCCGAGCGCGGCGGCGAGCGGGATCGGATCCGGCTCGGCAAAACCGAAGGGCATCAGCAGCGAGTCGATGCCGCTCGCCTCGGCGTCGCGACAGAACTCGATCCGCGCCTCGAGGTCAGGAAGTCCGGTTGCGGGCAGCTCCCCGAGCAGGCGGCTCGAGGTGGAGGTGCGCTCCTGCAGCTGCTCGCCGCCTTTGAGCAACATCCAATGAAACCGCAAAGGCGTCATGGTCCAGGGCCTCTCGGTACGCGACCGCCCGATCACCGTCGCTCGCCGGTATGAATTGAATCTCATGCTAACATGGCTGCCTCCTTCGTGGTTTGCCGGCAGCAGGGTTCGAGGCAGCGATTGGGGAGGAGCGTGTGAACGATTCGATCCGTTGGGTACGTGAGGCCGACCGCATCGCGGCCGGCGATATTCCAGTCGGGGGACGGCCGGTGCTCGATCTGTCGGAGCTCGCCGGCACCTGGGTGAATACCGATCCCGGCAGCCGCGGCATCGCGAGCGTCATCTTGCGTCCCCATCACGGCGGCGCGGCTGGCGACCCCGCGGGCGTGGCGCTCGGCGTGCGGCCTGTCGGCGCCTTCGATTGGGGCGAGGCGATTGCCGGCAGCCTCTACGCCGATGGCCCGGTGTCACGGCGCGGCATGGGGTTCTTGGTGCGCTTCGATTTCGGGTTCCTGACTTCCGAGGTGCAGGGCAACATGAATCTCGGCCTGCTGATCCTGGCGAGCTTCAATGCCTGGCAGGACGGCAGCGGCCGTTCGCCCTATTTCGCGCGCGAGTTCTTCCGCCAGGCCGGAGCGCCGCGATGAGCGAGACCTGGCGGTACGCGCGCCTCGAGGAGCAACTGCATCCGCCGCAGGACGGCCCCGAGATCGCGCCGGACGCTGGCGCTCCGCCGGGTGAGGCCGCCCTCGGAACCGTCGAGCGCCCTGCCGCGCCAGGGCTCGATCCCGGCCCGCTGCTGGGAACCTGGCACAACACCAACCCCCGCAGCCGCGGCATCCTGCGCATCGACCTCGAGCTTCACGAGGGCGCCTTCACCGTGCGTGTCCAGGGCGCCGGGTCACCGGCGCCGATCGACTGGGGCACCATCGGCGGGGAACCCTTCGCGCACGACGTCGCCGCTCGCGCGGCGATCGCCTGGAGCGCGCTTTTCGACCTCGGCTTCCTGCGCATCCACCTGCAAGCCAACATCAAGCAGGGGGTGCTGGTGGTGGCGAGCTTCAACGAGTTCGTCGACGACAGCGGCCGCACGAATTACTTCACGCGCGAGTTCTTCTTCCGCTAGCTAGCGGCGGCCACCATTGCGATCGATTGCGATCGACCGCGAACGACCGCGAACGATCCCGCCCGACGCCCTCAGCCCGGGCCCGTGCGGCGGGCCGCCTCGGCGCGGCGGGTGAACTCGGCGAGCGCCGCGAGGCTGGCTTCCAGATCCTCGCCGGGCGGCGCCGCGAGCAGCTCGAAATGATGGTGCTCATCGTGCCCTCGCGCCAGCACCACGGCGTGATGGGGCGCCTCTTGGCGGACCTCGGGAGCGGTATAGCGGATCGCCACGCCGACGCGCTCGATCGCCGAGTTGTTGGCGCCGGACCCGTGAATGACGTTCACGTGATGGAGCGACATCTCGCCCGGCCGCAAGGCGAGGTCCACCGCCTGCGCCGCGTCCACCGCCGCGGCCAGGGTCAAGCCGGTTGACAGCAAGTTGTCGGCGTTGGCAGGCTCGGCAGTGTGCGCGAGGCGCTCGAGGTGCGAGCCGGGAATGACGCGCATGCAGCCGTTCTCGGGCTGGCTCGGGCTGAGCGCCACCCAGGCCGAGGTCAACCGCGCCTCGTCGAGCCGCCAGTAGTGGCCGTCCTGATGCCAGGAGACGAAGCCCGGGTCATGGGGGGGCTTGGCGAACACCGAGACCGAGTGGACCAGGATATTGGGTCCGATCACGTCTTGCACCGCATCGAGGATGGACGGATGAGTGGCGAGCTCGTAAGCCCAGCGGAAATGCAGGTGCAGCTGGCGCAGCACTGCCGGGCGCGGGTAGGCCCCAAGGCGCGTTTCGATGCCGCCCAAGGCACCGCGGAAACCCGCGGTCTCCGCGGCAGACAGTACCGGCACCGGGAACAGGAAGCCTTGCCGCTCGTAGCCGGCCACCTGATCAGACGACAGCGTCTTGCCCATTGGTCACCTCCTGGCGCCCGTGGCTGCGGCGGGTCACGAGCCGCGTCGCTCCGCGGCGCCAGCATAGATTGCAGCGAATCGGGCCGCCACCTTCCGGGGGTTCCAGAAGGTTTCCATGTACTGTCGCGCCTCGACCCGCTTGGCTTGGCGGTAAGCGGCGTCCTCGACCAACCGGGTCAGCTCGCGGTGCAAGCTTTGCGGTGTGGCGACGATCCAGGGGTGCCGCCGGGTGCCCGTTACCTGCTCCAGGGCATCCACCGTGAGCTCGTCGAGGCCGGCGATGGTGGCGAGGCCTTGCGAGAGCGATTCGAGCGAGCACATGTGGTAGCTGCCGGTGACGATCTCGTCGATCGCGATGTCGCAGCGCGCCCGCTCGCGCATCACCTCCGCCCACAGGGCGCCATTCTTGACCAGATGGCGAAACCCTTGCCGCAAGACCTGGAGCGTCGGCGCGCAACCCTTGTCGTGCCAGCCCGAGCGGTGGCAGTTGTGGGGAGTGAAGGCGACGATCGGCGGCTGGTTGTCGATGAACAGCGGCAGGTGCAGCGGATCGTCGATCGGCACGGCGTTCGGGACTGCCTGGCACTCGGGATACTGGCGGACGTGGAACTGGGCGATGACCAGCTTGGTGAGCGCCGGTTCGCGCAGGGCCGCCTCCTCGATCGGATCACCGCGGCGCGGCGAATGGACCTGGAAGACCGCGGGCTTCCCGCCGACGATGTCCCACATCCAGGGATGCACGGCGAAAGCGGCGCTGCCGCGCCAGCAGTTGTGGAAATGGACCAGGTCAGCCGCGGCGAGCAAGGGAGCAAGCACCTCGCGCGGCTCGCTGGTGAGGTGGTCGTAGGGATAGTCGTTGGTGTCGGCGTCGTTGCGGTGATAGAGCAGCAAGGCGTCGATGCCACCGGTCCGCTCGACGGCGGCCAGGCGGGAGGGTGCTCCAGAGAGGTTGCCCTCGGTGATATGGATCACGCGCATGCTGTGCTCGACCTCAGGCGCGGCGATGGCGGGGGAGGTTGCCGCCGTCACGGCCGCAGCAGGCTCGGTCACCGCGGAGGCCTCACGGCGTGAGCGCCGCCACCGCTGAGCGCCGGGGGATGCCGCCGGAAGATCGGCTGGTCCGGCTGGGCGACCTCTCTCGGCTGCGCGCGGCGGGCGCGGTCTGGGGCACCCGCTTCACGGCGGCGATGGTCGCCCACAACCCGTGGCTCGCCGCTCTGGCTGCGTGGTCCGGCCGCGCACCGGGCCACGGCTTGGAGATCGACCCCCGCGTGGTGCCGGTCGAGGAAGGCGAAACCTCGATCAACCTCAACGCCGCACAGGCGCTCACCGGCCTGCTGGTGCTGTGGCGCGGCGCCGAGCAGGGCGTAGCCACGGCGGTGGCCGGCAACCTCGCAGCCGGCAACCATAGCGTATTGCATTCTCTTACCAACTTCTGCCAATCCCTCTCCCACCCGGAGGGCGCCCTGACCCAGCTTGCCGCCAGCCTGGAGTCGCCGGCGCTCACCGCCGCACAGGCAGTGCTCGATACCCTGCCGCGGCCAGCCCGGAAGGCGTTCGCGAAACTGCCGCTGGCGATCCGCCGCGCGCGGGCCTTGCGCCTGCCGGCGGCATCGGTCGCGGCGCCGGCGCCGGGAGTGCTGCGCGGCCTCGCCGGCGATTTCGGGATGTGCCGCGAACTGACCGCCGACCTGGTGGCGATGCGTGAGGCGATGCCCGCGGCCGGTCTGGGCAGCTGCGCCGATCTCGCCATCCTGTGGCGGGCGGCGCTAGTGTATCGTGCCGCCGCCCTGATCGGACTCGAGGGCGAAGTCCGCTATCTCCCTTGCTCCCTCGAATACCTGCTGGCCGAGGCTGGCGACGAGGACATTGCCGGCCAGGATCTGGCCGGTCTCGCGGCGCGCTACCACCCTCTGCTCGCCCGGCTGGACGACGACGGCGGCGGCGGCGGCGGCGGCGGACATCGGGCCCCCTTCCGGAGAGGGAGCTATAGGCTGCTCAACTTCTTCGCGCCGGACCGGCTGCTGGCGATGGGTGTCGGGACGGCGAACGGCAGCCGGCTCCGCGACGGTTGGGACCACGTCGACGCCAACCGGGCGAGCGGACAGATCGTGCGGCGCCCGGGCGCTGATTCCTGGCTCGGGCTGCCGCTGCGCGAGCTGCTCGGACGGGGCTTTGGACTCTCGGGCAAGCTGACCTACATGGCGCTGCGCGCGGTCAACGCCGGGCGCATCTGTATTCACATCTTGAACCGCGAGCGTGCCGAGGTCTATGCGCCGCTCGCGGAACCGGGCCATCCCTGCCTGGCGCTGCTCACGGGCAACGCCTCCCTTGCCGCCGCCTGGCAGCCGCGCGGCGGTCGCGCCGGCGATTTTCCACTCGATTTCACCGTCTTCATGGACTGGCTCCACCGCAGTGCCGATCCGGCGGCGGTCTTGCGGCGGCTCGTCGCCGACTTCGAGCGCGCGGCCGCCGCGTCCGGCGCTACCCGCGGCGTCAGGCTGGTCCTCACCCGGCAGCCCGGCTGCTTCAACCTCGAGGGACCCGGATAGCGCTGTTGGCACGTCGAGATCAACCCGTCGCCCGGCCGGCCGGTTTGCGCCGCCACGGCGGCGCCGCGTCGTCGCCGGGAATGGCGCCGGGCGGTGTGACGGACGGAGGTGCCGACGACGCCGGCGCTGGGCGATCACTCGCCGCGGGCATCGCCAGGGGCGCAGTGGATGGCGCAGCGGAGAAGGCCTCGAGCACGGTCTGGGGTGAGCGGTCGAACGACAGGTGGCGCGACGGGCACGCGACCGCCACGAAGTAGATGCCAGCCTGCGGCGGTACCAGGTCGGCTTCGTAGATGCCGGCGCCTTCCGGCCGCCCCGGCAGCCGCGCGCTCCAGATTCCCGGCGACAAAAAGTAGAGGACTTCGACGTCCCGCAGCCCGTCGACGACGGCGTCGTCCTCGGGGTCGCGCAGGCGGAAGCGGAAGTGGACAGGCTTGGCGACCTCCACGGTGCGTACGACACCCAGTGGCTCGACGGCGAGCGGGCGCTTGCGGCGGCGCTCGGCGGCGAGCGCCGGATCGGGGACCACCTCGATCGGGAAGCACTCGACGATGCGCGGCGCGTCGAGAAAGAAGGCGACCTGATAGCGCCCCGGAAGGGGCAGACGAGCCACAGTTTCGTAGCTGCCGGGAGCTCGTTCGTGGAGGCTGCGGTCCAGGACCAGCACCGCTCGCGGCTCGCGATCGATCGCCGGAAAACTTCCCATCGGCGCCGCCATGCCCTCCTTGTAGTAGTACACCATGTGGTCGGCCGGGTTGGCGACGAGGACCGCGGCATCGCCCGGCGCCTGCACGATCGACAGTGCCGGAGTGGGCCGTGACATGAGGCCAGGCGGATGCTGTCCACCGGTGAAGTCGGCGACCGGCACCGGCGCGCCGGAGGTGCCGACCTGACCGAGCGGCACCATCAGCACGGTGTCGGTGCCACGGTGCCGGATGTAGGCGAGAGTGGACGAGAAGGCGACCTGGTCGGGCTGCTTGCCGGCGGCGACGGTCTGCACCAGGCGGTTGGTCGCGGTGTCGAAGATATGCACCCGGTCATGCGGCGGGTTGACGACAAAGCCGAGGCGTCCGCCCGGGGCAAAGCGCACGGACCCGATGCCGGAAGCCGCCGCGATCTCGGCCACCTTGACCGGCCGGCCATCGCCGGCGATCGCAACGGCGACGATCTTGCCGTCGGCCTCACTGCTGGCGTAGGCGGCGTGGGCCAGCGGCGAGTAGGCGACGCCCGCCGGCGAGGCGCCGAGGGCCACGCTGCCGATCGTCTGCAACCGCACGCCGTCGACGACCGTCACGGCGCGAGCTTCGCCGGCGGTGACGAAAGCGTAGCGGCCGTCCTCAGCCAGCGCGATGTCGTGGCGGCCGGCGCCGATCGGCAGGCGGGCGAGCACCTCGCGGCGGCCCGTGTCGAGCACGGCGACCCCGGAGACGGCGCCCGCTCCGGCGGCAGCAGCTCCTGCCGGCGACGGATCGAGCCCCACCCAGAGACGGCTGCCGTCGGCGGTCATGGCCAGGCGGCCAGGGCGGCCGCCGGTCGCCAGCTGCGCCACCACCCGGAACGAGGCGGTATCGACGACCGCGACCTTGCCGGCATCCGGCTGCGAGACGTAGAGGCTGGAGCGATCTGGGCTCAGCGCCCAATCGTCTCCGGGGCTCTCCAGGCTCACCATGGCGAGCAGGTTGGTGCCGCCGAATCCGAACAGCGGATCGATCACGCTCAGGGTGGCATCGTCGTTGAGGGTGAGGGCGTAGTAGACGTTGAGATCGAGCTCCGCCCTGGCGAACAGGCCGCCGGCGACGAAGCTCTCGACGCTTTGGCGGCAAGACGGGTCTGCCGGCGGGACGGCGCCGCTCGCGCCGCCGCCGGGAGATGCGGCAGACGCAGCCGGCGGCGCGGCGGGTCCAGGGACGCCGCCCAGGCGGCCCACCCAGGCGGCCGGGTAGGCGCCGCCGAACGGCATCCCATTGGCCGTGTCGGCGATGCGGAAGCGGAACACCACCGGTTCGCCCTCGCGCAGCTCGTGGTCGGTTGGCGCGGCAGCCGGCGTTGCAGCGGGCCTGCCGGCGGCGGGCGGCCCGGCGGCGAGGATCTCCAACTCGACGGCGATGCCGGCCTCGCTGTGGCGCGCCGCGTACCTGGCCGCCGGCCCAGCGCTGCGTGCCGGCGCCTCGCCTGCCGCCGCGGCGGGGGCAGCAGGCGCCACGCCCATCGCCGCGGCAGCCGGCGCAGACTGCCCGGCGGTCGCCACGCCGGCGAGCGCGGCGAGCACCGCCGCCGCCAGCAGCAGCAGCTCGCGCCGCAGCATCATCGGCGGTCCGACGCCGGCCCCACGCCCGCGGCCGCCGCCGGCGCGCCGGGCACCGCGGGGGCGACCTCCCCGGTAATGGCCGGGCAGGCCTCGACCCGCAGCAGGCCCCACAGGCCGTAGCGGAAATGGTCGGCGGTGTAGGTGCGGAACAGGTAGTCGCCGGGGATGCCGTTGACCCCGCCGGCACTCTCCAACAGCACGTCGAAGTGGTTGCTTGGACCGTGTCCCCCGCGCGAGCCCTGCCACTCGGTGAGCGAGTCCTGCAGGCGGTACGGCTGGTTGGCGAGGCGGTACTTCGTGCTCTGCGTGTCCGCACCGACGCCGAAGCTCGCGCACTGGTGGTCGTCGCCGATCACCGTCGAGGCCCAGAGATTGGTGTGCGTGGTCACCGGCAGGCAGCTCTGGAGGTTCTGGTTCACCGTGAAGTACGGCGTCTCCGCCCAGAGGTGGCCGTAGAGCTCGAAGACCTCGTTGGTGTTGATGCCGCCGCCATGGAGCAGGCGCAAACGCACCTGCTCGCCGGCGCAAGCCTTGAGGATCGGTGTCTGCGGATCGCCGCAGGGTGCCGAAGCGAGGCAGTTGGCCTGGTTGTCGTATTGCGTGCAGCAGGTCGCCTGGTTGGAGAGGAAACAATAGAAATCGCCCGAGGTGCCGCAAGAGCGCGGCCCGCCGTGCAGGTTCTCGTTGCGGAAGTTGACGGCGGTGACGCTCTCGCCCTTCAGCGACAGCGTGATCAGGTTGCCGTTGCCGTTGTTCGTGGCGTTCAAGCCGTCCTGGGTGGAGAGCACGAACTCATGGAATTTGGCGTAGCCGCTGCGTACCCGGCTCTCGATGCCGTCGGCGGGTTGCCAGCCCGTGGCGCCCTGCGGCTCGATCACCAGCGACCCGAAGAGCGCATGCTGGTAGTGATTGAAGACGTCGCTCGGCAGCAGGTTGGCGGCGCCGAACTCGACCGGGATGTAGGCCGGCGGCGTGACCGAGGTATCGACGTTGCCGGCATACCAGGTGTAGGTGACGGAGCTTGCGGGAGCGGCCGTCTGCGGCGGATTGAAGCCAGCGTTGAAACCGTCGCTCCGGGTAACGTCGTAATTGACCAGCTGCGGATGCAGGCCAACCTCGAGCGAGACCCTGGAGTGGCACTGGCTCGGGGGCTGGGAGCCGTCGCACCAGGGCATGTCGATCGGGCTGGAGCTTCCAGGTTGGTCCACGAGGTCCGGGTTGATCGCGTTGATGAGATGAACGGTGATGCAGTCACCGGCGTTGGCACGCAGCACCAGCGGCTCCGGCCGGCTGCGGTTGGAATGGCACTGGACGTACGGCGGCTGGCACGGAGTGCCGGGAGTGCCATTGTTGAGATCCTGAAGCTTGAAGTAGAGGATGGCGCTGGGGTCGGACATCACCTGCGCCGCGGTTCCCGCCGCCTCCTGCGAGCTCTGGAAGTTGAGCCTGGTGCGCAGGTTGAGCGGCTGGGGGCGGCCCGATAGACCGATTCGGCTGCCCGTTCTTGCCTGCGGCTGCCCGCTCTCCAGCAGCGTGGTCGGGGTCGTCCTGGCGAGCAACTCCGCGGCGGCCGCCGGGTTGGGGGAGGCGCTGGCCCTGGCGGCGATGCTGCCCTTGGCGGCAGCGGCGCTTTCGGGCGCCACCGCCGCCGCGCTCGCCGGCGGGCCGATGCCGGCCCGCGAGTTGTAGACCAGCGCCTGGCCGGCCAGCGCCTGGCGCGCAGTGAGGGCGACGACGGTGTAGTCGCGGTTCTCGAACGGCGGCTTGAGCGCCGGGCACACCGGGATGTTCGCTTTGGCGGCTGGCACCTGGTTCTGCGGCAGCGCACGCAGGTCGCTCTGCGTCTCGCCGTAGGCGCGAATCAGGCCCCAATCGCCCGCCGCCTGCTCGATCGCGGCAGCGCCGGCCATGAAGAGATAGTCGGCCTGGTGGCCGCCCCACGGCATGGCGGCCGTCCACACCGGCAGCCGGAAGATCTCCTCGAAGTGCTCCGAGATGCCCATGGTCTGGCTGGTGCGCCAGCCCGAATCGATCATCGCCGGCTCCATCAGCCATTTCGCATCGTGAATCGTCAAATTGTGCGGGTTGATGTGCGCGCCCACCAGCGTGCGCACCTGGACGTCGTCTCCGGCGTAGGCGCGCATCAAAGGCGTGGCCGGATCGCCGCTCAAGTTGGCGGCGCCGAAGGTGCCGCGGGGCATCGACCGATAGGCGTTGGCGGTATCCGCCGCCGGGCTCAGGCGCGGCGTGGAGTTGAGACGGGGGAACAGCGGCTCGTTGCGGTAGTTCCACGAGAAGCTGTTGGTGGCCGCGGTGAGGGTGATGAGCTCGGGGCAGGGCGCGGCCACGGCCGGGGCGGCCGGCGGGTTGCAGGTCGCCTGTTGGGTGTTGCAACTCGAGCCGAAATGGCAGTCGGCGTTGCCCGAGCAGGAATTTCCGGTTTTGCTGCACGTCCCGCCGGTGCACTGTCCCGAACAGTCCGAGCTCTGCGTACAGCTTGCCAGGATGCCCTGATCATTCTTGGCCGAGCAGGTGCCGCCCGGTGTGTACGCGCTGTCGATACCCGAGAAGGGGTTCGGGATGCCCGCCACCAGGTTGCAGGTCGCCGTCGAGTGAGCGCAGCCCTTGACGTCCTCGGCCGCGTTCCAGGTGGCCAGCTTGCAACCGGTCCCCGGGCTGTCCGAGCAGAAGCCGAAGCCGTAGCAGACCGCCCCCGCGTTGCACCCGGATTGCGGCCGGGAGGCGGTCGCCGGCGTGCACGCCGCGGCGTTGTCGGAGCACCAGCCCTGGGCGAGCGAAGGCGGCGGCGGCGCGGTGAACTGCCCATAGGTCAGCGTCGAGTCCTGCATCTCGACCATGAACTCGCGGAAGCTGTCGGCCGGGTTGGTGGTCTGGATCACCGCCTGCCAGGTGGTCGGGCCACCGTCGTCGAGCAGCTGGCCGTCGGCGCCCCGCACCGGGCGGCCGGGACCGCGGAGCGGCGTGCCGTCGGGCTGCACGCCGCCGAACGGCCCGCCCTGGGCCCGCGCCCCCTCGTTGAAATACCAGTCCGAGGCCTTCGGCTCGACCACCAACCCGGCGTAGAGACCGGCCTGCTGGTGGGTCGAGGGCCCATAGTGGTCGTGGGTGAACACCGTGCGCAAGGTGCGGTCGACACCGGGCTTCTGGTAGGTGCCGTCGAGCAACGGGTCGGCGAACCAGCGTGACACGGTCGCCTGGGCGCCCACCCACTCGCCGCCCGGGCCGGGCCCGAAGAACGGGATGAAGGATGCCGTGAGCGGCTTCTGGCTGCCGCCCGCGAAGCTTGCCGCGAGGCCGCCGCCCTGGTTGATCGCGCGGATGCGCTCGGTCACCTCGTTGGGGGCGAGGGTGCCATCCTCGTAGTTGAAGCCGTTGGTGGCGCCGTCCGAGGCGGTGACGTCGAATTTCACCAGGTGAATGTGCTGGCCGAGGATGTCGGTCGGCGTGCGCACCTGGAAATCGTCGAGCTCGTAGACGTTGGGAACCAGGTTGGCGAGCGTGTACTCGATGCACTCACCGGAGTCGGCACGGAAGAAGAATGGCTCGGGTGGGCGCTGGCCGGAGATCGTGTCCAGCACGTCCCCCCACAGCGTCGTGATGCGCTCCTGCGGGAAGTGCCAGCCTTCGTTGTTGAACGTGGCGTCGATCTGGATGTCCGCCGCGAGGTAGCGGCGGGTCTTGAGGCCCGGCGGCACTCCACCCTGCAAACTGTAGGAGACGCAGGGATCGGCATAGGGCGCTCCCGGCCGCGGTCCGAGGCCGTTGAAGATGAACTGCGCGGGCCGCTGCGGACCGCTCGGGTCGTAGCCGTTGACGGTCGTGGCGCTGCCTTCGGGCGTGATGGAAGGGATCAGGCGCTGGGCGTGGGCGGCCATCGCCACCTGCTCGATCCGCGTCCCGGCCTCGGGCAGCTCGAAGGCGGCAACCTGCACGAGGGTCTTGCTGAAGTCCTGGTAGTTGAGCGGTGGAACCGCCGCGCAGCCGCCATGGAGCGCACAGCCGCGGATCAGGTGGCGCGGCAGACCGCCGTTCAGGGGGGGCGAGGTCGGATCGCCGGGCTTGACGTGCGCAAAATGCAGCGGCGGATGCGGGGCACGCTGGCCGCCCAGGCCCGGGATGAAGAACGGGAAACCCGGATTCGTCCAACCGGCGGTCGTCCCGCCCGGCGTCAGGTTCGGCGTGCACTCGATGCCCCCGCCCGCAAGCGGACGGCAGACCTCGACGACGGTGCCGTCGTGCGACAGCTGCACCTGGGCCGGCATCGGGGCCATGGGGAGGGTGGGCAGCGGCACCAGGGCCGGGATGGGGGTGCCGCTGACGATCTCGCCGTCGGGGAGGGCGCGGGTGGTGGTGACCACGCCGCCGCCCGGCAGCAAGCTGTGCACCGGCGTGCCGTTGGCATCCAGCTGCGTGCCCGGCTCGAAGACGTCGTGCACCCGCCACAGCGACCACATGCCAGCCGCGAAATGAGGGTAGAAGTGGCAGTGGAAGATCGAGTCGCCGGCGGTCTGGTTCACGTTGCCGCTGGCGTTGTAGACCATCTCCAGAGTGAAGGCCGAGCCCGGGCCGAGCACCTGGCTGTCGTCGTACTCGCCGTCCGAGGAGTCCGGGGAGTGCAGCCACTGCTGGGCGTGCTGGTGGTGGAGGTGGTGGAGATCCGGTCCGGCATGCAGGATGCGGAACTTGGTGTGGTCGGACAGGTAGCTGTGGTAGACGTTCGAGGGGTCGTCCGGATAGAAAGCCCTGGTCGCCTTGCAGCCCGGAATCGGCTGGTTGGAGCCGTCGATGCAGGAGCTCGCCGGTTTGTCGACCACCATGGCCGGGTCGCCGACCGCCCACGAGGTGAGGAAGAACTCCTCGAACTTGCAGGAGGTGCAGCTGGCTTCCGGTCCGACGCCAAGGCGGTTGGCGAGGATCTCCGCGCCGATTCCGCCCATGCCGTAGTTGATCCCGAAGTTGTCGCCGCCGTTGTTCAGCACGCCGTTGAGGGCGACCTGGTTGAACAACGCCTGGAACGCTTGCACGGCCTGGAACGCTTCATGGTAGACGATGGTGAGCTCGCGGTAGGGTTGTAGCCGATCCGGCAGCGCATAGGAGGGGTTGAACACCGGTGCCCCCTGTTGCGCCTTGGGGAACCTCGCCGGCTTGCCGTCCGGCCCGCGGCCGCTGATGACGGCGGTCAGATCGCCGGCGACGATCTCGCCGCCCTGGGGACAGCCTGCCGTCGCCTCACCGGGACAGTTGAGGACGTCGAGCACCGGGCACGATTGGGTCGGATTGCCGGCGGCGTCGCCGCAGGTCGCGAGGCTCGGGTCGTAGACAGCGGATGGCGGACGGAGGCGGTAGTAGTCGATCAGCGGATGCTGGTCCGGCGCGGTCTGGCGGGTGACCAACCGGAGCTCGGCAGCCGTCACCTGGCTGCGGAACCACTGCGCGCCGACCGGCTCGACGTTGACGACGCCGAAAAGCCCTGCCTGCAACTGGCCGCCGTCGCCGCCGCCGCCGCCGGGGGTGGACCAGGCGTCGGCCGTGCTGTAGAACAGGTAGTCGCCCTCTTTGCGGGCGAACAGCGTATAGGTGATCTTGTTCGCCGCCGGCGTCTGCGGCACGATGCTGTTCGGGTTCCTGCCGACGAAGGAGCCGTCGGCGCGCGAGTCGACCAGCCACTCCATGCCTTGGACGTGAACGGACGCCTGCAGCGTCTGGGTGACGTTCGGCGGCGGTGGCGGTGACGCCAGCAGGTTGGTGAAGGTGACCTGGAGGCACTGACCCTGATTCACCCGCAGCACCAGCGGCCGCGGCCGCCTGGCGGACCGTAACGCCACCTGGCCGGGCTGGCAGAGGGTCTTGGCCTGCTGGTTGGTGGCGTCGAACCAGCAGCTCTGACCGCTGGTCGCCCATGCCGTGGAGACCACGTCGCCGGCCAGGGCGAAGATGAAGCCCGACGGCAGGCCGGCGCCGAGCCGGTTGAAGAACAGCGGCTGGTTGAGCGCCACGACGTTGGCGGTGACGATGGCGCCGCCTCCTGGGCATCTGGGCTGGCCGGCCACGCCGGTCATGAGTGACGCCCGGCCGGGGATGGCGGCGAGCGGCAGCGTCGCTGACACGAACAGCGCGACCCGGAGCACGGACGGGTGAGTGGCCATCGCTACCTCCTAGCTCTCGGCACCGACGTGCGGCGTGGACGGCCTACCCGGCACAGAGCGGCTCATTTCGAGTCACCCCGCGCCGGCCCGCAGGCGCGTCATCCTCAGGGTGTCAGGAAGGATTCTTCGTCTTCTAAAATTAGCCGAGATGGAGACTAAGGTCAAGAGACAGCAGGGATCGCAGTGGCCTGCCGGCCGGCCTGGCGGGTGGCGCCCGCTGCCGATCGTCCGCGCCGGTACAAGAACCCGAAGCGGCGGATCTGTCCGGCGCGCCGCCGCGCCGTCTCGAGATACTCGGCATTCAGCTCCCTGCGGCAATCGCTACCGGCGAGCAGGCGATGCACCGCAGCCGCGAACTCATCGCCGAGCTCGGTGCCGGGCGGTGTGGCGATGAGCAGCCGGGCAACCGCGTCCCAATCACCCAGCCGTCTCACGAACTCCGGATGGAAGAGGGCGGTGAGCTCCGGATCGCGGCGCACCGCCGCCTGGGTCCGATGATAGGCGCGCGCCAGCGCGCGGCGCAGATCGGCTCTCCCCGCCCGTGCGGCAACCCCGCCAACGCGGTAGATTCGCGCCAGGAACTCCGCCGCACCGAACGGAGCCTGCCTTGGCCGTCGCAGTCTCCCCAGGAGGTAGACCTCGTCGAGCTCCATGGCGTGCAGCGCGGCGTCGGGCCGGAAGACCTCGTCGCCCGGATCCGGGAGGTGCAGCGCATCGTGGTCCATACAGACGATGCGCACCCGCCACCGGCCCCCCTCCCAGCAGCTCTTGAGCCCGACGTTGCGGGCGACGAACGACTCGCCTTGCGAGTAACCGCGCACCGCCAGGAGCGTGCCCCAGAGGCGGCCGAGGTCGCGCATCAGCGCCGCGTAGATGCGATTGGCTCGCCGGCGATTGGCGGGGACCGCGAGGGCCGCCGCGACGTACTCGCGCTGGTCGCGGTAGGGCACCCGCGGTGGGGTGTAGAGACCCAGGACCTCGTCCAGCATCTCGTCGGTCAGGTCCTGCGCATGGCGGAACTTGCCGTGCGCCAAGCCAGCGCCGACAAAGCCGCCGCTGTGCTCGCGCGCCGCGGCGCTGCCGGCCGCCCCCAGATAGAGCGCTGCCCGGTCGAGCCGCAGCGCGCTGGTGCCCGAGAGAATGCACTGCCCGGGCTGGAAATGGTGCAACAGCCGCAGCGTGAGGCCGAGGTCCCCGGTCAGCTCGGTGCGCCAGGACGGTCGAGCCGGGGCACAGGAGGCGACGAGCGCGGCCAGCGCCCGCCGCATCTCCGCATAGCCGGCGCCCCAGGCGGCCGGTTGCGACAAGTGGTCGAGGAGATGATTCTCGCCGGCACCCGATGGCACGCCGTAGACGGTGGCGAGGGCAAGCATCGACCCGAGCGGCGCCTCGACGCCGTGCACGCGGCGATAGATGAGGGCGAGCCGCGACGATTGGCGCGCGTCGCCCGCGAGCGGCGGCAGCAGGCTGACTCCGGCAAGGCCGCGGCCGTATGGCTGGGCATCACTTTCCCGCCGCTCGATGACCATCAAGAGGTGCGGACCGCGGCAACCCGAGCGTTTGATCTCGATCTCGACGCAGCTGCCGGGCGGTCTCACCACCAGGGCCACCGTCGACGGCGGCTGCGCGACCAGGGAGTTGAACCGCGACGCGGTGCGGTCGGCCACCCAATAGATCGCCGACGGCTCGCGCAGCGCGCTGACGATGGCCGCCTCGTAGGCCGGCAGGCGCGAGAGCGCCCGTTCGGCCTCCGCGGCGGCGTTGCTGCCGGCGAGATGAAGCAGCGAGGCGACTCCGCGCGACGTCCGGCACTGACCGGCGATCCTCGCCACGACCTCGGTGGCGGAGAAGAGGTGGCGCGCGAGTGGCAGCCGGCACTCGCTGTGGGAGGCGGCGGCAAAAGCGCGCAGTGCAGCGGCAGAGGTACGGGCGCCGTGGAGATCGCGGAAGACCCGACGATTTCGCGCCAGCCAGGCATGGAACTGCCGCACGAAGCCACCGGGCTCGAGCGTGGTGAAGCCCTCGGAGAGCAACCGCCGCGCCAGCGGTTGGCCCGGCCCCGGCTTCATGTCCAGCAGCACGAAAAGAAAATCGTGCTCGACGAGATCTCGCCGCGGGATCAACAGCGCCTGGCGATGCAGCATCAGGGTCGCCAACCGCCGAGCTCGCCAGGACGCACCGCCAGAACCGGCCGCCAAGGCCGCCAGGTCCGCGGCTAGCTGACGCTCGAAACCAGAGGCGGCCAGGAAGCGGTCGAGCAGCGCCTGCTGCCGGGGATCTTCCTCCAGCTCCTCGCAAGTTGCGCCGGCAGCAATTCGACGCATCGGCATCCTGATTCAACATGCGAACCGCTAACGCGGCTCTTCATCGAACGAGCCGTGCGGGTCGAGGTCGACCGGCACGTCGGCGGCCGCGGCGAGGGCCGACCTGAGATCGGGCGGCATCGCGCCGTACTTGGCGAACAGGACCTCGGCGCGGCGGCGGTTGCCGTTCGCTTCGATCCGCAGCAGCTCGCCGGTGAGCGTGGCGAGGGCGCCGGGGATCTTGGTGAAATCGATCCCGTAAAGCCCGGTCTTCGGATCGCGGCTGATCGCGCCCTGCTCGACGAGAAAGTTGAATTCCAGCATCTCCGCCCGGCCGTGGGCCTCGCCGGCGCCGAAGCGGACGGTGCGGAAGATGCCGGCGACGTACGAGCAGTAATACTCCTCGAGCCGCTGTTTCGGCAGCGCCCCGCGCTGCGCCAGCCAGGCGAGCCCGAACATGCCGGTGACGTCGGCCTTGGCCTCCTCGAGCCCGGAGTAGGCGGGACCGATGGCAGCGCGGATGTCCATCTGCTGGCCATTGCGGCGGGAGTACGCCGGTCCCAGCCCGTGGCTGATCTCGTGCATCATCACCGCCGCGAGATAGCCGCCGGCGCTGGCTTTCGCCGCCTGGTCCGGGCGCATCACCCGTTTGGCGACCGGCAAGATGACGTCTTGGACGCGCGCGTCCATGAAGTTCTTGAAGAAGATCCGCTTGCTCCCCTTGCGCTCATGGACCCGCGGGTCGTTCGGCAGGTTGTCGGCGACCGCCTGGTAGCCATGGCGCAGGTCGCCGGCGCGGAACGGGCTGTCCATCACCTCCATCGGCGCGACCCGCCCGTGCTTCGACGGCCGGTCCAGCGGCATCAGCGGCAGGGCGTCCTGGAAGTCCGCCACGTATCTCTGGAACACCGCCAGCTTGGCGCTCTCCGCCTCGTTGCGAATGAGCACCGCGGCGCCGTAGGAGGTCTTCACCCCGAGCAGGTCGTCGAGATAGACCTCGTACGGCGCAAAGATGACGTCGAACTTGGGGTTGGACAGATCGAGCCATGCCAGGTCGCTCGGGTAGTAGTCGTCGTCGAGCAGCGCCGTGGCGCGCAGGCGCAGGAAGTTGGCGAACGCCGGGTCGCCGGACAGGGCCGCCGCCTCCCGCAGAGCGCGGGCGGCAGGCGCCAGGAACTCGCGGTAGGCGACGTGATAGGGCACCGTCACCAGCTTTCCGCCCTGCCGCCGCACCACCGCATGCTCGTCGTAGATGCCGTTGCGGTCCGCCGGATGGGCCGCGACGTAGGCATCGATCTCCTGGCGGGTCGCTCCTTCGGGATAGAGCGCCCGGCCTGGCGGCGCCGGCTGCTTGCCCACGAACGGCCGGTTCTCGTCGACCAGGTCGTAGCGGCTGCCGTTGATCCACAGCAATCGCCGCAGCACAGTCGCCTTCGGCAGCGCGGCGCCGGCCGCCCCGGGCGCCAGTGCTTTGTACAGCGCCAGCGCCCCCGGATCGCTCTGCCGCCAGTAGATGCTCTCGAGCTGCCGGCATGCTTCGACCAGCTTCTCGACCAGCTGCCGTTCGCGAGCGCTGAGGCCGGCGCTCTGCCAAGGCATGGCGACCGGCTTCCATTTCGCCAGGCGCTGCTCGAGGTCGGGAGCGAGATCAGACGGGGCCGGCAGCGCGACCGCGGTCGCCCCGGGGGCAGGGGCGGCGGCGGGCCGAGCCCCGGCAGGCCGAGCGCCAGCCGGCGCAGCGGCGGGAGGCGGAGCGGCGGCTGAGCCGACCTTGCCGGCGGCGGCGGTAGCGCCGCGCGGCGGCGAAGCCGCGGCCGTCAGCACGACGATGGCCGTGGCGGTCACCCGGAGGACGGTGCGCAGGATACGGAAGGCGGGCGGACGCGGCACCAAGCGGCGCGGCAAAAGGCGGTCGAGCATCAGCGGAAGTCTATATGAGGCAGGCGAATCACTTGCCTGGCAACCCCTTTCAAGACTTTGGATCCTGGGCCTCGAGGAGGAGCCTTGGGCACTTCTCCGCCATCTCTCTTCGAGCCAGACGGAGACGGATCGCGTTTGGAAGAGGTTGGGCTGCCGCCCCGCTAAACGGCCGTTACCATTCGTAACAATCGGCCGCGAGAGTGGCTTTCGTCTGGAAATGAACGCTGCTATCTGGCGCCAACAAAGTGAAACGCCTGAAGCATAAACCCTTTGGTTATAATTACTTATGTTTCACCGTCTTGACCTTGACGTGGAAATGAATCCGGCTATAATGACTCCGTGGTCATCAAGTACGAACGGCCCGCGCGCCTCATCCTTTACGACCCAATAGCAGTTGCTACTGAGCTGGCCGACGCCAAGGCTGCGGTGATGACCCTCTCCACGATTCCATACCAACGCCGTTGGGTGGAAGACCTGCAAGAGGTGCAGCTCAAGCGCGAGGTTGCCGGCACCTCTCGAATCGAGGGAGCCGAGTTTACGGACCGAGAACTCGATGCGGCCCTGAAAGAGACGCCGGAGCAGTTGGTAACGCGCTCGCAGCGCCAAGCGAGGGCTGCGGGGCAGACATATCGCTGGATTGCGCGCTTGTCTTCTAATCAGCCGATTACGGCTGATTTCATCAAGGAGATACATCGCCGGATCGTGACCGGTGCTGATGATGATCACTGCGTTCCGGGGCAACTTCGTGGCCCTGATCAAAATGTGATTTTTGGGTTTCCCCAGCATCGCGGAGTAGAGGGCGGCGAAGAATGCAATGAGGCATTCGCATCCTTCTGTCACTCTATCGAAAGGGAGTACCCCTCCCACGATCTGCTGATTCAAGCGTTGGCTATGCACTATCACCTTGGGGCAATGCATCCATTCTTGGACGGGAATGGTCGAGCCGCGCGAGCACTGGAAGCGGCAGCGCTACAGAAGGCTGGGCTAAAGGACACGCTTATTGCGATGTCAAACTACTATTACGACGAAAAGGCATCTTATCTCAGGGTGCTTAGCGAAGCGAGGGCCGGTGGCCACAACCTGACGCCATTTCTTAAATTTGGGTTAACGGGCATTGCGCTACAGTGCAAGCGTCTGACATCAGAAATTGTACGCGAGATCCAAAAGGCGTTATTCCGAAACATGATGTATGATTTGTTTAACCGCTTGCTATCAACTCGCAAACGGGTTATCGCAAAACGGCAGATCGAGCTGCTCAAGCTCTTCCTGGAGAAGGAGGAGATCTTATGGGACGATGTGATCCGTGAAACTGAACGGCACTATGCTTCGCTAGGTAAGCCGCTTAAAGCCTTGATTCGCGACATTAACCACCTGCTCGTAATGGAGGCGCTAACGTACGAGCGAATCACGCCAAAGGGCTGGCTCTTCAAGGTTAGGCTAGATTGGCCCAGCATCATCACCGAAACGACGTTTCTCGAAGCTGTAAATCGTCTGCCGACGGGAAAGACCTACTCGTTTCTCTCGGACGAGACTCCCTCAAGAAACGGTTAGATGTCGCGTCACGCCACCAGCGCCTACAGGCAAACCGCAAGCAGACTACTGCGCCCCAAAGCATCCTGATGCAGAACGATCGCAACCGGGTCACTGCTGCGGGCGCTAAAACGCGTAGGGAAAGAGCACCCGACCATCGCCGTGCGCGGGTCGTTGTCCGAAGACGAACCTTGACTCCGCTAGCTTGGTCGTCAGTTGCCGCATGAAGGCCCGCGGCAGCCAAGACTTCCTTCCCGCCTCAGCGCTGTAGCTACGCTCGATGTGCACGATCGATTCCTCCCGGCGCGGCGCGAGAAGGCCGGCGCCGATTCACGGCTCTTCGCCGCCGACCAGGCGCAGCAGGGTATCGCCGTACTTGCGGACGATGGTGGGGCCGATGCCGGAGATGGCCAGCAGGCCCTCCTCGTCGCGCGGCCGCTCGGCGGCGACGGCAAGGAGCACCCGGTCGGAGAGGATGTGGAAGGCCGGGACTCGGCGGCGCTTGGCTTCGGCGGTCCGCCAGGCGCGCAGCGCTGCCCAGAGGTGGGCGGGGATGGCATCGGCGCTGACCGGCCGGGCAGCGGCGGGTCGTTCTTGGGCGGAGCTGCCGGCGGAGCTCGCCGCGGCGCGGCCATCCTTGCGGCGGCGTTGCCCGGCGCGCCGGCCGCGGCTCTCCGGCGCCCCGGAGCCTTCCGCCGCGGCGGGACGGCGGCCGCGCCGGCGCGGCAGCTGCGCCTGCTCCTCGGCGATCTCGATCCCGGCGAGCAGGGAGTCGGGATCGCCCTGATACCCCTCGCTGGTCAGACCGACGCGCAGGAAGCGGATCGTCTTGCCGTCCTTGGCAAAAGAGTCCTCCTGCACCCGCACCAGGCCGGAGCGGCTCAGCCCCTCGAGCAGCAGCTCGAACTGCTTGCGCTGCAGCGCCGGGCCGGCGGCGCACTCGCGGAAGAGCTGGCCGGCGCTCTGACCGCCGCGCCCGCGCAGCGTCTCGAGAAGGTGGCGCAGCACCTCGTCCTCCACCGCCGTGGGACGGCGGAAGCGCCTCACCAGGCAGGCGTCGGGCGCGCAGATGTCGCAGGTGCCGCACGCCCTGCCGTCGTCTTCCAGGTCGCCGAAATGCCGGACCAGGTGCAGCATGCGGCAGGAATGCGACTCCGGCAGCCGCGCCATCTGGGCGAGCTGGGCGAGCTTGTGCTCGCGCTGCGCGACGTAGGGCGTGACCCAGCCGGCGTCGCCCCGCGCCGCCTGCTCTTCGGCGTCGACGCGGACGCCGCCGTGGATCCACAGCTTCTCGAAAGCCTTGTCGAACACTTCCTCGTCGAGGCCGATGCGGCGGCGCAGCCGGTCGATGGCTTGCGGCTCGGCGGCCAGGGACCGCCAGATCTCCTCGAGGACATGGACCTCCGGGTAGTCGCGGCCATGGAAGAACTCGTGGGTGCGGCGGTCGGCGAAGGAGTAGAGCAGGATGGCCCGCGAGCGGAGCCCATCCCGTCCAGCGCGCCCGATCTCCTGGTAGTAGCCTTCGAGGCTGCCGGGCAGGCCGGTGTGAATGACCGTGCGGATGTCGGCCTTGTCGATCCCCATACCGAAGGCGATGGTGGCCACGATCACCTCGAGCCGCCCGGCCTGGAAGTCGGCCTGCACCCGGTCGCGGGCGGCCGCGGTCATGCCGGCGTGATAGGCGGCGGCCGGCAGCTCGCTCCCGAGCTCCTCGCCGAGCGCCTCGGCCTCCTTGCGCGTCGGCGCATAGACGATCGCCGGCCGGCGCCCGGGATCGGCGAGCACCTTGCGCACCGCCTGGCGGCGGCCGGAGGGCTTGAGCTCGGCGACCTCGACCGCGATGTTGGTGCGGCGGAAACCGTGGATGAAGCGAGCCGGCGCTTGCAACCCGAGCTGGCTCGCGATGTCGTCCTGGACCAGCGGCGTGGCGGTGGCGGTGAGCGCGATCACCGGCGCCGGACGGAGCTGCGGCAGGCGCTGGCCCAGCATCCGGTAGTCAGGGCGGAAGTCGTGCCCCCATTGCGAGATGCAGTGCGCCTCGTCGACCGCGATCAGGACCGGCGGCCGGCGCGCGAGGAGCTCGGGGAACCCTGGCACGCTGAGCCGCTCCGGAGCGATGAACAGGAAGTCGAGACGGCCCTCGAGGTAGAGCGAGCAGACCCGTCGCGAGTCGGCGCGGTCGCGGCCGGAATGGACGCGCTCGGCCCGCATCCGGAGGGCGGAGAGCTTGGCGACCTGGTCCTCCATCAAGGCGATCAGCGGCGAGATCACCAGCGTCGTGCCGGCGCGCGCGATGCCCGGCAGCTGGTAGCAAAGCGACTTGCCGGCGCCGGTCGGCATCACCAGCAGCGCGTCACGGCCGGCGGTCACCGTCCTGCAGACCGCCTCCTGGTAAGGCCGGAACGAGGTCAGGCGGAACGCGGTCTTGAGCAGCTCGCCGAGCCTCTCGGCCGGCACGGCCTGCGTTGTCGGCGCGGCCGGCACACCCGGCACGGCCGGAGCCAGGGCGCCAAGGCCTCGCCCGTCCGCCGCGGCAACCCCGGCGGACATGGGCGCGGGCGGGCCGGCCGCCGGCACGGGCGGAGCGAGGGCGCCAAGGCCTCGCCTGTCCGCCGCGGCGGCCCCGGTGGACACCGGCGCGGGCGGCCCGGCCGCCGGCTTAGGCCGCGCGACCGGCGGTGGCGGGACCGCGGCCCCGCCTGTCGCTGGTCGTGGCGCTCCTGGCTCGCCGAAGCTGAGCCGGGCTTGGGAAGGAGGCGCGACCCATCCGCCGCCTCCCGCGGCTGGGTTCGAGCGGACCGGACCCGGGGAGGACGCCGAGACCGCCGGCCGGTCCGGCGCGCCCGCGACGCGCTGGCCGCCGTTCGTTCCCAGCGGGTGCGGATCGTTGGCGGATTCCGCCGCGCGCGGGGAGGCGAAGACACTTTCGACCGCCGCCCGGACGTAGCTCTCGATGCCGGCCATGAAAGTGCCGAGCTCGCCCTGGCCCCGCTCGATGCGCTTCAGCTGCGCCTCCCACTGGCCCGTCATCGCCGGGCTCTTCACCTGCGGGTGCACCAGCTCGATCAGGCGCACACCCTTATCGGTCGCCGCCAGCACCTTGCCGCGGCGCTCCATGTAGGCGCGGCGCAGCAGCGTCTCGATGATCTCGGCGCGAGTCGCCGGCGTGCCGAGCCCCGAGTCCTTCATCGCGTCCGAGAGCTCTTTGTCCTCGAGGCCCCGGCCCGCGGTCTCCATCGCCGTCAGCAGCGTCCCTTCGGTGAACCGCCGCGGCGGCCGGGTCTTGCCCGCCACCGGCTCGGCGGCAAGCACGTCCGGCCGCTGCCCTGCCGCCAGGCCCGCAGGCAGCACCTGGGTGTCGGCCGCGCCGCCGCCAGCCAGCCGGGCACCGGCATCCGCGTCAGGCTCACCGGCAACTGCAGGCGGATGGCCGGCCTCGCCGCGCTCTGGGCGTGAATCATGAACACCACCGCCGGCACGCTCCGGCGCCGTGCGCGGCTCGAGGTCGAGGACCTTCCAACCGCGGTGCTCGACAACCGTCCCCGTACTGACGTAGCGATCGATGACCGGCCCGCTCGGCGCGCCCGCATTGACGTCACGCGACGTCACGGCGGTGATCACCGTAGTGGTCGAGGTGACGTGATCGTCATGCCAGGCGGCGAGCAAGCGGCGGCAGATCAGGTCGTACAGCCGCTGCTCGTCCGCGGAGAGATTGCTCGCCGCCGTCGTGGTGGGCAGGATGGCGTGATGGTCGGTCACCCGGGAATCGTCCACGAACCGCCGCCCCAACGGCCGCTCGCCGGTCCCGGGGGCGAGCAGCCCGCCATAGCTGCCGGCGATCGTCTGCACCACCGCGCCCAGCGTCGCCGCGACGTCCTGGGGCAGGTGGCGGCTGTCGGTGCGGGGATAGCTGATGAGCTTGTGCCGCTCGTACAGCGACTGCGCCACCGCCAGAGTGTGCTGTGCGCTCCACCCAAACAGCCGGTTCGCATGGCGCTGCAGCTCCGTGAGGTCGTAGAGCAGCGGCGGCGGCTGGCGCCGCGTCTCGGCGCGCACCGACTCCACTTCCGCGCTCCCCGCCAGCGTCCGGGCGGCGATGCGGCGTGCCTCCTCGCCATCGGCGGGCAACCGCCGATCCTCCCGCCGCGGGCCGTCGCCGCCTCCGAGCCCGCCGCCGGGACCTCCGGGACCGCTTGGGACTGCCGTGACATCGGCTCTGCCGGGGCCGCCTGGATCGCCTCTCCGCGCGGCGTTCGCCGCCGCCCCGAAGGCGCCGCGGAACCAGGTGCCGCGCCAGGTCGCGGCCGGCGTCGCCCGCGCATCCGCCACGCCGGCCTGGATGGCCGCCGCCGCGCCGCCCGCGCTCGCGCCCTCCATGCCTGTCCGGCGGAGCCCGAAAGTGGCCACCACCTCGAAATAGTCCTCGGGCACGAAGGCGCGAATCGCCAGCTCGCGCTCGACCACCATGGCGAGGGTCGGGGTCTGCACCCTGCCGACGGTCAGCTCCTCGCCGAAGGCCAGCGTACAGGCGCGCGACAGGTTCATGCCGACCAGCCAGTCGGCCCGGCTGCGGCCGCGCGCCGCCGCCGCCAGCGGGTCCAGCTCGCGGCCTTCCCGCAGCTTCTCGAAGCCGCGCCGGATGGCCTCGGCGGTGAGCGACGAGATCCACAGCCGCGACACCGGCTTGCTGCAGCCGGCGGCCTCGTAGATGTAGCGGAAGATCAGCTCGCCCTCGCGGCCCGCATCGGTGGCGCACACCACCCGCTCGACGTCGCCGTCGTCGAGGATCCGGCGCACCGCCTCGAACTGTTCCCGGCGCTCCTCGGCCACCACCAGCGGCCATTCCCGCGGCAGCATCGGCAGGCCCTCCCGCTGCCAGCGCCGCCATTCCGGCCGGATCTCGTGCGGCTGCGCCAGCCCCACCAGGTGGCCGATCGCCCAGGTGACGATGTAGCCGTTGCCGACCAGGCAGCCGTCGCCGCGCCGCTCGGCCCCCAGCACCCGAGCGATGTCCCTGGCCACCGCCGGCTTCTCGGCGACCACCGCGACCTTGCCGCGCGTGCTCGTCCTCGGTTCTGTCACGACTGCGTCATCCAGCTTCGAATTGTCTCACCTCCCGCGAGCCAGCCCTTACTGGGATAGACGGAAAGTCTCGACGCCGCCACCGGCGGCGACCTCCGGCGCCTCGGCGAGGTCGCCGGACTGCACGTGCCAGAGGTCGGCGTAGATGCCTCCGCGCGCCACCAGCTGGTCGTGGCGCCCCTCCTCCGCCACCCGGCCGTCGGTCAGCACCAGGATGCGATCGGCGTGGCGGATGGTCGACAGCCGGTGGGCGATGACCAGCGCGGTGCGCCCGCGCGTGATGCGGCGCAGGTTCTGCTGGATGGCGCGCTCGGTCTCGGTGTCGACGGCGCTGGTCGCCTCGTCGAGGACGAGGATGGGCGCGTCTTTCAGAATGGCGCGGGCGATCGACAGCCGCTGGCGCTGACCGCCTGACAGCTTGATGCCGCGCTCCCCCACCAGCGTGTCGTAACCCTGCGGCAGGCTGGCCACGAACTCGTGGAGCTGAGCCAGGGCCGCCGCCCGTTCGACCGCCGCGCGCGGCACGTCGCGGGTGCGGTAGGCGATGTTCTCGCGGATGCTGCCGTGAAAGAGGTAGACGTCCTGGCTGACCAGGGCGATGTTGTGGCGCAGCTCCTCGAGCGCCAGCTCGCGGACGTCCCTGCCATCGATCCGCACCGCGCCGCCGGTGACGTCATGGAAGCGCAGCAGCAGCTTGACCAGCGTCGACTTGCCGGCGCCCGTCGGTCCCGCGACTCCCAAGGTCTCGCCGGGCGCGATGGCGAAGCTCACTTCCCGCAGCACGGCGCCGGCGGACGCGCCGCGGGGATACTGGAACGCCACGCGCTCGAAGGCCACCTCGCCGCGCGCGCGGCCCAGGTGGCGGGGCCGGTCGGGGTCCTGGATCGCCGGCGGCGTGTCGAGCAGCCCGAAAGTGCGGCGCGCCGCGGCCATCGCGCGCTCGTAGTCGTCCAGCGTCGATCCCAGCCGGGTGAGCGGCCAGAGCAACCGCTCGGTCATCATCGCGAACAGCACCAGCTGTCCCGCCGTAATCGTTCCCGAGCCGTCGAGCACCCAGTGGCTGCCCACCAGCAGCACCCCGGCGAAGCCCATGACGATGGCCATCCGGATCAGCGGCGTGTAGAGCGCCGCGAGGCGGATGGCCGCGAAGTTCGCCTGCCGGTACTCCTCCGAGGCGGCGCGGACGCGCTCGGTCTCGAAGGCCTCGGCGGTGAAGCTCTGGACGACCTGGATGCCGGAGATGTTGTTCTCGAGCCGCGCCGCGAGCCCACCCACGCTGGCTCGCACCCGCCGGTAACGGGGCGCCACCTTGCGCTGATAGAGCAGGCTGCACCAGAGAATCAACGGGATGGGTCCCATGCCGACCAGCGTCAGGCGCCACGACAGCGGCGTCATCACCGCCACCGAGAAGACGACCAGCACCGCGAGCTGCAGCAGCTCGTTGAAGCCGGTGTTGAGGAAGCGCTCGAGCTGGTTGACGTCGTCGTTGAGCATCGCCAGGATCTCGCCCAGCCGATGGTCCTCGAAGAAGGCCATCTCGCGGGCCTGGATGCGCTGGTAGGCCTCGAGGCGCAGGTCGTGTTGCACCCGCTGGGCGAGCCGCATGAAACCGGCTTGATAGGCCCACTGGAACAGGCTCTCGAAGACGAAGATCGCCACCGCCAGACACGATAGCGCCACCGCCATCCGCCACGGGTCGGAGGTGCCGGCGAGCCCGGCGATCCAGGAGGGCGGCGCGCCGCGCAACGCGTCGATCACCCAGCCGACCAGCAGCGGCGGCATCAGGTCGAGGATCTTGTTGAGGATCGATGCGCCGCTGGCGAGCCAGAGACTCCGCCGGTAGCGGCGCAGGTAGCCGAACAGCCGCGCCATCGGCCGCGCCGTCTCCGGCAGGCCAACGGCCGCGGCCGGCGAAGGAGAAGCGGGTTCCATACGCGCCCGGCCGGTGTCCCGCAGGGTCAGTCCACCGTGCCGGCAATCGAGTGGGTCACTGGCGCGCCCGGCCGAACATCTCGGCGTTGCGCTCCCGGCTCTTGCCTTTCGGCACAGTCAGGGTCTGCCAGCCGGCGCCAGCGAAGTGCTTCGCCAGCAGCACCAGCTGGCCGACGTGTTGGGCCTGGTGGGACAGCTGGCGGTGAATGGCCTGGGGCACGCTTTGCGGTTCAGCGCGCAGGTAGACCGTGCGGAGGAGGTCTCCGGGAGTGAGGCCGCCGAGCGCCGCGAACAGCCGGTCCCACCCCTCTTCCCAGCGCGCCAGCAGCTCGGCGCGGGCGCCCGCCGGCTCGAGCTGGCCGGCCTCGAACTCGCGGTCGCGGTCGCGATCGGGCTTCTCGCCGTCGGTGGTCAGGAAGTCGGTCCAGCGGGACTTGAGGTTCCCGGCCATGTGCTGCACGAGGACCGCGATGCTGTTCGTCTCCGCGTCGAGAGTGGCGGTCAGGTGCTGATCGCTCACCTGCGCCAGCGCTCGCTCGGCAAGCTGCTTGAGCGTGCGGAACTGTGCGATCACGTCCTCGAGATAGATCGTCGCCAGGTCCCGTTCGCTGCCGCTCATCGGATCTCCTCTGCCGCCCGGCTCGACGCGCGACGCCATCGCGCAATGTCGATCGCGCCGGGCGGTCGCGCCGGGGCGGCGCGTTCAAGGCCGGAAGCGGCCCGGCGCGCGGCTGAGCAACCTGATGATAACGCGCCTCGCCGCGGCCCCATCTTTGCGGCCACACCGCACTTAATTTTTATAGATGCGAATATCCTCAGTTTGCGATAGACGCATTAATCGCCGCGCGGGCGACGCGCGGCCACCGTCGGCCGCTCTCACGTCCCGCCCGGCCCAGGAGGCCTGCGATGTCGCCATCATCACTTCCCATCAACCCCCGAGCCGCGCGGCTGTGCCTGGCCGCCACGCTCCTGATGACCGTCTGGCTGGCAGCAACCCCCGCCCGATGCGAACCCGACCCCGGCCCCGGCGCCACTCCGCCGGCCGCCTCCACGTTGGCCGAGCCTGCGTGGCACTGGCTGCGCCAGGTGTGGGCCCAACTGCGGAATTGGCCCTACGGTGCCCTCGAAGCGCCGCACCCTTCCCCCCCAGCCCCACACTCGATAGCCCGTAGCCGGCATGGCGCGCGCACCGCCGGTTCCTCGGCCGAGGACGACGGCGGCTCCGGTGACCCGAGCGGCGGCTCCAGCGGCAGCGGAACCGGCGGCCACGACCCGAACGGCTGAGGCCTCGCATCGCGTCACCTGCCCGGTCACGTCGTGAGCTTCTCGACTCTCCCCGGGGGCCGGCCTGACCGTGCCCCCGGGGCACTTTGCCGCACGGTAGACTACGGCGCGCGGTGTGAAAGGCGCAGCGGCCGCGCGCGACGGGACGGTGCGAGCTCCTGGTACGGCTCACGGCTCACGGCTCAGGGTTTTCGGTCGCGGGTCAGTTTGGACTGACCCCCGCGACTCGGGTTCGCGCATAGAATTGAATTACACATGCGAAGGTGCTAAGATGACGCCCCCGATGGAACGGCTGGGGAGACCAGAGTGACCGATCATCCGAGCCCGGACCTGCTGCGGCGTTTCGCGATTGGCGAGCTCGGCGCCGCCGAGGCCGACGCGATCGCCGTCCATCTGCAGCGCGGCTGCGGCCGCTGCCGGGCGGAGGTCGAGACCTACCTGCCAATGGACCTCGCCCTGGCGGCCGATACCACCCCTCCCGCGGCTGCCGCCGAACCAAGCGATCCCACACCCGCGCTGCTCGACGCCTATGACCGCGCGATCGAAGCGGCTCTCGCATCAGTCCGGCTGCACGGCACTGCCGCGGTTCAGGTGCGGAAGCGGACGCGCCAAATCATGGCCGAGCTGCGCGCCGGCGACACCCCGGAGGTGCCGCCACCGTCGCCCCGGATCGCTGCGGCCGCGCCAGGCCAGCGAACACCGCAACGATCCGAGGGAGCCGCGACGATGGCCCCGACCCCGCCGGGCACGCCGCGGCGCTTCCCCCTCTACGACGCGGCGCTGCGCTGCAGCTGGGAGCTGCGCCAGGACGACCCCGCACGGATGATCGAGCTGGCGCGCTTCGCCACTCGCCTTGCCCCCACCCTCGGCGAGGACGGCTACGGGCTGGCGCAGGTGGCGGATTTCGAGGCCCGGGCCTGGGGTGAGCTCGCCAACGCCTACCGCATCGGCGATCAGCCGGCGCGCGCCGACGAGGCCATCGCCGCGGCGTTCGCGCACCTGGCGCGCGGCACCGGCGACGAGCTCCTCGAGGCGCGGCTGCTCAGCCTGCAGGCTTCGGTCCTCGGCAGCCGCGGCCGCTTGCGCGCCGCCCTCGAGGTTCTCTCCCGGTTGCGGAGCATGCACCTGCGCCGGGGCGACCGCCACCATGCCGGCCGCGCAATGGCGCAGGCCGCCCACTATCTCGGCTACTGGGGACTGTCGGAGGTCGCCCTGCGCACGATCACCGAGGCCATGGCGATGATCGATCGCGAGGTGGACCCGGCTTTGCACATCGGCACCCTGCAGAACTACATCGATCTGCTGGTCGACTGTCGCCGTTTCGACGAAGCCCGCGAGAAGCTCCGGGAGCACCGCTCGCGCCTGCTCAGCGGCCAGGGCCTGCTCAATCGGCTACTGCTCAAGTACATAGAAGGCCGCCTCGAGAACGGGCTGGGCAACCTCGAGAGGGCTGAGCGGGCCTTCGTGACCGCTCGCCGGCGGTTCCTCAAGGCGGGGTCCCGCCGCATGGCCGCTCTCGCGACGCTGCACCTCGCCTCGGTGCGAATCCGCCAAGGCCGCTTCGGCGAAGCGAATCCGCTGATCGAGGAAGCGATCGACGAGCTGGTGGCGGTCGAGGCGACCGGCGAGGCCCTGGCGGCGTTGAAGCTGCTGCGGACGAGCCACGGCATCTCTCAGCTCACCGCGTCGCAGGTCCAAGACGCGGCCGACGTGCTGCGCCGCACCAACCGCTCCGATCCTGGCGGCCGTTGAGATGCCTCCGGGGCCTATGGGGAATCTCCCTCCGACAGGCCTATTGGGGCGGCGGAGCCCTCTCGGCCTCCGGTTGGGCGAGGGTGATGGGTGGGAGGACGGTGGACTGCGGTGGCTCGCCCAAACGGCGGCCGAGAGGGCTCCGCCGCCCGCGGACCTGTCTCCTCCCCAGCAGCTGTGAATCTCTTCGACGACCGGCTCGGCATCAGGCCGGGCGCTCCTAGACAGTGATCTGGAAGATGCTCTTGGCTTCGGGGGAATGTGCCTGCGGCTGCCCGGGGTTGGCTCGTCCGATGGACCCGCTGGACCGCGCCCTCACGCTCTTCCTGCTCTCCCCCGCCAGCGCCGCGGGCACCCGCGCGCTGCAGCTTGCGGCGCCGCACGCGAGCTTCGCCGCCGCCGGCCGGCTGCGCAGCGCCGAGGGGCTGCCGATCGGCGAGGCGTTCTGCTTCATGAGCGCTCTCTACTTCCGCGGCAAGCTGGCGTATGCCCGGCGCTTCGCGTCGGCCTGGCCGGAATCACCGGACCCGGCGGGGTGTGGCAGTAGCGCGTCCAGAGTGGAGATGCGAGCGGGGCCGAAGGGCAGCTCGATCCTGGTCATCGCTCCCGGGTTCGGCCTGGTGTCTCCGGAGTGGCCGCTGACCGCGGAGCGCCTGCGCAAGCTGGCGCGCACGCCGGTCGATCCCGCTCGCCGCGCCTACAGCGGGCCGCTGCGGCGGCACGCGCGCGAGCTCGCTTCCCGCCTGCCTGCTGCCGCCCGGGTCGTGCTCCTCGGCAGCATCGCGACCGGCAAGTACCTCGACCTGCTGCTCCCGATCCTCGGCGAGCGCCTGCTCTTCCCGCGCGCCTTTGCCGGCACCGGCGACATGCGGCGCGGCGCGATGATGCTGCGCGCCGCCGCCAGCGGCGAGGAGCTGGAGTACGCCGGCGCTGACACCGCGGTCCCCGGCGCCGCGTGGGCAACGCGGCAGAGAAGGACGTAGAGGGAGCAGGGGACGTGGAGAGAGCCAGGAAGCTCTCAGAGTAAGCGCGGCCTGAGTACACCGCTCCCGAAGAGAATAGTGGCCGGAGGGGATGGAATGGACTCCTCCTGGCGACTGTGTACGGCATCGATGTGCCAGAGTCGCCGGTGTGAACCCGAAAGGAGGAGTCCGCTATGAAGTCGGCCATCAGCAGAGCCGGCGATGCCTACCTGCGCATGCTGTTGATCAACGGCGCCCGCTCGGCGCTGCTTGCAGCCAGCCGCCACGAGCAGCCGGACCGACTGCGACGATGGGCGCTTCAGGTGCACCACCTGCGAGGCCACAACCGCGCCGCCGTGGCCCTCGCCAACAAGCTGGCGCGGATCGTCTGGGCGGTGTGGAGACATGACACCTGCTTCGAGTCGCGGGCGGTAGCCGCGTAACGACGCCGAGATGCCCGAGGACTGTTGAGACGACCAGAGCTCCTGCCGTGAACCTGCTTCGAGAGCATCGACGGATGGCACGATCGGTTAGACCGAGCGTGGGGAACAAGCCGCTGCCTCCGCTGGCCCGCAGAGGCCGTGGAAGGGGATTGGCTGCCCCACGCGCGTTTATCCATCCTGGCCCGGAGCTGTTCGCAGCTCCACCCACGAGGCCGAAGATACGGGTGCAGTCTCACCGCCGTCGTACCTCCGCAACGCTCCAAGAGCTGGTCACCGGCGAGGTCATAACCCGGAAGCGCCCTGACCGTCACCCATCCCCTCGGCTCCCCCCGTCGGACCGCCAACGTACCGCGGGACGGCGGACGGGCTGTCAAGGCTTCCCTACGGCGGCGAAGCCGGCCTTGACAGCCCGCCGCCGCCCGCGGTGCCCACGGATTGTGCCGACGGGGGGAGCAGCCGCCTCTGGAAAGAGCGGGGGGTCCGCCCGCCCTCCCCCTTGCTCTTGACAGGAGGAGTCCAGATAGGCGGAGGCAGGTCCGCCCCTCCGAGCCTGCCGGGGGGGCATGCCCCGAAGGCTAGCGACTGCTCTTGTCCGCCTTGTTCTCGTTGACGATGCTGAAGTGCTCAGTGTCGACCTTCTGGCCGTTGACGAACAGGTCGGCATGATAGTCGCCGAGCCCCCAGCCGCCGGTCTGCTTGGAGGTGAAGTGCATCGCGCTCTCGCCTGGCTTGACCTGCACCTGATCGCTCAGCAGCTTCAGGTTGTCGGGGCTGTACCACTCGATCTCGACGTTGGTTCCCGCCGGCGCGCTGCCGCTGCGGAACGCGATGTAGACCGGCTGGCCGGGAACGAAGCTCTTGCCCTCGCGGCCGGCGGCGATGGTGCCGTCGGCACCCAGCTGATGGCCGAGCTTCACGTCGCTGACGGCGTCGCCGGCCTTGGTCGCGGTGTTCTCCGCCTTGTCCGGGGCGACGATACCGAAGCGCTCGCTGTCGACCTTCTGGCCGCCCACCGAGATGTCCACGTGGTAGTCGCCCTGGCCCCAGCCACTGGTGTCCTTGGAGCTGAAGCTCATCGTCGACTGACCGCGCGACACCGTCTTCGGATCGCTGGCGAGCTGCTGGTTGTTGGGTCCGTACCAGTCGACCGTCACCGGGGTGCCGGCCGGCGCCTTGCCGATCATGAAGGCCACGAAGACCGGCTGCCCGGCGGTGAAGTTATTCCCCTTCTGGTCGCCGGCGATGGTGCCGTCGGCGCCGACCTGGTGACCGACCGTGACGTCGCCGAGGGCCGCCTTGGCCTGGCTGGGAGTCATGGCGCCGTTGTTGTCGGCGGCAGCCTGATCCTGCGAGCGGCAACCTGCCGTTGCGATCAATACCGCAGCGAACAGGCAGGGGATCCATCTGAGCGTCTTCATCTGCAACCTCCTTGAAGTGAGTGAGATGCGAGCGAACTGTGAGGCCGGCAGCCGTCACGCTCGTGGAAGCCGGCTGCTTCAGCTAGAAGAAGGTAGCAAGTCACGTACCAGCTGCCGCCACCGGACCGCAAGATTCGAGCCAAACTCGTCCCTCCGGAGCACCGGATTCCGCATCTTCATGCAGGGAGAGTGGGCGTAGAATGCGCCCCACTTCGAGGACCTTCTCATGACCGATCGTGGCAGGGCGGCCGCAAGCCGCTCGCAGGACAGAAGTGCGCGCTCGCAACGCGAGGAAAGGCGGAGGATTTCGATGCCTTCCCGCTCCGGCGCCGCCGCCGGCTGGAGCCATCTTTACCGCCTTCTCCTCGGCGCGGCGCCTCTGCTCGCGGCGCTGGCTCTGGCCGAGGCTCCAGGCACCGGACCGGGCTGGGCGCTGACGCCGATGCCCGCGAACGCAACCGGCGTGCCGGCCCGCGCAGCGGCCGCGGACCCTGCGGGCGCCGCGGCCCAGGCACCCGCTCACGGTGCGATCCAGGCCCAAGCGCCGGCCGCAACCGCCGGCACGGCCGGCAACGGGAAGACCGCGGCGACCGCCCTCGCCGGCGAGGACACCGCTCGCACGAGCGCCAACGGAGGCGAGGCCGCCGGCAGCGGGCAGGCACGGCTGAGCCGCGCCGAGGTCCCCGCCGCCGGACGCCAGGAGATCATCCTCAGCGTCGAACGCTTCGGCCGCTACTCGGTGCGCGCCGCGAGCCGCCAGGGGACCGCGGTGCGGGTGATCGATCGCATGGCGGGAGAGCTCGGCGCGGCAGGCGAGGCCGGTCACGAGAACGGCCGCCTCGATCTGTTCCTGGACCGCGGCGACTACCAGGTGGTGACCGAAAGTCACGTGCATGGCGAGGGCACGGCGAAGCTGTCGGTCGCACCGTTCCGCGACGCCCGCGACTCGCGCGGCGGCACGGCCGCAGCCGGGGCCGCCACGGCAGCCGGGGCCACTGGGACCGCCACTGCCCCCAGGGCCCCCGGGGGCACCAGGGCCGCCGGGACCACCTCAGCCACCAGGGCCGCCACGGCCCTCCCTTCCGGCCAGCGCACCGAGCACTCTCAGCGCGCCCAGCCGCCCCAGGGCTCCCAGCCGGCGGCGGCTGTGGCACCGGAGCTGGTCGAGCGCAAACTCGTGGCGGAGAGCCTCGACGACTTGCGCCAGCTCTCCTACTGGCTGCGGCTCGCGGCGCGCCGCGAGGTGCGCCTCGAGGCGGCGGGACGCAACCTCGCCGACTTGAGGCTGTGGCGAGACGGCAGCTGGCTCGAAGACGTCGCGCCCAGCTGCGGCGCGATCCAGCCGGTGACCGGCCAGCCCCTGCTGCGCTGCGAGATCGCCGCGACGCTGCCGGCCGGGCTCTATCTCGTCACTCTCTACGGCGGTCTGCCCCAACCCTGGTCCGAGGACGCCGCCGAGCATCCGCTCTACCTGCGCTGGGGGTATCCCTTGCTCGCCGACGCCGGCCGCCGGCGCTACCAGGTGGGCCCGTTCGGCGAAGACCGCTTCGAGCTGCCCGCCAACGTCAACTACGTCCGCATCGAGCTGCCGCAGGCACGGCCAGCCCGGCTCACCGCCGGCTGGGCGTCATCGGGGCGGCTGCTGTCGGAGCTGGCAGGCGCCGACGCGGCGACCGCCGAGGTGAAGAAGAGCTCGGTGCCGCCGGTGGCGGCCGTGCGGATGCCTGCCAGACCCTCCGGGGGCGGCGAGGAGCAGGCGGGACGGCGGAGCGGCGGGGGC
>Ga0209118_1000138_pt1 | contig 49596 bp, 41 predicted proteins | sample BlaSpr_A8_Ref_M1_FD_187988 | JGI IMG/M metagenome (GOLD analysis project Ga0209118, IMG submission 187988) | Forest soil microbial communities from Thunder Bay, Ontario, Canada - Black Spruce, Ontario site 2_A8_Ref_M1 (SPAdes) (version 2) | ecosystem: Environmental > Terrestrial > Soil > Boreal... | reverse complement strand
CACCCGCGCCGAATTGCAGCGCGAATTTAGCGCCCTCGCGCGCCGCCTCGGCAAGACCATCGTCTTCGTCACCCACGACGTCCGCGAAGCCCTCCTGCTCGCCTCGCGCATCGCTTTGCTGGAAGCGGGCCGCATCGTCGCTATCGGCACGCCACAGGAATTTCTCCAACTCGATCATCCCGAAGCGCGCGCCTTCACCGCCTCTCTCATACACCCTGTCGCCGCGCAGCCCGGAGCGTCTTCATGACCACCTGGACCTTCTTCGTTACTCACCGCGCGGAGATCCTGGACACCACCCTCGAGCACCTCACGCTCGTCGTCATCTCCATGGCCTTTGCGATTCTCATCGGCGTCCCGCTCGGCATGTTCGTGGTACAGCGCCCCGCACTGCGCAGAATCGCTCTCGGCGTCGCAAGCATTTTGCAAACCATTCCCAGCCTCGCGCTTTTCGGTTTCCTGATTCCCATTCCCTTCATTGGCGGCATCGGCCGCCGCACCGCCATCGTCGCTCTGATCCTCTACGCGCTTCTCCCCATCCTGCGCAACACTTACGTTGGCCTCTCTGGCATCGATCCTGCCGTCCTCGAAGCCGCCGAAGCCATGGGCATGACCAACTTTCAAATTCTCTGGCGCGTCCGCCTCCCTCTTGCGCTTGCGGTAATTCTCGCCGGCATCCGCACCGCCACAGTCATCACCATCGGTGTCGCCACCATCGCCGCCGCCATTGGCGCCGGAGGACTCGGCACGTTCATCTTCCGCGGCGTTGCTATGGTTAGCGACGCCGTCATCCTCGCCGGCGCCATCCCCGCCGCTCTCCTCGCCGTCCTCGCGGACCTGCTTCTCGGCCTCCTCGAGCGCCGCCTGAGGGTCATCTAAACATGCCGGCGAACGTGGAAGTCCGTCATCCCGAGCGGAGCGAAGAATCTTTCTTCGCTTTTCGCGGGGTGTTGCGACAGGCGCGTCGCGCCCTCCTTCCATTTCTTTACTTCTTTTTTTTCCTCAACTTCCTCTACTTCCCGGTAGCTTGTCACTATCCTCTGCAATCTAAAATCACCGTCGGCTCAAAGTTCTTCACCGAACAAGTTATCCTCGCCGAACTCCTCGCGCAGCACATCGAAGCCCGCACCGGCATCCCCGTCATCCGCAAGACCAACCTCAGCGGCACGCTCCTCGTCCACAAAGCTCTCCAAACGGGTGAGCTAGACCTTTACGTCGAATACACCGGCACAGCCCTCACCGCTGTCCTCAACGAATCTCCTTCAGGGGACTCCACTGCCATCTATAATCGCGTCAAGCTGCTCTACTCCCAGCGCTTCAACCTCGAAGTCATCGAACCACTCGGCTTCGAGAACACTTTTGCTATGGTCGTCCGCGGTGACGACGCCAAAAACCTCCACCTGCAAAAAATCTCCGATATCGCGCTGCTCGCTCCCAATTGGCGCATCGGCGTCGGCTATGAGTTCCTCGAGCGCCCCGACGGTTTCCGCGGCTGGAGCAACCTCTATGCTCTCCAGTTCGCCGGACAGCCTCGCGTCATGGACCTCGGCCTCATCTACCGCGCCCTCATCGATCATCAAGTTGACATCGTCGCCGGAAATTCCACCGACGGCCTCATAGACTCTCTCGGCCTCGTCGCCCTCGAGGACGACCGCCACTATTTCCCGCCCTACGACGCCGTCCCCATCGTGCGCCGTGCCACTCTCGAACGATTCCCCCAGCTCCGCGCCGCCCTTTCCGATCTCGCCGGCAAACTCACTGCTTCTGATATGCGCCGCCTCAACTTCTCCGTCGACGCGCAACACCAGGACGCCGCCGTCGTCGTTCGCGCCTTCAGAGAATCCAAAGGCCTTTAGCGCGGGCCGTTCTCTCGTTCGTGTTTGAGGATCATCTGATCGAAGGCCCGGGGAAGTCCTTCGCGTGCTGAGTAGGGGCCCGGTTCGTAGGCGCGTGAGCTGATTCCTCTCTGCCCGAGCTCGGAAATTCCCCAATCTTCTCGGTTAGTGGTGTTCCAGAATTCCACCACATCGTCCGCCTGGAAGTCGGGCTTAGCCATTTCCGCTGGATGAAAATGCCATTCGCAGACCACTTGCGTCCGGTCCACAGCCTGAGGCCACAGCATGTGCGCCATCATGTAGTCCGGGTGAAGGCTAAGAAACAGGTTGGGAAAGATCGCGTAATAGAGAACCTGCTTCCGCTGTTTTTCGCTCAAGCCCGGGAGATACTCCCGGCGCCGCTCCCCGTCAACGCTCATCGTTTGCGCTCGGCCGCGAAATTCCATAAACCCGCCGATGTAGCCCGGTTGCGGCGTGTCGTTGTCTCCGCTGAGATAATCCGTGATGCGGTGCAGCGCCGGATGCAGCACGGGGCAGTGCAGGCATTCGTTGTAGTTCAGCACGATCAGCTTCCAGTTGGCCTTCACGTCGTACCCCATCCGCTTGTGCATCCGAAGCTCTTCCATCTTCCACGGCGCGAACTTCACCGGCAGGTCGGCCAATTGCTCCGCGAGCGGCTGCGGCCGCGAAGCCAGATTCAGGAAGATGTGTCCTGCCCACTCATCTATGTGGACCGAATGCAGCGGATAGTCCTCCCTGCGAAAGTCACCTTCCTCCATGTGCGGCGCGCCCAGAAGTTTCCCGTCCAATCCGTAAGTCCAGCCGTGGTACGGGCACTGAATGCGTCCCGCAAACTTTCCCTCGGCCTCGCGGCAAACCTGCGTTCCGCGATGCCTGCAAACATTATAGAAAGCGCGAATCGCCCCGCCCGCGTCCCGGGTCACGATGATGCTTTCGCCGGCCACTTCACGGAGGAAAAAATCCCCGGGATTCGGAATCTGCTCGCTCCGCCCGGCGCACACCCACATCCGGCAAAAAAACGTCTCCATCTCCCGCCGGAAAACTTCCGCATCGGTGTAGTAACGCGCGGGTAGCGTCTTCGCTTGCGTGCTCATCGTGCACCCCGAGCTGTCAATCTATTCCGTTTCCCCCGCCCTTGGCAACCCGCCCAATCCGTCCTTTCATTCCTTGTGGTCTCGGGGAACAATCCCTCGCTCCTGGTCGTATCTAGGGACAGAAGATCCAGGCCTGCAGATAGCGTCCGGCCGGGGGTGTCCGATGAAAAGTTTCCTTCAAGACGTCCGCTATGGTTTGCGCGTATTGGCGAAAAGCCCCGGTTTCACGGCTATCGCCATCCTGACGCTCGCGCTGGGCATCGGCGCCAACACCGCGCTTTTCTCCGTCGTCAACGGCGTGCTCCTGAATCCGCTACCTTTCCCCAATCCCGATCAGCTCGTCGCTCTTTACTCCAAGACCGACACCTTCAACCAATCCTCGGTTACCTATCTGAATTTCCTCGACTGGCAGAAAAATAACCATTCCTTTTCCGCCCTCTGTGCCTTCCGGTCCGACAATTACAATCTCACCGGCACGGGTGAACCGGAACGCCTGCACGCGCACATGGTCTCCGCGGACTTCTTTCCGATGCTCGGCCTCCAGCCGCTCGCTGGCCGCACGTTCCGCTCGGAAGAGGACCAGCCCGGCGCGAGTCCTGTCGCGGTCATCAGCGATGCGCTTTGGAAACGCAGATTTGCCTCCTCGCCTGACCTGCTTGGCAAAAGCATAACGCTCAATGGTAAAGCCCACACCATCGTAGGCGTTACCTCCGGCCGCATTCCCGGCCTCAGTCTCACCGACGTCTACGTTCCCATCGGCCAGTGGACGGATCCGACGTTTCGCGATCGCCGCATCAGCATGGGCATGTACGCGAATGGCAGGCTGAAACCCGGCGTTACCATCCAGCAAGCTCGCGCCGATATGGAGCTGGTGGCCAACAGTCTTGCGCTGGCGTATCCCGAATCCAACAAGGGTTCCGGCGTCACTCTCGTCCCGCTCAAGACTGACGTTGTCGGTGATGTGCGCGGCATTCTGCTCGTGCTTCTGGGCGCAGTCAGTTTTGTCCTCCTCATCGCTTGCGCCAATGTCGCCAATCTGCTCCTTGCCCGCTCGACGGGCCGCGCTCGTGAATTCGCCATTCGAAGTGCGCTAGGGGCCAGCTCCGCCCGCGTCATTCGCCAGTTGCTTACCGAAAGCGTCATGCTCGGCATCGCCGGCGGCGCCATCGGCCTCATCCTCGCGAAACTCGGTACGCACGCCATTCTTGCGGCTTTGTCCGATTTGCTGCCTCGCTCTGACGAAGTGGGCCTCGACTACTGCGTGTTGCTCTTCACCGCGGGAATTTCTATTCTCACCGGTATCGTCTTTGGTCTTGTCCCCGCTCTCAAATTGCTCCGCCCGGATGTGAATGAAACGCTCAAGGAAGGCAGCCGCGGTTCCAGCGGAAAGCGCCACCGCGCCCAGCGCGTATTGGTTGCCGTCGAGATGGCCCTGGCCATCGTTTTGCTCATCGGCGCCGGACTCATGATTCGGAGCTTGGCATGTCTCTGGGCCATCAATCCGGGATTTGACCCGCACAACGTGCTCACTTACAACATCTCCTTGACCTCCAGCCAGAACGTCTCCGCTGGCCAACTGCGCTCCAACTATCGCGAGACCCTCCGGCAACTCCAGGCCCTTTCTGGAATCGAAGCCGTCTCCATGGTGGGCGGCTCGCTTCCCATGACCGGCGATTCCGAGGTTCCTTTTTGGCTCGAGGGTCAGCCGAAGCCAGCAAACCAGCAGGACATGCCGTTTGCGCTTTTCTATCTCGTGACGCCGGACTACCTTAAGGCCATGCGCATTCCCACCGAGCGTGGCCGATTCCTCAATGAACGCGACGACGAACATTTCCCCTCCGTGGTCGTCATCGATTCCAGCTTCGCGCGCAAGTATTTTCCTAAACAGGATCCCGTCGGCAAACACCTCAATCTCGGCCTCCTGGACATTCAGCCGGAAATCATCGGCGTTGTCGGTCATGTCGAGCACTGGGGGCTGGGTTCCAAAGAGAGCGGGAATATCCAGCCGCAAATTTATTTGCCTGTCTGGCAGATACCGGACAGATTCTGGCCGCTCCTCGCCAATGGAAGCCAGTACGTCGCGCGCACCGTGTCGGCTCCTCCCGGAATCGTGGACGAAATACGCCATGCGGTCGAAAAAGTCGATAGCACTGCGGTTCTCTACGAGGTCCGCCCGATGCAGGAGATCGTCGCCGGTTCCGTCGCAAAACAGCGCATGGCCATGTATCTGCTGACTGCTTTCTCCTCCCTCGCGTTGCTGCTCTCGGCGGTCGGCATCTACGGTGTCATTTCCTACCTTGCTGGCCAGCGCACTCACGAGATCGGTATCCGCGTGGCGCTTGGTGCTTCCCGCGCCGACGTATTGCGCCTTGTGCTCGGCGAAGGAATGCGCATCGCTCTTGCTGGAGTTGGCGTCGGCATCGTGGCTGCTCTCGGCTTGACGCGCTTGCTTACCCAAATCATCTACGGCGTTAGCGCCAATGACCCTATTACTTTTGCTGGCGTCGCGATCTTGCTCACCGCCGTTGCTCTGCTCGCTTGTTACCTCCCGGCGCGGCGAGCCATGCGCGTTGACCCTATAGTCGTCCTCCGCTACGAGTAGGCCCGCATCGTCGCGCGTATAACAGCTCTGAGCTTCATCGGCAATCCAGGCTTCCTCCGCCCAAAGAAAAAGGATTTGCTGTATCCCGCTCAAGATTTCATGCCTCCAACGCCGAAATCCTGCTAAACTTTTGCCGCCATTAAAACGGTTGAAGGCCGAACACAGTTGCCGGGGAGGCGCTTATGGCTTCGCGGATCATCGGCAGGATTACTGGAATTAGTTTTGCCTTCGGCATCTTCCTTTGGATGGCGAACTTCGCGTCCGCGCAGAATATCGTTGTTGATGCGACGCCTTCGCATGTCACGAATTCCTTCAGCCCGCTTCGCGCCCTGGGCGGCGCCATCGATCGCCTCAGAGCGGGCACCGGCGCCCCCGGAATTGAAGATGGGCACTTCTCCAAAGAGCAAGTAGACAAGAACACCGATACCTTGCTGTCCGATCCCGTTCTAAAGGAAATCCTCGGCGCCGGTTGGCAGGCCGTGACCTACCGTCAGAACACCGAACTCATGGTCGAGGCCTGGCACTGGAATGCGCGCGGCACTTGGAGCAATGCGGAAAAGCAGGAAGGCTACTTCACGGGAAGCGTTGAGCCCACCGAGATGATTCGCCACTCCTACGCTTACCCGCTTCCGCATCGCGGTTTCAGCCGCGGCGACGGAAATGGCTGGTCCCGCCTCACCGACGGCGACTTAAAATCCTACTGGAAAAGCAATCCGTACCTCACCAAGGCCTTCACCGGCGAAGACGACTCGCTCCATCCGCAATGGGTCATGATCGATCTCGGCGCCAAGGTGGACGTCAATGCCATCCGCATTGCCTGGGCCAATCCTTACGCCCGCCACTACGCTGTCCAATTCTGGACTGGCGAGATGGAACCCTTTTACGACGGAACGATGAAAGGCACCTGGCAAACGTTCCCCCAGGGCACCATCACCGATGGCAAGGGCGGCACCGTCACCCTGAAACTCGTTTCTTGGATGATCCCCGCCCGATACCTTCGCATCTGGATGACGGAGTCCTCCAACACCTGCGACACTCACGGCTCCGCCGATAAACGCAACTGCGTGGGCTACGCCATCAACGAGCTCTACGCCGGCAATATCACCGCCGATGGCCATTTCAATGATGTCGTTCAACACTTGCCGAGCCGCCAGCAGACCGTCACCTGGCCTTCCTCCGTCGATCCCTGGACCGCCGCTTCCGACCTCGACTATTCCCGCGGAGACCAGATCGGTTTCGACTTATTCTTCACCAGCGGCATCACCCGCGGACTTCCCACGATGGTTCCCATCGCCATTCTCTATGCGACCCCGGACGACGCTGCCGCCGAAATCGCCTATCTCTACAAACGCCATTACCCCATCTCCTGGATCGAAATGGGAGAAGAGGCCGACGGCCAGCACATGCTTCCCGAAGACTACGCCGCCCTCTACCTCCAGTTCGCTACCGCGATTCACCGCCTCGTTCCCGAAGCCAAGCTCGGTGGCCCCGCCTTCGAAGGAACTTTTGGCGATGTGGACGTCTGGCCCGACGCAAATGGACGGGTCTCCTGGCTCGGCCGCTTCCTCGACTATCTCAAGACCCACGACCGGTTGAACGATTTCACCTTCTTCTCCTTCGAGCACTATCCCTTTCAGGAAAAGAACGCCACCGCTTCCTGGGATGATCTCTATCTCGAGCCGGGCTTCGTCAACCACGTCGTTCAAGCATGGAAGGACAATGGTCTTCCGCCCAACATTCCCTATTTCATGACCGAAGGCAACATGGGTGGAGGCGGCGGGTCCGCCGACGTCAAGAGCGCCCTTTGGCTCGCCGATTATGTTGGCTCGATGATGACCGCCGGCGCCAGCGGCACTTTTTATTTTCACTACATGCCCTCGCCGGGACGCCGCGGCAACTTCTTGTCGCTCGACAAAAACTACCGCGTGACGGGCTATCCCCCTCAGTACCTCGCCGCGCAGATCATCACCAAAGAGTGGGTGCAGCCCGTCGACGCTGCTCATCGCCTCTTCAAAGTTTCAAGCGACGTCACCGACGATCTCGGAAATCTACTGGTAACCGCCTACGCCCTCGATCGCCCCGACGGCCAGTGGTCCGTCATGCTCGTCAACAAGGATCGCGAAAATGACCACGCCGTGAAATTGGTCTTCTCCGATTCCAAGCGCGACCGCTTCTTCTCCGGCCCCGTGGACCGCATCATTTTCGGCCCCGCCGAATATCAGTGGCACGCCGACGGTGCCAACGGCCACGCTGACCCCGACGGCCCGCCCTCCAAATCAACCGTCACCCCCGGCGCGGACCACATCTTCCAGCTTCCCAAAGCCTCTATCATCGTCCTACGCGGCCATCTCGCGGAAAAATAACAACACCCCCGCCGGCCTCCGCCTGGCCGGACGCAAGCGCAGATTTCGCATGGCGCAAATGCCGTTTGTCATTCCGACCGGAGCAGGCCGGTTTTCTCTGGCGTTCGCGCCGCTTCGGACCGCTCGGAACCGCGCCCGTTCCGCCTCCTTTTCTAACCCCATTGACAAGTCACGCCGGCTTAGCTAATCTGGTTTAGCTAATATGCCCACGGTCAAGATTCACCACGCAAAAACGCACCTCTCGCGCCTTATTCAAGAGGCCTGCGAAGGCGAGGAGATCATCATCGCCCGCGGCGGCCAGCCTCTCGTCCGCCTCGAGCCCCTCCGCGGGAAAAAGGGACAGCGCAAGCCGGGCAGCATGAAGGGAAAGCTGAAAGTTGGCCCGGAATTCTTCCAGCCCCTGCCGGAACGCGAGCTCGAAGCTTGGGAGTGACCTCTGCGTCTCCTCTTGGATACTCACGCCTTGCTCTGGTGGCTGGCGGATGATCCGGCGCTCCCGCTTCGCGCCCGCAAATGGATTCGCGCGCGATCAAACACCGTGCTCGTCAGCGCCGCTTCGGCGTGGGAAATTTCCACCAAATGCCGCCTCGGAAAACTCTCCGTCCCCCATGATCTCGTTTTGGATTTCGAAGCCGTTCTTGCTCGTGAGTCCATCCAAGCTCTTCCTATCTCCGTTCAGCATGCGGCTCGTGCCGGTCTCCTTCCCGGCCCTCACAAAGATCCCTTCGACCGCATGCTGATCGCTCAGTCCCTGGCCGAAAATCTGCCCATCGTCAGCAGCGATCGCGTGTTTGACGCCTACAAGCTCCGCCGCCTCTGGGACTGATTCACCCGCCTTCTCTCCCGGCTCTTCTCCCACTTCCGCCTCTGATGCTTTAGTGAAGGCCAGTTTCCGCTGTCGTGCGAAGGGATATCAACAATAATCGACCACCGCCCCACGGAAAGGGCCGAAGAACTCCATTTTCTATCTCGCTTTGCTCACAAGCTAGTTCAAAGCCTTGCGAGCGGCTGGTCAGCCGGCTTGCGCTAAGCGCTCATTGCTGCCGGCGCTGCCTGACTTGGTTTGATGTTGTGGTTCATGCGGAAAAAATTGGTTGGGTCGTACTTGTTTTTCAATGCAATAAGACGCTCGTAATTGGGCCCGTACGCTGCGCGCGCGAACGCGTCTCCCTCGTCTGAGACGTAGTTGCCATACGAGCCTTCGACCAGAAACGGCCGCAGAGCCTCCCAACAGGCGCGCGTCCATTGGATGTTCTTTTCCGATTCGGAGGAATTCACCCAGTTGGACCAGGCAAAAAAGTTGTACGAGTACTGCCGATGGGGAAAGGCCGTCTCCGTGGGGCCGACTCGGGTGGCAGCGCCGTGCCAGTGTTCGAGAAAAGGGCCAAAAGTATAGGGAGACGGACTTTTACCCGCGTACTCGGCGATCGTCTCCAGCGCTTCATCACTTAAGGCACGGACGAAGTTCGATTTCACGTACGTCAGGCGTCCCGGTGGGAAGAACGGATCGAACATGGTTTGCATCTGCAAGTAGCTGATAGCGCCAAAGAGGTCGGCAACCGGCGAGCCAAACGCCCGCAGGGGCTTCAACACCTTCTCGCCCTCCGACAAGGATCCGCAGTAGCATCCCGCAATCGCAAAGACGGTGACGCCGTCGGGAGTCGTGAGCGGTGTCGCCTGGATAACCAGTTCGTCGGGGCAAGTTTGCGCGAATTCACGGAAAAAGCGCACCACCTCTTTTGTATTTGCCACCGGATGGAAGACGGCGCCGCCCAGCACCGGACCCACTTCATGCAGGCGGTATTCCAGCGAGGTCACGACTCCGAAGTTGCCGCCGCCGCCCCGCACGCCCCAGAAGAGGTCTTCGTTTTCGGAAGCATTCGCTGTAAGCAGGCGCCCGTCCGCAGTGACCACATCCGCGCCGATCACATTGTCCACCGCGAGGCCGTACTTTGCATGCAAGTGGCCCCATCCCCCTCCAAGCGTCAAGCCGGCGATGCCCGTCTTGGAGACCACACCCAGTGTCGTGGCCAGACCAAATGCTTGCGTCTCGCGGTCGAACTCGCCCAATGTCAGGCCCGTCTCGGCTCGCACGGTCCGCCTGGCAGGATCGACCCGTATGCCTTTCATGCCTGACATATCGATCATCAGGCCGCCATCACAAACCGACTTCCCCGCAACGCTGTGCCCTCCGCCCCGCACGGATACCAGAACATCGTGTTCACGGGCAAAACGAACGCAAGCAATCACATCGGCCGCGCCTGTGCACCGCGCAATGATCGCTGGCCGCCGGTCAATCATCGCGTTCGGAATGGCTCGCGCGGCGTCGTATCCCTGCTCGCCGGGACACAACGACTGTCCCCGAAGAGATTCCCTAAACTTCTGCATCGCAGATTCCGGAATCATGCAGGACCTCTCATGCATATCCACTCTCGAAAGCTAAATTAGATTTCACCAGCGGAGCCGTATTGCCGCACACGATGCAATGTCTCGGCTGGCTTGTCAAGTGTCTCGAATCGAGGGTAGTGGGTCCGTTTGAAATGTTCCATCCTGGAAAGCTGGGGCGATTCGTGGCATGCTGTTTGGTATGGGAAACAAAGACGCACGAAGACGCGAAGTAAAAAAACCCAAGAAAAAAACTCCGAAACCTGCTCCTCCCACGCGAGACGGGCACCCGATCACCACGCACACCGTATCAACACCTACTACTCCCCAAAAGAACCCGGCAACCTCCCAATAATCCTTCTGCCCCACCGCCGGTCATGATAGGGTGCACTGTTCAATTTTTCTTTGGTGCCAATTCGATCACAGATTCCGGCCTGGCAGGAAACTGGCACCCGGCTATCCCACAGCAGACAAACCACTTACTAGTAATTCCTTGACAAACAGTACCCATATGCTATAATATAGTTTGAATTACACGCCGCAACTCCGCCACGTCCGCCCTCCACTACACTTAGATTCTCTCCTCCCGTATCCGCCGGCCCCGAGCTTGCCGGAATCAAGTCTCCCCAACCCTTTTGCAATCAGTTCGTTTGCAGACCCCTACCCCCTAAGTCCCATCGAATCACATCGTTTCAAAAACCATAGGGGGGAGGGCCCCATTCCAGTTCGTCGCTCGCCACTCACCACTCGTTCACCCGGAGCGTCTTCAACGAAAGGTCGCTCACCGCTAGGTCCTTTGCAATCCGCTCTTACGGGCCGCTCACAAATCGCTGAAAATACAGCAACTTTAACTCTTGCAGAATCCGCTCTTACGGGCTTCCCTCCTGCAAGTCCTTTAGATTCCGCTCTTACAAAAACACCGGGGGGTGGGGCGCGCCTCTCCGGCTATTTTTTCTCCAGGATTTCTCGTACTCTGCCAATGAAAGACGGGACAAGTCCATCGACTGAAAACTGACGATTCAGCCCATGACTACTCAGCTCCAATTCAACCTCCAGCCTACGCGCCGCGTTCTCACTGTCAGTGAGCTTACCGCTCGCATCCGCGACCTCCTGGCCAAGAATTTCACCGACATCTGGGTCGTAGGCGAAATCTCCAATTGCCGCGAAGCGCAGTCTGGCCACATCTACTTCACGCTGAAAGACGATCGCGCCCAGGTCCGCTGCGTCTTCTTCAAACAGCAGCAGCGCGGCATCAAGTTCCGCCCCGAAGACGGCCTGCAAATGACCGTGCGCGGCTCCATCAGCGTCTACGAAACCCGCGGCGAATATCAGATTTATGTCGAAAACCTCGAACCGGTAGGCCTCGGCGCGCTGCAACTCGCCTTTGAACAGCTAAAAAAACGTCTCGAAGCGGAGGGATTGTTCGCCGCCGAACGAAAAAAACCTCTGCCGCTTCTCCCCAGCCGCATCGGCTTGATCACTTCTCCGCGCGGCGCCGCCGTTCGCGACGTGGTGCGCATCCTCCGCCGCCGCTTTCCAAACGTCCATTTGACGGTCTATCCCGTTCGCGTTCAGGGTGAAGGCGCCGCCGAAGAGATCGTCAAAGCGGTGAAATTTTTCAACCAGAGGAAATTGGTGGACGTGCTCATCCTCGCGCGGGGCGGCGGCTCGATGGAGGATTTGTGGGCTTTCAACGAGGAGCCCGTCGCGCGCGCCATCGCTGCGTCCACGATTCCGGTGATCTCCGGCGTCGGACACGAAACCGACTTCACCATCGCGGATTTTGTCGCCGATCTCCGCGCCTCCACACCTTCCGCTGCGGCGGAGCTCGTCGTGCAAACGCGCCACGAATTTGACAAGCACATCGCCGACTTGCGCGAATCACTGGCATCCCAAATCCGCTACCGCTTGCTCGAACTCAGCCGCCGCGTTCATGAACTTTCAGCGCGGCGCGGATTCCGCCGCCCGCTCGACTTGCTCCGCCAGCAGCGTCAGCGCGCCGATGAAATGACCTCGCGCCTCGCGCTCGGTCTCCGCGCGCAGCTTGAAAAATCGCGCAAACGCTTCACCGCCGCGCATCTCCGCATCATGTCCTTTGATTTTCGCGTGAAGATCGCCGCATTCCGTTTGCGGCTCGAAAGACGCACCACCGACCTGAGCGTTCGTGCCGAGCGCCTTCTCCGTAACAAGCGCGAACGCCTCGATCGTCTTCGCCTGCAGCTCGAAGAGCGCAGCCCCCTGCGCGTCCTCGAACGCGGCTACGCCATCGCCACCGACGCCGCCGGCAACGTCCTTCGCGCCGCCGCCCAGGTCGCCCTCGGCGATTCCGTCGCCATCCAGCTTCACCGTGGCCGCCTCACCACCGAAGTAAAGAAAAAGGAGGGCTAACTCAAGACGGACAACTGAGAACTACTCGTCGTCGGATGAAGAAACCTTGAGCACGGCGAGGAACGCTTCCTGTGGAATGTCGACCTGGCCGACGCGCTTCATGCGGCGCTTGCCTTCTTTTTGTTTTTCGAGGAGTTTGCGTTTGCGAGAAATGTCGCCGCCGTAGCACTTGGCGAGAACGTTTTTGCGCATCGCCGCGACCGTTTCGCGCGCGATCACGCGGCTGCCGATGGCCGCTTGGATCGGCACCTCGAACATTTGCCGCGGAATCAGTTTTCGCAGTCGCGTCACCAATTCCCGGCCGCGCTCGTACGACGTGTCCCGGTGAATGATGAGCGCCAGCGCATCCACCGGCTCGCCGCCGACCAGCACATCGAGTTTGACCAGGTCCGACTCTTTATAGCCGGCGAGGTGGTAATCGAGCGAAGCGTAGCCGCGTGAAACGCTTTTTAAGCGATCGTAGAAATCGAGAACGATTTCGTTCAACGGCAGCTCGTAAGTGAGCATGACGCGCGTCGGCGAAAGATATTCAAAATTTTTCTGCGTCCCGCGCTTCTCCTGGCAAAGCTGCAGAATCCCGCCGACGGAGTCGTCGTTGGTGATGATCATGGCCTTAATGATCGGTTCTTCGATCATTTTGATGTCGCTGGGGTTCGGAAATTTCGCCGGACTGTCAACTTCCATCACTTCACCGGTCACGCGCGTGATGCGGTAACGCACGCTCGGCGCCGTGGTGATCAGGTTCAGGCCGAATTCGCGCTCCAGCCGCTCTTGCACGATTTCCATGTGCAGCAAGCCGAGGAATCCGCAGCGGAAACCGAAGCCGAGCGCAACGGAGTTTTCCGGCTCGTAGAAAAACGACGCGTCGTTCAATTGCAATTTTCCCAGCGCGTCACGCAGCGGTTCGTAATCGTCGGCAAGCACGGGGAAAAGTCCGGCGAATACCATCGGCTTGATGGCCTCGAATCCCGGCAGCGCGGGCGCGGGACGCTCCGCCTCCGTGAGCGTGTCGCCCATGCGCGCATCGGCTACGCGTTTGATGTTCGCCACGATGAAGCCTACGTCGCCGGCTTCGAGCTCCTCCAGCGCAACTGGTTTCGGGGTGAGGGTGCCCAGCGTTTCGACTTCGTAAACTTCGTTGCTGAAACACAAACGGATTTTAATGTGCTTCGTGATGCGTCCTTCCATCACGCGCACCAGCACGACGGCGCCGCGGTAAATGTCGAACCACGAATCGAAAATCAGCGCTTGCAGCGGATTTTCCGCACTCCCTTTTGGAGGGGGAACACGCTTCACGATCGCCTCGAGGACGTCTTCGACGCCGAGTCCGCTCTTCGCGCTGATCATCAATGCGTCGCCGGCAGGAATCGCCAGGACGTTTTCGATCTGCTCTTTCACGAATTCGGGCTGAGCGGCGGGAAGATCGATTTTGTTGATGACGGGAAGAATCGTCAGGTTGTTGCCGGCGGCGAGAAATGTGTTGGCGACCGTTTGTGCTTCAACACCCTGACTTGCGTCCACCACGAGCAGCGCGCCCTCGCACGCGGAAAGCGCGCGCGACACTTCGTAGGAAAAATCCACATGTCCCGGCGTATCAATCAAGTTCAAGCGGTACGTGTTTCCGTCTTTCGCTTTGTAGTGCAGCCGGATGCTCTTCGCTTTGATGGTGATGCCGCGCTCGCGCTCCAGGTCCATGGAGTCGAGCACCTGCTCGTGCATTTCGCGCTGGCTGAGCGCGCCTGTCATTTCCAGCAGCCGGTCCGCCAACGTGGATTTGCCATGGTCAATGTGCGCGATGATGCAGAAATTCCGAATGAACTTTGGATCCATTTTTTTCTGTTAACGGCAGGAGCTGCTTTCCTTTCACGGGCGCAACACGTAGCGCAAAACCGTGCCGTGTAATCATTCAGTTTGCCACAAGCCGCACTGTTGCGTCAGCCTAGTTGGAAACAATCGGGGAGGCAAAATCCCTTGGTTGCCGCTTACTGCATCTGTATTTCCGCACGTTTTGCCCGCCCTGCGCACACGGTATATAGTGAAGTAGGATCGTTCGCCCCTTCTCCGCGGACGAGGCAGCTCATTTGGCCTATAAGCGCTTCATCGAATCCGCAGGGGGCGCCACAGAGGCAACCTGGACAGATGGCCGCAGACGTCAGCAAGCATCTGGATCGCGCCAAGCGTTTCCTCGAGAAGAACCGCGTCGAGGACGCCATCGAAGCCTATCTAGCGGTCCTCAATGATGCTCCCCAGCATCAGGAAGCGACCCAAGCCCTTGGCGATTTATACGCGCGATTGGACCAGCCCGACCGAGCCGCCGTCTATTACGGCTTGCTTTTCGATTTGCTCGTTGAACCCCGGGAAGAGACCAAAGCACTGGCGATTTACAATCGCTTTCTCCGCAGCAGCACAGTGCCGCAACCGCCGGAGCGCATCGCCCGCTACGCCTTTCTGCAGCAGAAGCAGAATCGCCCCGACGAGGCCATCGAACAGTACACGAAGGCGGGGGAACTGTTCACCGCCGCGGGGCGCGAAGAAGACGCGCTTTTCTGCTGGGAGCGCGTCGCCCAACTCGATCCGGAGAATCTTTCGCGCCAGCTTCGCCTCGCGGAAGCCGCGGAACGCATCGGGAAAAATGCCATCGCCGCGCGCGCATTTCTTCGCGCGGGACAGCTAGCGTCCGCCAACGGCGCCGAAGCGGATGCGCTCCTGCTTTTTGGTCGAGCGCACAAACTCGCGCCGCAGGAGCGCAGCGTCGCGCTGCTCTACGCCGACGGCAAACTCCGTGCTGGCGAAGCGAAACAAGCCGTCGATCTTCTCGCGCCGTTCGCGGGTTCCGAGAGCGACACTGCGTTCCTGAGCACGTACGGGAATGCCTTGATGCACGCCGGGCAGCTCAATCAAGCACTCTCCATATTCGAACAACTTCTCCGCGATAAAAATGAAGGTATAGCGCGATTGTTCGAATTGGCCGATCATTACGCCGCCGCGGGCCAGGATGCGAAGGCCGTCGAGCTGCTACAGACGCTCAAGCGGCGTATGTTTGCGGCCAAACAACAGAATGAATTTGCCGCGCACCTTGACGGGGTGGCGGGGAAGCATCTGCAATCGCAAGCTATCCTGGAATTTTGGGCGGGCATCTACAGCGAGCTCAATCGTGAATCGCAATATTTCGAGACCCTGCTCAAACTCTTCGATGTTTACGCCGCGAAGGGCAATTTTCCAAGAGCTTGCGACTCGCTTGAAAAACTCATGGACATCGATCCCTACGACTACCGCAACCAGGAGCGCCTGGAACGCCTGCGTGGCCACGTCGATGAGGCATTCCTCAAGCGCTTAAGCGGAAGGCTGGCCAAATCCGGAGACCTGTCAGCCCCGCCGAGGCACGCTGCCTCGGGGCAGGGCACCGCGCCACCGCCGCCCACCACCGAAGAGGGCCGCCAGCACCAAGCTCTCGAGGACCTCATCGTTCAGACCGAAATATTCCTGCAATATTCGTTGCAGAGCAAAGCGCTCGACCGTCTGCAAAAGATCGCCACACTGTTTCCTGGCGAAGAGGAGCGCAACGCCCGCCTGCGAAATCTGTATCAGACGGCGAACTGGTGGCCGAAGGGCGCCCCCGGGACACAAGCGGAGAGCACGGCCGCATCCGACGCAACCGCAGTCGAAGCGCAACCCGTGATAACCGGGAAAACGGGAGTCTACAGCGCGGAAACGCTTCGCGATCTTTCCAAAATATCCGAGATCAATCAGAAGATCTTCCGCCAGCAGACACCGCGCGCCATGCTCAATACTGCCGTACATGAAGTCGGCGACTATCTCCGGTCCACGCGCGCGCTCGCTGTAGTCGGTGCGCAAGGCCGGCCTCCAGAACTGTCCGCGGAATTCTGCGCGCAAGGCGTACGTCCTGCGCCGGCCGCACAGGTAGTTTTCCTGCTGGCGCAGATAGAAAAGGCCGCTCCCGATGAGCTCGGCGGCTTGGTTCTGGAAGCCGGCGAAGGATCGATTCTCGCTGAACTGGGCCTCGCCACCGCGCTCGGTGTGGTGATCACAGACAAGGAAACACAAATGCCTAACGGCATGCTCATTGTCGGCCACTCCGACGCGCACAAGTGGAGGCCGAACGAAGCCTATTTCCTGCAAGCGATTGGCGACCAGATGCTGATGAGCGTGAGTCACACGCGCCTGCGCTCTCTCGTGCGGCGCATGGGCGTTTCCGATGAGCGCTCCGGTTTGCTCAGCCGCAGCTCGTACCAGAGCTGCCTGCTGACCGAGGCCGAGCGCTCCCGCACGCAAGGCACGCCGCTGGCTCTCACAATTCTGCAGATTGACCGCGGGGCGGAGCTTCTTCGCCAGCAGGGCGAGTCTACCGTGGAGCGATTCCTCGAACAGCTGGCGCGTTCATTGCAGCCCATCGTGCGGCAAAATGATGTAGCGGTGAAGTATACGTCGTGGTCGCTGGCGTTCGTTCTGCCGGATACGACCATTGCCGGTGCGCAGAATCTTGCGGAGAAACTGCGCCGCGCCGCTTCCGGAGTGCGTCCACCCTGGGACGCAACGCAAATTACGCTCAGCGCCGGAATCGTCGAGGCGGTGGCCAAAGCCGAGTTCGACAACGAAGATATCGTGACGGATTTGATCAATCGCGCGGAATTCTCCGTCGAAGAAGCGCGAAAGCGGGGCGGAGATACCGTGGTGGCCCTGGAAACACCGAAACTGTAGATTCGAACGAAATGAGGAAGCATGTTCCCAAGCGATGTTGTCATTGTGGCGGGAGCTCGCACGCCGATGGCGCGTTACGCCGGAGCGTTTTCCGAAGTTTCCGCGATCGAGCTTGCGGCGCACGCGTCGAAAGAGGCAATCCGGCGTTCCGGGGCGGATCCCGGAGATTTCGACCACGCCATTTTCGGGAATGTCATGCAGACCAGCGCCGATGCGCTTTATGGTGCACGCCATGTCGGACTGAAAGCAGGGCTGAAAATCGAAACGCCGGCGGTCACGGTGAATCGCTTGTGCGGCTCCGGCATCGAGGCCATTGCGCAGGCGGCGCAGCGCCTGCTGCTTGGCGAAGCCACAATGGTTCTTGCGGGCGGCATGGAGAACATGACGCAGGCTCCGTTTGTCATCCGTGGCTTGCGCAGTGGGCTGAAGCTTGGCGGCGGGGTGCTGGAAGATTCGCTGATGGCCGGCCTGACCGATACGTATTGCGGACTTCCGATGGCGCTGACGGCGGAGAAACTTGCGGAGCAACAGGGCATTACGCGCAAAGATGCGGACGCTTACGCGTTGCGCAGCCAGCAAGCCGCGGACGCAGCGTACAAATCTTGCCGGATGAAGGAAGAACTTGTGGCGGTGGAAGTGAAGCAGGGGAAAAAATCGATTGTCGTGAGCGAAGACGATCACCGAAGGCCAGACACCACGATGGAGATTCTGGAAAAATTGCCGCCGTCGTTCAAGAAAGACGGCATCGTCACGGCAGGCAACGCAAGCGGGATCGTTGATGGAGCGGCGGCCGTCGTCGTGACACGTGAGAAGATTGCCAAGGAACGCGGGTTGAAGCCGATCGGGCGCCTCGTCTCATGGGCCGCGACGGGCGTGGACCCCAGCATCATGGGCATTGGCCCCGTACCGTCCTCGCAAAAGGCGTTGAAACTTGCGGGCTTGACGCTGGATCAGATGGACCGTGTCGAAGTCAACGAGGCTTTCGCGGCCCAATACCTTGCCGTGGAGAAAGCGCTGGGGCTGAAACGTGACAAGACGAATGTGAACGGCGGAGCGATCGCACTAGGGCATCCTCTCGGGGCATCGGGAACGCGCCTCGTCATCACCCTTCTGAATGAACTGCGCCGCAATCATCTGCGCTATGGACTGGCGACCGCATGCATCGGCGGCGGGCAGGGCATTGCTATGGTCGTTGAGGCCTTGCACAACTAGACAGCCGGTTTCTGCTACACTTTTCAATTCCTGCCGGCCATTTTTGTCATTGGCCGGCGGCATCTCCTACGAGGAAAAGCATGGCGATAGAAAAAGTTGGGGTCGCGGGGTGTGGCTTGATGGGTTCGGGCATCGCGCAGGTGTGCGCGATGGCGGGGTTCATCACCGTGGTGCGCGAAGTGAACCATGATCTGGTGGAAAAGGGGCTAAAGGGAATCGAGAAAAATCTTGGGCGTTTGGTGGAGAAGGGAACGATCACCGAAGCCGTCAAGGGCGAGATTCGGGGGAGACTCAAGGGAGCGATGGAGATCGAAAGTCTGAAAGACTGCGATTTGATTATCGAGGCGATCATCGAGAACTTGCCGGCGAAGCACGAGTTATTTCGCGTGCTGGATGAAGTCTGCGCGAAGCAGACGATTTTCGCGAGCAACACTTCTTCCTTGACGATTACGGAGATTGCTACGGCGACGAAACGTCCGCAGCGTTTCGTCGGGCTGCATTTTTTCAATCCCGTGCCCGTGATGAAGCTTGTGGAAGTGGTGAAAACGATCGCTACCGATCCCGCGGTGTACGAAGAGATGGTTTCGTTCGGCGCGAAGCTGGGCAAGACGCCGGTCCGGGCGCATGACAGCACGGGCTTCATCGTCAACCGGCTGCTCGTGCCGTATCTGCTCGACGCCATTCGCGCGCTGCAAGAGGGCGTGGGCTCCGTCGAGGACATTGACAATTCGATGAAGCTCGGCTGCGGCCACCCGATGGGGCCGCTCACGCTGCTGGATTTCGTGGGGCTCGATACGACGTACTACATCGCGAACATCATGTTCGATGAATTTCGCGAGCGGCGTTTCGCGCCGCCGCCGCTGCTGAAGCGCATGGTTCTTGCCGGGTGGAATGGGCGCAAGGCAGGGCGCGGATTTTACGATTATTCGGATCTGCAAAAGCCAAAGGCGATGAAGTTCTAGCCGCGAGGGGCGAGAAGGAAAGACAGCGACGCAAATGGCTTACGAAAATATTTTGTACGAAAAGAGAGACGGAATCGCGTTCATCACTTTCAACCGGCCGAAAGTGTTGAACGCGTTGAACCGGAAGACGGTTGAAGAGCTTCAGAGCGCGCTGCTGGATGCGCGTGACGATGCGGGCGTGCGTGCGCTGATTCTTACGGGCGCGGGAGAAAAATCATTCGTCGCTGGAGCGGACATCGGGGAATTGGCGCAGCAGACGCCGGTGAGCGGAAAGGAATTCGCGCTTTTCGGGCAGGGAGTTTTGCATCTGCTCGAGACAATGGGTAAGCCTTCGATTTGCGCGATCAATGGCTTCGCGCTCGGCGGGGGTTGCGAGGTTGCACTCGCTTGCACGATTCGTTTGGCCAGCAAGACTGCGAGACTGGGGCAGCCGGAAGTGAAGCTTGGAATTATTCCTGGTTATGGAGGGTCGCAGCGGCTGCCGCGCCTTTGCGGCAAAGGCGTCGCGCACGAACTTTGCCTTACGGGAGAAATGATCAGCGCGGAAGAGGCTCAGCGCATCGGCCTGGTGAACCATATTTATGAACCAGTGGAGCTTCTGCCCGCGGCTGAGTCTCTGGCGAAAAAGATAATCGCGAACGCGCCGCTCGCCGTGAAATACATCATGGAAGCGATCGAGCGGGGCGTGGAGATGCCGCAGGAAGAGGGATTGTTTCTCGAAGCAACGCTGTTTGGACTGGCGTGCGCGACGGAAGACATGCGCGAAGGAACAAAGGCATTTTTGGAGAAGAGGCAGGCGCAATTCAAGGGAAAGTAAATGACGTAAAGGAAGCAACGGAAACCGGGGCAGGATTGTGAGACGCATTTCGCGATGGGCGTGACCGGAACGGGTGAGATGGCTGCGAAACTAGAGCCGCACAAATTGGACGGAGGGTTGAAGGCCGGTGGCCTGCGCTTCGCTATTGTTGTGAGCCGGTTCAATAGCTTTATTACCGAGCGGCTCCTCGCCGCGGCGGTCGATGCACTCGAGCGGGCCGGGGCCGCCGGCAAAGATGTGGAGGTCGTGCGGGTGCCGGGCTCATTCGAATTGCCGGTGACGGCCAAGAAACTTGCGGCGAGCGGGAAGTTCGACGCGCTCATTGCCGTGGGGTGCGTGCTTCGCGGAGAGACCACGCATTACGATTACGTGTGCTCGGAGACTTCGCGCGGGCTGCAGCTTGCGCAGATGGACACCGGCGTGCCGATTATTTTTTGTGTGCTCACGTGCGACACGCTCGAACAGGCGGTGGACCGCGCAGGCCTGAAAGGCGGCAACAAAGGATTCGAAGCGGGGCTCGCGGCCATCGAGATGGCGCACCTTTCGCGCAAGCTGCGAAGTGCAGATTCGAAACCACCTTCCGGCAGAAAGCCGCGGCGAAAGTAACGTGTCGCTCCGCCGCAAATCCCGGGAATTTGCCCTGCAGATGCTTTTTCAGTGGGACATGAGCCCGCAAGAGCCCGCGAAGCTCGAAGCGAAATTCTGGCGGGCGGCGAAAGCCGCGGACTCCACGCGCGCGTTTGCGAATCAGCTGTTTGAAGGAGCGGCGAAGGAGGTCGCCGCGCTCGATGAGCTGATCGTCAAACACGCGGAAAACTGGCGTTTCGAACGGCTCGCGGCGATCGATCGCGCGGTGCTGCGGCTGGCAATCCATGAACTGCGCGTGGCGGATGCACCGTATAAAGTTGTTCTGAACGAGGCGGTCGACCTGGCGAAGAAGTATTCCTCGGAGGAGTCGGGGGCGTTCGTCAACGGCGTTCTCGACGCCGCCTATAAATCTATGGAAAATAAGCAGTTACGCTAGTTCCATCCGTAATTCCTCCTTCGCGAAACTTTGTACCGCCTGCCGTGTTTTATTTTCCATCATCCGGCACAGGTCACGGAAACTCAATCTTCAGGAGAGAAAACAATGAAGGGGAGCCAACTGATTACACGAAGTGTGCTCGGGGTTGCTTTTGCGGGATTGCTCGCGGGTGGTGCGTTTGCGCAGAACGCGGATCCTACTCCGCAGCAGCAGGATGTTCAGAGCGACCGGAAGGACATTCGTCAAGACAAGCAGGACCTTGCGAAAGATCGCGCCGACCGCAATCAGGACCAGCGGGACATCAATAAAGACAAGAGCGATTTGAACAAGGACCGCGCCGAGCGCAACGCGGATCAGCGGGACGTCAATCACGACCGCCGTGACCTGAACAAAGATCGCGTGGATCGCAATAAAGATCAGCGCGATATCAACCACGATAAAAACCAGCTTGCGCGAGACGACAAGAAGTTCGGCGATAACAGCGCGCAGGCCCAGGCCGCCCGCAAAGACCTGCACAACGATCGCGTGGACCGCAACCAGGATCAGCGGGACATCAACAAAGACAAGCAGGATCTTCACACCGACCGTACGGATCGCAACAAAAATCAGAAAGACATTAACAACGACAAACGCGACCTGCAAAAGGATCGCAAAGACCTGCACCGCGACCTGCATCCGAAACATCGCTAGTCATCGCGAGGAGCGAATCAAAAAAGCCGTCTGGAGCAAACCGGGCGGCTTTTTGTTTTTGATTTTCGCGGACTCAGATACGGATGATTCCTTCAAAAACTCTTACGGCGGCCCCGCTTACTCTTGGCACCAGTTTTCGGCCGCTTTGCGTGACTTCCACTTCGATGTGACTGGGACGCTCCATCTCCACGCCCTGGAGGATGTTCAGAGTGTGACCGGTGGAGAGTTTGCCGTGACGCACGAGATAGGCGCCGAGAGAGCCTGCGGCTGAACCTGTGGCGGCGTCTTCATAGAGTTCCCAAGGAAGCATACCGCGCGAGAAGGCTTTGCCGGCGTTGCCGCCGGCGAAGCAGTAGGCCATGGTGGCATTTTTCCCGAGCAACCGCCGCAGCTCGATCATGTTCATCTGAATTTTGCCGAGCGCCGAGCGGCTGCGGAGCGGCACCATCAAGTTGAAGATCCCCGTGGAGACATATTCGGGTTCGAGCTTCGGATCGAAATCCCTCGGCGAGATTCCGAGCGCGGCCGCGAGCGCTTGCTTGCGGATCTTTGCGGGGCGGAAGGCTGCTTCCTTCTGGGTCATGGTGACGCGCTGGGGGCGACCGTCCTTGAAACGGATTTCGACGGGCAAAAGGCCTGCACCCGTTTGCTGCAAGATGTGCACGCCGCCTTCCTGTGCGGGTACGACGCCGAGCTCCGCCAGGAGAAACCACGTCCCGATGACCGGATGGCCGGCCAACTTCAATTCTTCCTGAGTGGTGAAGATGCGGAGGCGCGCGAGAGCTTCGTCTTCGGTCGGCTTTTGAACGAAAACTGTCTCCGATAAATTCATTTCACGGGCGATGGCCAGCATTTCGTCGTTGGTGAGACCGTCGCCGTCGGTGAAGACCGCCAGGGGATTGCCTTCAAAGCGAGTCGTGGTGAAAACGTCGAGAGTATGAAAACGATGTTCCATGGTTGGATTGTTGCGGCTGCGGCAGCGAGTACCGGAATCAGATTCGCTGGAGCCGGGCGACCGTCCTTTCGTTGGTGATGTTTCCCGTATTCAATGTCGTTTTTGGCTCGATGAGCACGATGTGGACTTCGTCGTCGGCGATGGGGAGATGTTCGACGCCGCGCGGGACAATGACGAATTCGCCCTCGCGCACGAGCGCTTCGCGATCGCGGAATTTCATGCGCAGCGTGCCCTTGACAACTAGAAAGAGCTCATCCTCGTGTTCGTGATGGTGCCAGACGAATTCACCCTTCAATTTCACTGCCTTGACGTGGCATTCATTCACCTCGCCGATAATTCTAGGGTTCCAGTAATCGGAGAAGAGGCTGAATTTTTCGCGCAGATTGACGGTTTCCATGGCATCACCTATAGAGTGCGAATCTTTTCGGTTACAGTTTGAAGAACGCGCCGGGTGGTTTCGGGTTTTGTCGTTTCCGAGTACACGCGCAACACGTTTTCCGTACCGGAGGCGCGGACCAATAGCCAGCCGATATTGCCCAGATATGCCTTGATGCCGTCCATATTTTCGCGCCGTACGATCCGCCAATCCAGAAAACGGGTTAACCTGGCATTGGAGAAGTACGCGATGGCCTTCTTCTTTTGCGCCGGCGTGACGTCCAGATCCACGCGGCCGTAGTGGTACTCGCCGAATTCAGCGTAAAGCGCGGCGAGTAATTCACCCAGCGATTTGCCGTGCCAGGCCATCAGCTCCGCGAGAAACAGCGCGGAGACGGTGGCGTCGCGCTCCGGGATGTAGAGGTTGGTGCCGATGCCGCCGCTTTCTTCGCCGCCGATCAAAATGTTCTGCTCGAGCATCAGCTCGCAGATGTATTTGAATCCGATGGGAACTTCGTGCAGCTTGCGGCCAAATTTTGCCGCCAGCTTGTCCACGAGCTTGGTCACTGAAAACGTCTTGGCGATGTCGCCGGGGAGTTTCCGCGTGCCGGCCAGGTGCCAGACGAGCAAGGAGAGAATTTGGTGGGGATTGACAAACGCGCCGTCGCGATCGATCGCGCCGATGCGATCGCCGTCGCCGTCCGCGGCGAGGCCCGCGTCGTATTTTCCCGCGCGAACCGCCTGGCGCAACGCGTCGATGTGCGGCTCGATGGGCTCGGGGTGGACACCGCCGAAGCGCGGGTCGCGCTTGCCGCGAATTTCATCGCAGACAACGCCATTGCGCCGGAAGAGTTCGACGAGCAAGCCCGTGGCCGAGCCATGCATTACATCGGAGACGAAGCGCAACTTCGCATCACGCAGGCGCTTCCAGTCCACCAGTTTTTCAATGGTGTCGAGATACGGCGCGCGCGGCTCCAGAGGCTGAATCAGGTTTTTTCGCGGCGGGAGCGACGGCAGGCTTTTTTGCTGCACGACGTCGAGCTCTTTTTCGATCTGCGCGACAATCGAAGGCATTGCCGAGCTGCCGTAACTCGCCTTGTACTTGATGCCATTCCATTGGTAGGGATTGTGGCTCGCGGTGACGACTACACCGCCCGCGGCGCCGCGCTGCCGCACGAGCAAGGACACTGTAGGAGTTGGACAGGGTTTGTCCGCTAGCCAGACGGGCGTTCCGGTGGCGCTGATGACATTGGCGACTTCTGCGGCCACCCAGTCCGAGGCGTAACGGTGGTCGTAGCCGACGATCACGCCCTTGCGGGCGTCCTCGCCACGAACGACGTATCGCGCAATGGCGTGGGCGACGATGCGCGCGTTCGCGAAGGTGAAATCTTCGGCGATCACGCCACGCCAGCCGTCAGTGCCGAACCGCAGCGAAGTCATTTCAAGTGAGTATACGCGATGGGAAGCTTACGCAAGAAGCCGGATTGGCTGGGACTAAAGCAGGTTTTTGCGCCGGTTTTCTTCCAGCCATTTCACGATTTTGGCGACATCCTGGGTACGGTCACGCGGGCAGATGAGCAGGGCATCGGGGGTTTCCACGACGACGAGGTCGCGCACGCCGATGGCGGCGACGAATTTCGAAGGGCTCCACAAAAAGTTTCCCTCGGCGTCAATTGCGTGGCCTTCGCCAAAAAGAATGTTCGCACCGGGTTGCTTCGCGAGCAGCTCGTACACTGCGGCCCAGGAGCCGATATCGTTCCAACCGATCTCTGCGGGAATCTCGAAGACACTAGGAGGGCCTTCGGCACGCGTGGCCCTCTCGAGAATGGCGTAATCCACGGAAATATTTTCGAGCTTCGGAAAGATGGCGCGCAATTTGCGGTCATAGCTGCGCTTGCCAATATAATCTGTGAGTGATTCGAGAGCGGCGTGCGTTTTTGGCAGGTGGCGCTGCAGATTTTCGAGGAAAGTGGAGACGCGCCAGAAAAACATTCCGGCGTTCCAGTGATAGTTGCCGGAAGCAACATATTCCTTCGCAAGCTGTAGCTCCGGCTTTTCTGTGAAACGCCGGACGGCAAAAACAGGGAAGTCCGTGGCGTACAAATTTTCGCCCGTGCGTTCGATGTAGCCGAAGCCTGTCTCTGGCCGCGTGGGTGGGATGCCGAGGACGACTATATATCCCGGCTCGCGAGCGACGTCGAGAGCTTCACGAGCGATTTCAAGATAACGCTCCGGCTGTGCGATGTAATGATCGGCTGGTAGCACGGCAAGCAGCGCATCGCCGCGCGCGGCATGGCGCACGTGGATCGCGGCCAGCGCAATCGCAGCGGTTGTGTTGCGCCCGATGGGTTCGGACAGTACATGCTTGCGAGCCGCCGCGGGCAACTGCTTGCGCACCGCAGCCAACTGTTCCGCATTCGTCACCGTCCAGATGCATTCCGGCGGAACCAGGGGCCGCAGACGCGCGACGGTCTGCTGCAACATCGTTTCCTTGCCGACAATGTTCAGGAGCTGTTTCGGCGTGCGCGTCCGGCTGCGTGGCCAAAATCGCGTGCCGCGGCCACCGGCGAGGATCACGGCATGTGTTGTGAGCTCTTTCATCGCTTTGCGCATCGCGCCCTAATCGAAAACAGTTTTTGCGATCGTTTGAACGTAATCGCCGTCCGGCTTAAGGGTTGCCCGCAGGGCGGCCAAATTCGGGACGTAGGTTCGGAGAAGCTTCGTCGGTTCTTTCGCACGCAATGCAAGTTGTCCTAGGCTTGCCGGGATAAACCAACAATGACCGGGTTGATATTTCGCCGTGCCGCGGTCCCACGTGAAATCTCCACTGCCTGTGAGGACAACGAACAGATCAAAATGCTCGGTATCCGGCAGCGCTTCAATCGTCGCAAAGTTTTTCCACCGTTCGGTCGCGAAATAACGGCAAGCGGCGAGCAGCGATCTGTGCAGCTTTTGTCCCGGCAAACGAATTTGGGATGTTTTGCCGCCCCTGGGCCAGCCAAATTGAATTACGTTCAACGCCTTTTGGATGTGCAATTCTCGCGGCTTCCCGCGCGCATCCACGCGACCGTAATCGTACACACGATAGGTCAGATCTGAATACTCTTGGACTTCGCAAATCACCATGCCGGGCCCGATGGTGTGAGGCGTGCCCGCAGGAACGAAAAACGTGTCACCAGGTTGCACACGCCAGTGAATAAAAAGTTTTTCCAGCGTTCGAGTTTCGATCGCCTTCAGGAATCCCGCTTGATCCGCTTTCCTCACTAAGCCGATGAGTACACGCGCGCCGGTTTCGGCGGAAACCGCGTGCCACATCTCGGTTTTGCCGCGGCCGCCCGCGGCTTGTTCGTGAGCAGCGGCGTAGGCGTCGTCTGGGTGAACCTGGATCGATAGTTTATCGGTCGGAAAAATGAATTTTACGAGCAGAGGGAAATGCGAAGTGGATGCGAAACGCGTTCCGCGCCATTCCACAGACATCTCGCGCCAGGCCTCGCCGAGTGTCGTGCCAGCGTAGGGCCCGCTGGCGATCCTGCAATCCACGCCTGTCAGCCAGGCTTCACCGATTGGTTCGGCTAAATTCGTTTTTTCGGGGAAAAGAGGCGCGAGCGAGCGAGCCCCCCAAATGCGTGGACTGAAGATGGGCTCGATGCGTGTCGGCTCAGGCCGCATGCTTCAGGCGGCAGCCTCGACGCGCGCAAAAAAGCGCTCCATACGGCGCAAGCCTTCTTCGATGCGATCGATGGACGTAGCGTAGGAGAGCCGCAAATACCCCGGCGCGCCAAACGCATCGCCCGGCACCAGCGCGACGCGGGCCTGGTCAAGAAGCAGCTTCGCAAGCTCCGTCGTGTTCCTGGCGAGCGCGTGACCGCTGGCGCCGTTCGACAGATGCGCCGCGACGTTTGGAAACGCGTAGAACGCGCCGCCGGGCATTTCGCATGTGACGCCCGGAATCGCGCGCAGCCCTTCGACGATGCGCTTCCGCCGCTTGGCATACTCGGCGAGCATTACAGGTACCGTATCCATTGTGCCGCGCATGGCTTCGAGCGCAGCGTACTGCGCAATCGACGTCGGATTCGAAGTGGATTGGCTTTGCAGCTTGACGACCGCCTGCACCAGCGCTTCGGGCGCGAGCGTGTAACCGATGCGCCAGCCGGTCATCGCAAATGTTTTCGAAACCGAGCCGACGACGATGACGTTCGCTTTGGAGTCCGGCGCACTTGCGATCGAAAACGGCTTGTGTGGCTCGTAGGTAAAGTGCGAGTAGCACTCGTCGGCCATCAACCACACGTTGTGCTTCTTGCAGACCGCAAGGATGCGCTGATATTCCTCGGGCGAGACTACGCCGCCGGTGGGATTGCTGGGTGAATTCAAAATCAGCAATCTTGTTTTCGGTGTGATGGCTTTTTCGATGGCCGCGGCCTTCACGCTGAAGCCGTCTTCGGGCCGCGTTTCCACGTGCACCGGCGCGCCTCCGGCGTACTTCACAATGTCCGGAAAGCTGACCCAGTACGGCGCGGGAATGATCACTTCATCGCCCGACTGAACCAAGACGCTCACCACGTTGAAGATGGCGTGCTTGCCACCGACGTTCACGACGCATTCTTTCGCGAGATAGCTCGAGCCCAGTTCGCGCTTATGCCAGGCGCAAATCGCTTCGCGCAACGGCATGATGCCGCCCGCCGGCGTGTACTTGGTCTTGTTCTCCTCGATCGCAAGGATCGCCGCCTTCTTGATGTGCTCAGGAGTGGGAAAGTCCGGCTCGCCCGGCCCGAAGTCGGCGATGTCCACGCCCTGCGATTTCAGGCGGTCGGCTTCGGCGATTACCGCCGCCGTCGGCGAAATTTGAATGCGATTGATACGTTCCGTGAGTTGCACGCTGTCTCCTCTTTATGCGCGTCCACTCCGACGCTCTTCAATCTATTACGAAACCTTTGCACGGAGGCGCTGCTCGACCACCGAGGGCACAAATCCATCCAGCGGGCCCCCAAGCTGCGCGATTTCCCGTACCAGTTTTGAGCTCAGATAGCTGTAGGGTTCCCCCGGAAGCATGAAGACCGTCTCCAGCCGCGGCTCGAGCTTGCGATTCATCAGCGCCATTTGCAGCTCGTACTCGTAATCCGAGATGGCGCGAATCCCGCGCAGGATTACGCCGGCATGGCGCTTTCTCGCGTAGTCCACCAGCAGCCCCTCGAAAACGTCCACTTCCACGCCGGGCCACTGCTTGGTCACCTCGCGCAGCATTTCCACGCGCTCGGCCACGGTGAACAGCGGCTCCTTCTCAGCATTCTTGAGCACCGCCACAATCACGAGATCGAACATTTTTTCGCCGCGCTCGATCAGGTCGAGGTGGCCGTTCGTCACCGGATCAAACGAGCCAGGGTAGATGGCGATAGAAGTTTTCATCGGCGTTACGCGCAAGCTGGCCGCTAAGCAGCCAGACAGGTTACCGCCATTCTAACTCAGCCCGCGAGGCCCGCGCCTCCCAAAGTTTGTGCACCAGCAAGGGCGAGAAATGCGTTTCGCGGCAGGCCCGGGGTATGACAGTATGCTCAGACCCGCCGCTGTTTAGTCGAGCATCCGGGTAGTTTTGTCTATCTCACGCCGCGGGAGGGCGATCCGAAAAATGTTTCTGAGTTCCTGGGTACGAGGCCTTTGCCTGTTCGTTCTCACGGTTTTTATCTGTCCAGTACTGGCGAGTGCGCAGGAGCAGAGGCCGCTGAATCTCATGCCCGTGCCGGCGAGCGTGCAACGAGGAACGGGCCAGTTGGCAGTCGATGCTTCCTTCTCGGTCGCACTGACGGGTCACGACGATGCACGTCTGGAGCGCGCGGTGCAAAGGTTCTTGCGCCAGCTCGGACGGCAAACAGGACTGATTCTCGCAGCGAAGCCTGCGGGTGCCGCGAAAACCACGCTCGTCATTCACACCGAACACGACAGCAAGCCCGTGCAAGAACTGGGAGAAGACGAATCCTGCACCCTCGAGGTGACGGCGACCGGCGCGAAACTCACCGCGCCGACAACTCTGGGCACCCTCCACGGCCTGCAAACTTTTCTACAATTGGTAGACGTTTCGGCGGACGGCTTCGCAGCGCCGGCAGTCACGATTCAGGACAAACCGAGATTTCCCTGGCGCGGGCTGATGATCGATTCGGTGCGCCATTTCATTCCGCTCGAGGTCATCAAGCGAAACCTCGATGGCATGGAAGCCGTGAAGATGAACGTGTTCCACTGGCATCTTTCGGAGAACCAGGGCTTCCGTGTGGAAAGCAAGAAATTTCCGAAGCTGCACCAGTTTGGCTCCGACGGGCTTTATTTCACACAAGACGAAATTCACGAGCTCATTGCCTACGCTCGCGACCGCGGCATCCGCGTCGTTCCCGAATTCGATATGCCCGGACACAGCACCGCCTGGTTTGTCGGCCATCCGGAGCTTGCCAGCGCGCCCGGCCCTTATGCGATCGAGCGCAACTGGGGCATTTTCGATCCCGCTTTCGACCCCACGAACGAGAAAACCTACAAATTTCTAGACCAATTCATCAGCGAGATGGCGAAACTCTTTCCGGACCAGTTTTTTCACGTTGGCGGCGACGAAGTGAACGGCAAGCAGTGGGACGCCAATCCCAAAATCCAGGAGTTCATCCGCGCGCACGGAATCAACGGCAATAAGGGATTGCAGGCTTACTTCAACAAGCGGCTGCAGCCGATTGTGGCCAAACACGGCAAGAGCATGATCGGCTGGGACGAGGTGCTGGATCCCAGTTTGCCGAAGGACATCACCATCCATTCCTGGCGCGGGCCGAAGTCGCTTGCGGAAGCCGCGAAGCAGGGCTACCGCGGAATTCTTTCGAATGGCTACTACCTCGATCTGGGATGGCCGGCCGCACGGCACTACGCCGTTGACCCGATGGGCGGCGAGGGCGCCGCAGATCTCTCGGCTGAGGAAAAAGCACGCATCCTCGGCGGTGAATCCTGCATGTGGTCGGAATACGTCAACGCGGAAAACGTGGATTCGCGCATCTGGCCGCGTAACGCCGCGATCGCAGAGCGTCTGTGGTCTCCTCAGGAAGTGCGCGACCCCGTTTCGATGTACGCGCGGCTGGAGGCCATCAGCGCGAGGCTCGAGTGGCTCGGGCTAACTCACCGGAGTGTCTACGGAGCCATGCTCCAGCGCATCGCAGGCTCGGCCAGCCCGGAGGAACTTGCCGCATTGCGCACGCTGGCCGATGTCGTGGAACCTGTCAAGGACTACGACCGCGAAGAAACCACAACGGCCCAGCCGAAGAGCGCGACCCCACTGAATCACCTGGTGGACGCGGTGCTTTTGGAGAGCGCTGCCGGCCGCCATTTCGGCGAACTGGTGGATAAGTTCCTGGCCTTGTCGTGTCACGATGACGAAGCGGCGGCGCAGCTACGCTCGGTGTTTACGCTCTGGCGCGACAATGACGCGAAACTTCAGTCGCTGGCGCAGCGGTCATTTCTGGTGAAAGAAGCGGTGGTAAGTTCGCGGAACCTGTTTGCGCTTGGGGCCGTTGGGTTGAAAGCATTGGATGTCTTGGCGAGAGCCGTTCCCGCCAACGAAAATTGGAAGGCTCAGCAGCTAGGCCTCATCCAACCCGCGGAGAAGCCTGAAGGACAACTGCTGCTCGTGCCTGCCCCTGCTGTGCGTAAGTTGATTGAGGCCACCGTGATCGGTGGAACTTGCGCCCCGGCCAAGCAGTGATGGCCGAGCTCCGCTGGCCATACCAACCAATGCAGAAAATGACACTTCCGTGTGAGAAATAAGCCGTTGGACGAAAACCGTTGACAGAATCCGACCAAATCAGTCTTACTATAAGCTGCTCGAAATACAGGCTTTGGGGGAATTTAGCTTGCGATACGGCTTGACTTTGCGGGCTGAAACAGAGTAAACTTCAACTGCGACTGAATCAGTCGCATATGGAGAGGTGGCGGTAGAAGAGCTTACTCATGTTCAAGCTTTCAAAAAAAGCTGACTATGGGCTGATTGCCGTGAAGCATCTGGCCCTGCACCGGAATGGTCACGCCTTCAGCGCCAGCGAAATTGCCGAAGAGTATGGTATTTCCGCAACGCTCATGGCCAAGGTGCTGCAAAAGCTGGCGCGACAGTCGCTCGTCTCCGCCAAGCACGGCTCGAGCGGCGGCTATCAACTGGTGAAGGACCCGGGCCAGATCAGCGCGCTGGATGTGATTTCCGCGATTGACGGGCCGGTGTTCATTACCTCTTGCGTCACGAATCACGGAGCGTGTGACGCCACGGAAAAATGTTCGGTGCGTGAGCCGCTGCGCCGCGTAAATGAAAGCATCTTGAATGTGCTCAACACTGTCACGATTTCTCAGATGAGCGAAGACCCGCATGAGCCGGCGCTCGTCGCCTTGAGGACTTAGGAGAGTAAGGACATGGCCGTAAAGCTGCCGATTTACATGGATAATCACGCGACCACGCCGGTTGATCCGCGCGTCGTCGAAACGATGCTGCCGTATTTCAACGAGAAGTTTGGCAACGCCGCCAGCCGCAACCATTCCTTCGGCTGGGCCGGCGAAGAAGCGGTGGAAAACGCGCGCGCGCAGGTGGCTTCCCTTATCGGAGCCACGCCCAAGGAGATCATCTTTACCAGCGGCGCCACGGAGTCCGACAACCTGATGATCAAGGGCGTCGCGGAGATGTACCGCGAGAAGGGCAACCACATCATCACGCAAGCCATCGAGCACAAAGCGGTGCTCGATACCTGCAAGCGACTCGAGAAATACGGATTCGAGGTTACTTACCTGCCGGTGCAGAAGGATGGCCGCGTCAGCCTCGAGGACCTGAAAGCGGCGATTACACCGAAGACAATCTTGATCACGATTATGTACGCCAACAACGAAATTGGCATCATCAATCCGATCGCGGAAATCGGCAAAATCGCCAAGGAGCGCGGCATTATCTTCGCCGTGGACGGCGTGCAGGCCGTCGGCAAGATCCCGGTAGACGTGCAGAAAGACAACATCGACCTGCTGGCCATCAGCGCCCACAAGATTTATGGGCCGAAGGGCGTTGGCGCGCTATACGTCCGCCGCCGCAATCCCCGCGTGCAACTGTCCGCCATCATCGATGGCGGCGGCCACGAGCGCGGCATGCGTTCAGGCACGCTCAACGTGCCGGGCATCGTGGGTCTCGGCAAGGCTTGCGAAATCGCGCAGCAGGAGATGCCATCAGAGAGCGTGAAGATGCGCGCGCTCCGCGACCGCCTGAAGAGTAACCTGGAAGCGAAGCTCGACGAGGTTTTCATCAACGGCTCCATGGAGCACCGCCTGCCGAACAACTTGAACATGAGCTTCGCCTATGTCGAGGGCGAATCGCTCCTGATGGGCATCAATGACATCGCGGTATCGAGCGGTTCCGCATGCACCTCGGCAACCCTGGAGCCCAGTTACGTACTCAAAGCATTAGGTGTGGGCGAAGACCTCGCGCACACTTCGATTCGCTTCGGCCTGGGCCGTTTCAACACCGCGGAAGAAGTCGACTACGTCACCGACAAAATGGTGCAAGTCGTCACCAAGCTCCGTGATCTTTCACCGCTCTATGAAATGGCCAAGGAAGGCGTCGACATCTCAAAAATGAAATGGCAGACGGCGTGAGGATCGCCTGAACAAAACCAATGGCAAACGAAGGAACAATTCGGATTCATCGCTCGATCGGAGGCACCGGGGCGGCGTTTCGCGTCGCGTTTGTCCCCTATGACTCGGACGGAGAGGGCATTGCGAGCATGCGCTCCTTCCATGAAGTTCAGCACGTGCGCGCATTTCTAAAGCTTCTGGGCGTGGGCGCGGAACTCATTAAAGACGCTCTTCGCCAGCTTGCGGCCGGCCGTTCGGCTTCCGTGCCGAACGTGAGTCTCACGGATGAAGCGGTGAAGAGTGCGGGCTTGCTGACCACGGAAAATCTTGCGAGAAGTCGCGGTTAAGGAGCAGGGACGATGGCATACAGCGATAAGGTCGTAGATCACTACAACAATCCGCGCAACGTCGGCAGTCTTTCCAAGGAAGACCCCAACGTCGGCACGGGTCTGGTGGGCGCGCCGGAGTGCGGCGACGTCATGAAGTTGCAGATGAAGATCAATCCCGAGACCAAGGTCATTGAAGAAGCCAAGTTCAAGACCTTTGGCTGCGGCTCGGCGATTGCCAGCTCCTCACTCGCTACCGAGTGGGTGAAGGGCAAGACCGTCGAAGAGGCGCTCTCCATCAAGAACACAGACATCGTGCGCGAGCTCTCGCTTCCGCCGGTGAAGATTCACTGTTCCGTGCTCGCCGAGGACGCCATCAAGGCCGCCATTGGCGACTGGAAGAAGAAGCACGGCGTGGAAGTCGCGGCTGCCGAAAAGGCGTTGCACTAGAAGCGCGATCACGGGGACATTTGGTTATGGCCACAGAAGTTGTCAGCCCGAGCGTCGCGAAGATCCACCTGACCGAGCGCGCCGCGCAGAAAATCCGCGAGCTGCTCGAAAAGGAAGGTGTGTCTCCAGAGCAAGGCGGCTTGCGCGTCGGTGTGCAGGGGGGCGGCTGCTCCGGCTTGTCGTATGCCATGCGCCTGGACACGCAGGCGCGGGACCGCGACAAAATTTTCGAGGAGCATGGCTCGCGCATCTTCGTTGACCCGAAGAGTTTTCTGTATCTGAACGGCACAACGCTGGAGTACGAAGAGACGCTGATGCGCCAGGGATTTGTCTTCCAGAATCCCAACGCGGCACGGAATTGCGGCTGCGGTAGCTCGTTTACGGCGTAGCAGAACAGGCTTCCGCCTGTTCCCCGGCCAAACACGGCGCACGCGGATCTCGACAAGTGGTTGGCAGCCGCACCCGCCAGCCACTTTTTTTGTGCCCCAGCGAGGTGACGGCGCATAGGGGAAGTTCTGGAGCTGACTCTGTCATTGGTCTTCGAGCCCTTCGGGGCGTTGATTTTCGACCAGCTCGCAGAGCGCAGCCTCCGCTGGCTGAAGATTTGGTGATATCAATTTAATGAGCACGCCTTCTACAACAACGAATCCCCCGCTGGTCTGCTGGAATTGCCAGGAACGGGCGCTTGGGACGCACTTTTGCCCGGGCTGCGGCAAGCTTTTGCAATTGCCGCAGGGCGTGGACTACTTCGCGCTGTTTGAAATGCCGCGCAAACTGTGGATTGAAATGGACGGCCTGGAGAAAAAGTTTCTGCAACTGAGCTGGAAACTGCATCCGGACAATTTCGTGAATGCCACGGAGCGCGAAAGGGAACTCTCGCTGGAGAAAAGCTCGCAGTTGAACGACGCTTATCGCGTGCTCCGCGATCCCGCGTCCCGCGTCGAGTATCTGCTTGCAATCGAGGGCACGCGCAAAGAGGGCGAGCACAAGCAGCAGGCGCCGCCGGAGCTCCTCGAAGAAGTATTCGAGCTGAACGAATCCCTCGACGAACTGCGCGAAGCCAAATCCTCTGGCGGCGATCTCGCCGCTCTGGAATCATGCCTTGAAGCCGCGGAAAAGAATTTTCAGGAAAAGCTCGGCGAAGTCGATGCGCAGCTCCAGAGCGTTGCGGGGGAATGGGATGCTGCCATCGACGCCGGAGCAGACAACGCGACAAGAAAGAAAATCATGAGCAGGTTGAATGAATTGTTGAATCGCCGGTCGTACATCCGGAATTTAGTGACCAACGTTCAGAAAGAGCTTTTGTAGCGCAGAGGCTTAGGCCTCTGCGGTTCATTATGGGACGCACCGTCGGCATCGATCTCGGTACCACCAACAGCCTCGTCGCGTACATCGAATCGCAGACGGGCCAGCCGAAGTGTATCCCCGGCCCCTATGGCGACACGCTTTGCCCCTCGATCGTCAGTCTCGATCCCGACGGCAGCGTCATTGTCGGCGATGCCGCACGCCGCCGCCTGCTTACTCAGCCCGAGCGAACCATCTATTCCGTCAAACGGCTCATGGGCCGCGGCCCTGCCGACGTGCAGAGCGAACTGAAGCTCTTCCCCTTCCGCATCGATCCGTCCAGCAAAAGTGTGATCCGCGTGAAGCTGGGTGAGAGAGTGTTCACTCCGCCGGAGATTTCTGCGTTCATTCTTCGCGAACTGAAAAGCTGGGCCGAAAATCACTTCGGCGAAGCGGTCGACCGCGCCGTCATCACTGTGCCCGCCTATTTCAATGACGCGCAGCGCCAGGCCACCAAGGACGCCGGCAAAATTGCAGGCCTCGAAGTTCTCCGCCTCGTCAACGAGCCGACCGCTGCCGCGCTCGCCTACGGCCTCCACGAAAAGCCTGCCGCGGCTGGCGGCCGCGTCGCCGTTTACGATCTGGGCGGCGGCACGTTCGACATTTCCGTTCTCAAGCTCATCTCGACCGGGGATGGCGACATCTATCAGGTTCTTTCAACGAACGGCGACACGCATCTGGGCGGCGATGATATCGATAATCTGCTCCAATCCTTTGTGCACGAGCAGATTCTTCAGGAAGATCAAATCGACTTTTCACCGCATGCCGAGCTTGCCCAGGAGCTTCGCAAGGCGCTCATTGCCATGAAGCATCAGCTTTCCGTTTCCGAATCCGCCACGCTGCGTTTTCTGCTGCCCAATGGCGCCGTCTTCGTCCACGAATTCACCCGTGGCGAATTTGAAGCCCTGATTCGCCCCATCGTCGACCGCACCATGGGTCCAGTGAAGCAAGCGCTTGCAGATGCACAATTGAAACCTGCGGACATCGACGAAGTCGTTCTTGTTGGCGGCACCACGCGCACGCCACTCATTCGCCGCACGGTGCAGGAATTTTTCGACCGCAAGCCGCATACGGAGCTGAATCCTGACGAAGTTGTCGCGCTCGGCGCTGCTCTGCAAGCGAATATCCTCGAGCGGGGAGTTAGCAATATGCTTCTCCTCGACGTCACGCCGCTCTCTCTCGGGATCGAAACCTACGGCGGCGCGGTCGCCAAAATCATCCCGCGCAACTCCACGATTCCGGCGAGTGCGCAGGAGCTGTACACGACCGGCGTTGACAATCAGACCGGGATTGATATTCACGTGCTTCAGGGCGAGCGCGAACTCGCGAAAGACTGCCGCTCACTCGCGCGCTTCACGCTCAAAGTTCAGCCTGCTCCGGCGGGCTTGCCGCGCATTGAAGTGAAATTCCTGATTGACGCCAACGGCATTTTGCAGGTTGCCGCGAAAGATCTGCGCACGGGTGAGCAGCACTCCATCGAAGTCCAGCCGAGCTACGGAATCAGCGGCAGCGAAATCGAGCGCATGCTGGAAGAATCCATCGAATACGCGGAGCAGGATTTTGCCGAGCGCCAATTGATCGAAGCGCGCACCGAAACGGAAACCATTTTGAATGCGACTACGAAGGCCTTGGCGAACCCACAATCGGGAACTTTGTCCGGCGAAGAGCGCGCGAGGATCGACGCGTCCATCGCCGCTCTTAAGGATGCCGTAGGCGGAAAAGATTACCGGCTGATCCGCAAGCGCGTTGACGAGCTTAATCACGAAACCGAACACCTGGCAGAATTGCTGATGAATACGGCGGTTTCCGCGGCCCTCGAAGGCCGCAAACTCGCCGAGGTTTAGAATTTTATGGCACGGGCTTGTGCCTGTGCCCGCGGCGGCTTCATCGGCCGCGTTTCAGACTTTTCGGTTTTAGGGGGTAACGAAAATGGGCGGCAGCAATCCGTACATCGAAGAAGTCAAATACACGCCCGCCACGAAGAAATACAAGGTCACCTTTCTTCCCAGCGGCAAGACCTTCGAGGTTGACCCGGAGAAGATTCCGTACGGCCACAACGGTATTCCGGGCAGCATCCTTGACATCTCCGAAGGTTTCAAGATGGCACTCGACCACGCCTGCGGCGGCGTCTGCGCCTGCTCCACCTGTCACGTGATCGTGAAGGAAGGCCTCGAATCCTGCAACGAAGCCACCGACGCCGAGCTCGACCAACTCGACGAAGCGCCCGGGATCACGCCGAAGTCGCGTCTAGGCTGCCAGGTCATTCCCGACGGTACGACGGACGTCGTCGTCGAAATTCCCGACTGGAACAAGAATTACGCCAAGGAAGCGGATCATTAAAAAATTGGTGACTCGTGAGGGGTAAATCGTGACTTGTGGCGCTGCGCTGCGAGGTCCTTCACAGGTCACCGATTGCTAGTCACCCCTCACTCCGAATCGCCGAGGAGCTCATCGTGCCACCAACTTTTGACTGGGATGCCATCGAAGACATCGCTATCGCGCTCAGCGACAAATTCCCGGACACCGATCCGCTCACCGTCCGCTTCACGGACATGCTCAAATGGATCACCGAGCTGCCCGGTTTTTCCGGCGACCCGCAAAAGTCCAACGAATCCAAACTCGAAGCCATTCAAATGGCCTGGCACGAAGAATTCCAGGATCGCCAGAGCTAATAAGAAGAAATACGCGCGGTGTGACTCGGCCGCTCGCTCCGACTCAACTTGTGAATTCGCGCAAAGTTACTTATTCTAGATAAGTTCCGCATCCCATAAACTGTGGCGCTATGGTGCAACGGTTAGCACGCGGCCCTTTCAAGGCCGAAATACGGGTTCGATTCCCGTTAGCGCTACCAACGCTCGTGATTTCCAGCGATAAATAAAACAGTAACGCTATTCTCCGTATTCAATAGCGGCGTCTAGAAGGTAAGTTTGAGCCGTGCCGAAACGCTTCGCGGCGGCGCCACCGCCGTTCCGGAAAACAAACTCGCAAAATTAATCACATTCAATCGATCGGTAATGTTCGCAACCTGAATCTGCAGCGCTGCGCTTCGTTGCTCCTTGCGATAAAGCTCCGCGCCGGTTGCTACGTCGAACGAAAAACCCGGCCGGACTCTTCCGCGGTTGAAATCCACACGATTCAGAATTTCGGCTCCAAACTGTGCCGTCAGGAAATTTATGTCCGGAGGTCCGCCGCCCAGATCCACCGGCAACCCGCTTCCATACTCGCCGCCGAATGCCAGCCACACCCTTTTTGTTGCTTGAAACCGCACCCGCCCGTGCAGCGTGTTCCGCTGGTCTTGCGTTACAGCGAACCGGCTGGTGTCCGTGAGTCCGGTCGCTGCATCGCTCCCCAAAAACAAGCCGCCGGTGATCGGTCCCTGGCCGATGCCCGATTGATTCGCATAGCTCAGGAACCCCGAAAAGCGGCCCCACTCCGGCACTTCGATCAGCACTTCTTCGCCGGTGATTTGTGCTTTTGCAAACGCGATCGGAAAACTCACTCCGGTATCCAGCAGCACGTCGTCGTCCGAATAGTTGTGAAAATCCCGCCGGAAAAGGTTCGCATCCACACGCAGTTTTCCTCCCAGAGCCTTCGTCACTCCGGCTTCGTAGAAATTTCCCCGCGCCGGCCGTACCGGCAACCGCAAAACAATCGGAGTGATGGAGTTGAGTTGCGGCGAACTCGCGAGAAGGAGGTTTTCCACCGCCGGCGTTTGAAATATGCGGTCATAGGAGGCATGCACCAACAAATTCAATGATGGCAAATATCGAGACACGCCAACGCGTGGACTCCACGCCGATTCACTCACCACCAGCCTGTAATGATCGAAACGCAGTCCTGCGCTCACATTCCACTTTCGCAGGTGCATCTGGTCTTGCGCGTACACGGATGGCTCGATGTCCCAGCGCCGGCGAGAAAATTGAAACTGTTGCTGCGTTCCAGGGTCAAATTGCGTAGGGTCCGTAATGCGGTACGCCAGCATTTCATGCACTGGAGAGAAGATGCTGTCCAGCCCCGCCTTCCAGTCGTGATGCCCGTGATGCCCCGCCAGATCCGCTCGCGCGTAGCCTTCGCGGTAGCCGCGGTCCTGCATCACAATTACCGGTGTTGATAAAGGATTGGATGTCAGCGTAGCGCTCGCGTCTCGAACGCTGCCAGAAAAACTCAAGAACAGATTGGAAGAAATAGTGTGTTGAAAATGAATTTGTCCGGCCGTTTCCTTGTTCTCGACATCCTGCCGTTGTCTGTTGCTCTGCTGCACCCGTTCATCCGGAACCAGAAAGCGCACCTCGTTCTGCGTCACCGTCAAGCGCAGCCGGTCACGATCCGAGAAATCGCGCTCATACGACGCTGCGAATCCATCCGCCTTTCCAGAGTTCGTGAAATTCTCCAGCACCGGCGGATCGAGATAGCGGTCGGTGTGAAATCCGCTTCCGCTGATGGACAAGCGATCTTTTCGCCGCAAATAGGAAATGGCCGCCGCTCCGCTCACATTTGAAAAACTTCCGCCGCCCGCCTCGAACCGGGCATGAAAACCTGCCGGCACATCTTTTTCCGTGCTCAACTCCACAACCCCGCCGAGTTTCCTCCCATATTCCGCGGGATAGTTCGCGGTCAGCATTCTAATGGACTCCACATCGTCCGCGTCAATCGACGGTGCGAATGCCGGTGAACGATTCTGCGTCAGTGGCAATCCGTCCACCACAAATTGAACGTCGTATTCCGCACCGCGTGGATGCAACACGCCATTCGCCTCATATACCCATCCCGGCTGTGCGGCCACCAGGTCCAAAAGCTCACGCCCTGGCTGGACTGCAGCATGCTCGCTGACCGTCTGCTGCCCGAGCGTGTAGAGCGTCCCCGTCCGGTGTGGATCCACCAGAGTCGCGGAGTCGCTCACCCGCACCTGGGTCGTCACCGGAGCGACGCCAAGCGTTACGGCGATTCGCACCGGAACCTCCGACCGTATCTCCACGAGGTCAGTCCACGGCGCAAACCCTTCCGCTGTCACGCTCAGCCGGTAAACTCCGAAGGGAAGATCCTGCAACACGTAGCGGCCTTCCACTGCAACCTGAAATGTCCGGCGGAATTGATTCGCCTCGCTGACCAATTCAGCGGCGGATGCCACTGCCGCACCCTGAGGGTCACGCACTTCGATATGGAGTTCCCCCCGCGAACGCTGCGCTGCAGCGCTGAGCGCGGCGAGAAATAACATCGCCACGGTTCGAATCAAATGGCAAAACTTTTTTGCAGGCATCTCCAGGTGTGTGTCTCGGTGTGTTTGCCGCGTGCGCCGCCAGGTCGCATCCTTCGCTGGGGAAGTTTTTGCCGCCGTGTTCGGCGGACAGATTACGTTAGCACGAAGTGTGGCGCTCGCCGAAAACAGCATGGCGCAAGCGAGCTAAGAAGCAACATCGTTATCTCTCCGCCAGAATTTCAATCTGTCGTTTCCATAAAAGTCTACTGCGCAAAGGCAAAAATCGGGGTTTTGAACGGAAGCTCAGACGATCCAGGGCGCCCGTAGGCCGTATCCAGTTTGTTTCGTTTCTACCCAATCGTCCGAAGCCAGTACGGGACCTAGCCCCCTCGCCCAAGCATATCGCTTTTGTTATCAGCTAGATACAAGGATCCACTGCTTGGCAGCGTGCTTGCACCCTCCTAGTCGCCCGGTACCAAATCTTGAGGTGCATTTGGCAAATGAGCTTCTTAATGAACACGAAGAACCGCAGCAAAAAAGGCTTCAGTATGGTTGAGTTAATTATCGTCATCGGAACTATTTCCGTGATGACGGTTCTAGCCCTCCCGCTTATGCAGAACTCGGTCCCTTCTCTCCGCGCGAACGCGGCGATGGACCAGGTCATTCGATTGATACGTTCCGCGCGCCATTCCGCCATTTCGGACCGGCGCATTACGCAGGTCAATTTCATTGGCAACAATCAGATTCAGCTTTTGCAGGTTCCGCCAACCGGCGGCGCTGCCGTTCCGCTCGACATCCCTTCGACACTCGAGGGGGGCGCGCAGTTTCTCCAGTTCGCGATTCCCGACACGCCGATGGGCTTCAACGCATGCAACCAACCACTTTGTTTCACCAGTGCGGCTCTTCCGGGCGGCGGCGTCCCGGTGGCGCAATTTCTTAGCGACGGTTCTTTCGGAACAAACGTCGGGGTATCCGCCAACGGGAACATTTTAATTGGAATTCCTGGCAGGACATACACCGCGCGCGCCATCACGATTCTCGGTGCCACAGGCCGTATTCGCCCTTACCACTGGGACGGCACCGCGTGGCAAGAGTAGCCGGAGGCAATAATCATGACGCAGGAGCTTCACAGTCTTCGCCGGAACAACCAGCAGGGCTTTTCCCTGATGGAAGCCATGATTGCCGTCTTGGTCTTGTCCTTCGGCATCCTGTCTCTCGCGGCCGTCTTTGCGCAGGGACTCCTCTTCTCACAAGCCAGCCAGTTCGACTATATCGCGCAGAAGAAATCGGAAGAAGCTGTCGAGTCCATCTTTAATGCGCGCAACACTCAGGCGACTTCCTGGACCCAGATCCAGAATGTATCCGCTGGCGGAATCTTTTTGGATGCGGCGCAGCCTTTGTTGGCTCCCGGCGTGACAAACGGATTGGTGGGAACCGCCAATGACGACGCGGCTCATCCCGACAGCGTCATCGTCGGTCCGGGGCCAGACGGGATCTTGGGTACCGCCGACGATGTCTTGATCCCCTTGAGCAATATGCAGCGAACGATTGTGATCGCGCCGGTTTTCGATGCTGCTGGCAATATCGAGCCCAACGTGAGGACGATTACGGTAACCATGACGTATAAGGTGGGCCGCTTGAATCGTACCTACACGCTTGTCAGCTATATCTCGGCATTCTCCTGAGGGCTAAATAAGGAGCAGGTGATGAAGAAGCAAGCTGGTTTCACGATGGTCGAGTTCATGGTCGCCATGGGCGTCACGCTGGTTGTATTCGCGGCTGCCGTCGGGGCAATCATGAGCACCATGCGGAGCAATCAAAACGTGGCGCTCACTGCGGACTTGAACGACAACCTCCGAGCATCGCTGAACCTGGTGAGGCAGGACATTGTGCTCGCCGGTGAAGGGATTCCGGCAGGAGGCATCGCCATCCCTTCGGGCGCAGGCATTACCGTCAAGCGTCCCGGCCCAGTCGCGCTAAAGTTCCAGCAGACTTTCCTTCCGGCCCTGAGTCTGGGAACTGCACTCGGTCCAACTGTTCCAATCCTTGTTCGGGCAGGGGTCGCCCCGGGTGCGGGCGCGCCATCCGACATCATCACGCTCATCTATCAAGACAATACCTGGGACAATAATCCCGCGGACAACAAACAAACGGCCCTGGACAGCGCCCCGATCACTCGTGCTGCTGTCGGCGCGACACCTGCCTGCAACGGCAGCATTACAGCGCTCGGCGATGCCGTGACTTTCGACGCAGCTTGCGTCGATATGACGAAGGCCCGGGTCCCGGTTCAGCCAGGGGACCTCTTCATGTTCAGCAACATCAATGGCACGGCGCTGCAGACCGTAACGGCCATTAATGGCCAGGTCGTTAGCTTCGCCAGCAATCCCGCCATTGACAAGTTCGGCTTGAATCAGACGGGCGCCGCTCAGGGAACCATCAAGCAAATCCAAAACCAGGTGCCGGCTTCAAACCCCGTTGTCTATACCGGTACTTATCCGCCCACGACCGCCACGCGTATCTGGATGATCAGCTACTACCTGGACACCACGACGGACCCGCAACACATTCGCCTGGTCCGCCAGGTCAACTTCAGCCCAACGCAACCCGTCGCCGAGGTTATCGAAGGCCTTCAGGCTACCTACAACTTCGTGGACGCCAATGTCCCGCCGACAATTTACGCAAACTCTACGACCATCCCCGCGGGATTAACGGAGAGCAGTATTCGTTCTGTGAATCTTTTCCTGTCTGCGCGTGCCAACAACCCATCGGGTTCGAACAGCGCGTACATTCGGGACAACATGAAAACGCAAATCAGTGTGCGTAGCCTGGCTTATTTCAGCAGGTACAACTAAGCAGAGGGAATGCCATGAGAACGCAAAAAAAACAATCAAAGAATGAATCCGGCATCGCGCTGGTCATAACGCTGCTCTTGATGTTGCTGCTCCTCAGCCTGGTCAGCGGTTTCATCGTGCTGGTCATGAGCGGCCAGCAGCTCACCGGGCTGACCAACGGCCAGACGCGAGCGTTCTACGGCGCTGAAGCCGGCATGGAAAAAATGACCGCGGATCTTGGGACGTTATTCGACAGCACCTACTCGCCTCCTGCGGTCGCGCTCAACGCCATCGCAATGGCCCCTCCGGCCAACTTGCAAGGCATAACCTACGTCGCCACGGATGGAACATCGGGTTATAAGCTGCAATATCCACAAGATTCCAACGGCAATCCTGTTGCCACCTCCCAGACCATCAAGTCCGGCGCCTATCAGGGCATGGTAGGTTTGATTACTCCCTATACTCTGACCGTCACCGCGCGCACCAGCAGCGGTGCGGAGGTCATGCTTCGCCGAACCACGCAAACCGTGGGCATTCCGGCCTTCCAGTTTGGCGTCTTTTGCGCTAAAGATTGCGGCTTCCATGCCGGCCCGGATTTCAATTTCGGCGGCCGCGTTCACACCAACGGCAACCTCTGGCTCGCCGAAGGTACGGGCAGCACGCTCACTCTTTCGGACAAGGCAACGGCATTCGGTGAAGTTATCCGGCAGAGCATCATGAACGGACAGCCGCTGACAGTGGGTGGTTGGACGGGCACGGTAAACATTACCACGGCAGCGGGAGGAACCCCGGTACGGAGCTTGGCAGCGACCGAAGGAAGCGTTTTGGGCGGCTCGCCTACTTCCGGCGCGAACCCCAATTGGTCCACCATTTCGCTCACCAACTATAATTCTTTCTTGATCAATCACTCCACCGGCGTGAACAAGAAGCTGCAGTTGCCGATCGAAATCCTCACCAATGGGCAGTCGTTTCCCATCGACATTATGCGCCGGCCCACCCAGGGCGAAGCAGGCAATCCGGCTCTTTTGGGCGAGCGCTACTTCTCTCAGGCCAGCATGAAGATTTTGCTCTCTGACCAAGTGAATGACATCATGCAACTTCCCTGCATTGATGCGACAACGCCGCCGATCGATCTGAGCACCCTGGCTGTCGACAACTCAGCAGCCGCCAATTCACCCACGCCAACTTGGGCCAAGGCCCCCTGGTATCTGCCCACGGCGGCGAATGGCGGCCAGATTCCGATGGCAACTTCCGCGGCAACGGTCCAGCAACCAGTAGGCAATCCTCCGCCGGCGGGTTATACCGTAGGTTCGAATGGTTATTGGGTACCCAAAGCTTGGCCGACCATCACCGGCTTCCTCAAGGTTGAGATTCAAATCGGCTACCTTCCCCCGTGCGGAAAGTGGCAAGACGTAACCCAGGAGATTCTCAACCTGGGTTTCGCTGGCCGCAACATCAATTCGACCGTAAATCTGGCTGTAGCTGCCAACAAATATCCCAACGCTCCGTCGCTTCCGGGCCCTCAGGTGGAGATCTTGCCTGCCGGTTGTGCTGATCCGAGTCCGAACGCCGTGATCCGACTCGAGCGCATTCGCGACAATCCGTCCAACGCTTCCACCCCAGGCGTAGGCATCTGCGGTATTGATACGACCAAAGCTCCGCCAGTTCCGACGACCACAGCTTCGGATTATTGGCCCAATGTTCTCTTCGATACGCGGCAGGGAACCATCCGAGACGTTTGCCCCAACGGCTCCAACCCATGTAACTTCTCGCAAGTCATGGCCAGCGGCGTGACCCACTATGTCGAGCTCGACGTTAAGAATTTGTCTCGCTGGCTCACTGGGCAAATCGGCACGAAAGGTCCTGGCGCATACGACCCGCTGAACGCTCCGTACAACTACGTCGTGTACTTTTCCGACCGGCGCGGAAACTACGTTCCAGCTGGCGCCATAACCGCGGCTTGGCCCCCAGTCTCTCCCACGCAGAACGAAACGGGAGAATTCGGGTTTTCTGACTTCTTGAACCCTGGGAACCCGGCCAATGGATGCATCAACGGGCTTCTGGATCTAGGCGAAGACGATGGGGACCAGGGGGACAGAACCCCTCCGGCACCAGGAATCTTCTACAACTATGGCCAGACCCCTTCACCTAAAGTGACTGGGACACTGTTCACCGACGCGGTTGCCCTTGCGACCTTGCCTAGTCCCGGTTGCGCGGCCCCGGCCACCGTCTGGCCAGGGTCTTTGATCAAGAACACTCAGGAAGCCCGCATGAACCCGCCGTTGTTCTTCCGTCGCGCCTTGAAGCTGGTGAACGGAAGCAACATCGCTGCTCCTCTGGGTGCCAAGGCCTGCCCGGGCGCTCTCGTTTGCGGTCTCAGCATCGTCTCGGAGAATCCGGTCTACGTACAGGGCGATTACAACGCCAATTCGGCCGGTGGAGGATTCAACGATCCCCACGTGGCCAGCGCGGTTCTTGCCGATGCCTTCACTTTCCTGTCCAACAGCTGGAATGACGTAAATTCCTTCTCCTCGCCTTACGATCCTGGTTCCAGGTCGGCCAACTTCAATGGCGGCACGAACGGCTGGTATCGCGTGGCGGTGCTGGCGGGCAAGGGCCCGGGGTTTCCGTGGGTTACGGGAACCAACTCCGACTTTGGAAGCGATGGCGGTCTTCACAACTTCCTGCGCTACATCGAGAGCTGGGGCGGCGAGACGCTCAACTATCGCGGATCGATCGTCAGCATGTTTTACAACCGCCAGGCTGTCGGCGTGTACAAGTGCTGTACCACAGTGTATTCACCTCCGACCCGCGGCTACAACTTCGATACGGAGTTCCTGGATCCATCCAAGTTGCCGCCGCGAACTCCGATGTTCCGCGACGTAAACACGACGGGCTTTACGCAGATCATGTACCCCGATCAGCAATAACTTCAGCTCATCGTCCGCAGTTCTAAGAGGTGGTTTGAACTACAGGCCGTTCCGAAATACGGAACGGCCTGTTCGTTTTCTTATGAGCTTCTAACTCTGGTGCGCCGGTTCCGCATGCAAAGGCGCATCCCTTGGCGCCTTGCTTCTTCATGTTCCCGGCCGCGTTCTCGTTGTGAAGCTCGTGTCCACTGCAGGCACAACACAGCCCTGCAGAGGCGGCCAACCCGGGTCTGTCGTCGGATTCCGGCACAAAGACGCCGTTGCGTTGCTCACCTGCGAAGGATCGACGGTGCCGTCGAGCGGCTCCGCGTACACGGTGTAGCTCTGCACCACCGGCAGACCGTCGATCTCATAGCTTCCATCGAACTGTGCCGGTCCGGGAGCCGCGCAGCTCCATCCGCTAATGGTTCCTCCAATGACTTCGCCGCCTGTGGCTTCCACGGCCACCACATGCGCGCCAAAAATCCCCGTAACTCCGGGTGGTGCACCGGGCAGCGAAAGCGGATTCGCGGGCAAGATTCGTCCCTGGATCGATCCCGTGTGCACTGTGTCCGCAGGGTCGGGGTACAACACACGCAATCCGGTGCGGTCATCTTCTCCTAGCGGCGCGTCCGGCTGCTGCGTTGTCGGTCGCGTTCCTGTGACCGTACCTGGCGCAGGCGCGAAGGGATACATCATCGCGCTCCACACCGCCGAATGACTGAAGCCCAGCGAATGTCCCAGTTCGTGCGTCAGCACGGATTCCAGATCATAGGCGCTTTGCGCGGCAGGCAGCGCCGCCGGCGTCGCGAACGTGACACGCGAATCTCCCGGATTGAAATAGACGTCCGCGTCCAGGATCTGGCCCACTTGTGTCGCTGCCGGACCGTTGCTGAGCTGCACTCCGATCTGGTCCGCGGTGATCACCCTGGTGAACGCCAGCACGCCCGGCGTGAACGCCGAGTCTGGCTGGTCGAAGCAGATCGAGTTGAGGCCATCCGTCCCGCACGAAGTCGCATTTGCAATTCGCGTCAAAGGCGCAAGCGACGCCGGGACGAGCGACGTCCCGCTTACTCCCGTCCACACGCCCAGAGCCGCGGCGATCACCTGCTCGATCTCGTTCAGTCTTCCACTTGCCGTCTGGTTTTGCGTAAGGATCGTCGCCGGATTTGTCTCAAGCGCTGTGCTCCATCGCATCGCGATGCTGCTTGCCGCTGTCAGCCGGTGCGAGCGCACCGGGCACGCCGATCCGCCGGAGACCGCCATCGGCTGCCGGACATCCGGAACAATTTCGTTGAACGCATACGCCTGCGCTGCTGGCACTGCCCAACCCACGTAAAAGGCGGCCAGCATGTTCGCGAGTGTTCTCTTCATCGCGTTTCTCATGTGCACTCTCCTCCGCGTCCTCTTAAGGTTTCCGTTCCAGAGCGCTCCGCAGTTTTTCCCGAAAAATGCTTTCCGACAGATTTCGCGTTCCTTCGTGTCGAAACTCCCGCGTCTGCGGATCGAACACCGGCATGGCTGCCGAATCCTGCGTCACCGTCTCGGCGCCTGTCCGCGGATTCCTGGCAATGCGGAACGTTCCTTGCGACCACCCCAGCACGGAATACGACTCGCCTTCCCGCCGCCAGAGAAACAGGTATACCTCCTCGCCGGGACGAAACTCAGGAACGCCGTCCACTCGCGAGTGAAGGTGCCCTGCGCTGCCGCCTAGCGTACGCACGGTGACAAGTCCGGGCACCGTCCCTTTTTCTCTTTCCAGCACTTCGAATCGCGTCTCCGTCCAGATCTCCCCGCGCTCCCATCGGCTCTCCGAGCCGAGGCAGCGCAGGCGCGCAACGGCCGTCGCTTCCTGAGCCAGCTCTGCAAATTGCAGCCGGGCCAACGTCGTCGCACTTGCCGCCGGAACGATGACCAGCAACGCGACTCCCGCGAGAAACTTAATCCAATGAAAGCGCCGCCGATCCGAATCATTCATGTTCGCGCATCTCGTTCTTCTTACTCGACCTCAAGAGCGCCGCTCGCGGCGGTCTTGTCCAAATTCGTGTTTTGAATAAAAAGCGTGCGCGCGCCTGGCTGCGCGCCCGTGGGAACCTGCAATGCCAGGTGAATAATTCCAAGTCCGGCAGGCTGCTTGGAAATCACGGCCACGTCCCCGGGCCCCGAAACGCTGTACGTCATGCTCGTGTCAAGCCCGCTCTGCGAGAACAGGCAGATGTCCGCGGTCGCGGTTCCGCTTACGGGCCGCTGCAGCACGAGGGGATTGCCGCCCAGCGTGCAGCTGTTGTTCGCCGAGGAAAATGTCCCGAGCGCCGCGATGTTCAAGTCCACATCGGCGCCGGGCACGGAAACGCCCGCCGTGGTCCGTTCGACAACCACGATGTCCTTTCCCGTTGCCGCTGGCGACGAACTCGTTAGTGTAATCACCTCCTCCGAGGCGGCCGGTGCGACAACCACTAACGAGACCCCGTTCGATTTTGTCCCATCCGGATTCTGAATCTGCACGGAGACGTTCCCCGCCACGGCGACATCCGCAGGCGTCACCGGTGCCGTGCACTCCATGGATGAATTGCAGACCGTTGTGCGCGCCGTACCCGCAATAAGCATGAGCGAGCCGGGGCCCGGGCTCGAGGAAATGAATCCGCTGCCGTCCACCCGCAGGGTAAAACCCTGTGCTCCGCCTGCATACGCGCTCGCAGGGTGCAGCGAAAGAATGTCCGCTCCGTTGGCGATCGCTACGTTGGCGGTGCCCGCTTGTGAAGTATCTTCGGAGCTGATGGCCACTACCTGCAGCGTATTGGGGCTCGGCGCCGCGTTAGGTGCGGTGTATGTGCCGTTCGCATCGACCGAACCGCAAACGCCCGCGCTTGCGCATGCTCCGCCTTGAATTTGCCACACGACGTTTTGATTGCTTGTCCCCAAGACCGTCGCGGCAAATCCTTGCACGGCCAGCGGCGCCAGCGTCACGTTTCCCGGCTGAACGCTTACGAGCACGTGGTTGATCATGGTAATCTGGGCTGTCGCGCTCCTTGTCGTGTCGGCCGCGCTCGTGGCCTGCACCGTCACTGGATTCGGCAGCGGGATTGCCCCCGGCGCGACATAGTCAACCTGCAATACGTTGCCGCCCGTCACCGTCTGGCAAGGATTCGTTGCCACCGTGCAAATCTGCCCGAACGTCGTGTTGCCGCCCGCGACGCCATTGACACTCCACGCCACGCCGGTGTTCGAGGTTCCTGCGACTTGCGCCGTCAATGTCATGCGATGATTCACCGCCAGCGTCGCGGTTGACGGCAAAAGGCCCACGCTTAAGCCCGCCCGAAGTGCCACTGTCGCTTGCGTTTTCTTTGAAGGGTCTGCAAGCGGCGTCGCCGCGATCGTCACCACATTGGGGTTCGGCGCCGCCACCGGCGCGGTATAGGTTGCGGAATCCGTTATTGTGCCCGCCACCGGCGATTGCGTCGTGACCGCAATCAGTGTCCCGCAGG
>Ga0209118_1000137_pt1 | contig 49620 bp, 73 predicted proteins | sample BlaSpr_A8_Ref_M1_FD_187988 | JGI IMG/M metagenome (GOLD analysis project Ga0209118, IMG submission 187988) | Forest soil microbial communities from Thunder Bay, Ontario, Canada - Black Spruce, Ontario site 2_A8_Ref_M1 (SPAdes) (version 2) | ecosystem: Environmental > Terrestrial > Soil > Boreal... | reverse complement strand
CCCTCGGTGATCTTGCCTTGTGGGCACTCACTGGTCTCACCAGCGTTGACAAGTGGAGGGGATCGTATCTCGAAACGGAGCACGGCCTTGTCATACCTGCCTATCACCCCTCCCGTGTCTTGCGACAACGGGCATCTAAGCCATGTTGCGTGCAGGACTTGCGGCGTGTCACCGATGCTGCTGGTAGGGCTCCTGTTCGACCAACATGGAACTTTACAATACGGCCTACGATGTCCCAAGTGCGGGAATCTCTCGAAAGCCTCTATCAAGCGAGTCAACAAGGCCCCTTGAAGCTGGCTTGTGACATTGAAACCCGTGCCGGTCACATAGCGTGCCTTGGCATTGCCTGGAGTAACACCGATGCTATCTGTATCCCTTTGCTCTGCGTCGAGAACCCCCAAGGCTACTGGAGTGAAGGGGAGGAGGCTGAGATTGTGTGGCTGCTCTATCGGCTACTCACAAACCCGAATGTACTCACAGTCGGGCAGAACTTTATTTACGACTCGCAATATATCCTTCGCCATTGGCACTTCATCCCGCGAAACGTGCGTGACACTATGGTTGCCCAGCATGTATGTTTCACGGGAATGCCCAAATCGCTAGACTACATCGCGTCGATGTACTGTGAGTGGTACGTCTACTGGAAGGATGACGGCAAGGAATGGGACAAGGGAGCCGATCAGGATGAAGATAAGTATTGGGCGTACAACTGTGAGGATTGCATCAGGACGTTTGAGGCCGATACGAGGCTACAAGAAGTGGTCGATCGAATGGGCTTGCGTACGCAACACGACTTTCAACAATCGCTCTTTACACCTGTTCTTCGGACTATGGCTCGTGGTGTTCGAGTGGACAACGAAGTACGCCAAAGGATGTTGAAGGAGTTGAAGGATCATGCGAACACGTTACAGTCTGAGGTCACGGAGATGGTCGGTTATGCCCTTAACCCGAAGTCGTCGAAACAGATGCAGCATTTCTTCTATGAGGAGATGGGTGTTGCACCCGTACGGAATAGAAAAACGAAGGCACTATCCTGTGACGACGAGGCGCTCTATAAGATTGCCAGTAAGGAACCGATACTGTTCCCTGTGGTACGGCGTATCAAAGAATTTCGTAGCTGTGAAACCCTCGCGTCGAATGCACTTAAGTCAAACGCGATTGGGTATGATGGGCGCATCCACTGCTCGTACAACATTACAGGGACCATCACTTTTAGATTCTCTAGCAGCACCGATGCCTTCGGATCAGGTTGTAATTTGCAGAACATAACGTCTGGTGACTAATGAGGATAAGAATGGGACTCAAAGACCCTAAGGTGCCGTTCGCAGCAGAACGGATCAATGAATACATCGTAGACAAGGGTTGCGCCACCAGAGTGGAGCTACGAAGAGAGTTGCAACTAGGCGAGGACTGTATCGGTGTAGCCATCAGGAAGATGGAGCACTTGGGAATGCTACAACGATGCCCCGAGAAGCGCCTGGAGGGTGGGAAGAAGCCCTCTCTGCTGTACAAGCTAGGACCAAACCCGTTCAACCCTAACGAATGGGCTCGTCGTGGTGGACACAACGGCGGGAACCAGTGGCACAAGCCCCGTGACGCATTCAAAGACTCCATTGGTGCGTTGACGGACCTTGAACAAACAATGAAAGGAATGGTGGTCTCAGATGTCGATGCCCAATGTGAGGAAGATGTTCGTGCCGGACGAAGGCATGATGATGGGGGATCTGGATCTGGACTCGGCGGACCTGAGGATAGTTGTCCAGGAATCGAACTGCCAAGGGATGAAGGACCTTTTTCGCGAAGGTTTGAAGCCCTATCTCGTTATCGCAAGGGAGTACTTTCATGATCCGTCGATCAACAAGGCTTCGCCCCATTACTATACGTTCAAAAAACTGTGCCATGCGACGAACTATCTCGGTAAGGCACCGACTATTGCGGGGCAGTGCGGGCTACTGGTCAAAGAAGTTGAACGGATTCAGAGATGGTACTTTGGGATGTTCCCCGAGATTCAAAAGTGGCAGGAGGATTTTGTTAAGAAGTGTATACGGACTGCGACTGTTTCTAATGCGTTTGGTTATAGGAAGAAGTGGTTCGATAGGATTGAGGGGAATACGCTCAATGAAATGGTAGCATGGCTACCTCAATCGTCGATTGCTGTGCTTATCAACAAGATATATGTCAATGTTGACTCTAACCTGCCCCGAGTAGAGGTGCTTTTACAAGTTCACGACTCACTGACTCTACAGTACCCGATAGAAAATAAGGAATTGCATGAACTTTCTATCAGAGAACAGTGCAAGGTTCCTATTCCATATGATGACCCGCTATTAATTCCAATAGGGATAAAAACTTCTACGAAAAGTTGGGGGGATTGTCAATGAGGAAGGTTGACAATTGGCTCGATGGTTTCATCGAGTATGGGCAGGCAGGAGAGGCGCCCAATCACGTGTTGTTTTGGTCCGGGGCCTCCGCAATAGCGGGGGCTCTTCAGCGTAAGTGCTACGTATCGCAAGGAGATTTCTGGTGGTTTCCAAACATGTATGTAGTTCTTGTGGCTCCTCCAGGGATTATTGCAAAAACGACCACCACTGGTACTGCCATGAGGATGCTCCGAAAGGTGGATGGCGTGATCTTCGGGCCGTCAACTACCACATGGCAAGCCTTGATCGAATGCTTATTGAAGGCCGAGACTATTACAAACTACAATGGGGAGAATGAAGCCACGTACTCCCTGACGATCCACTCCGGCGAGCTTGGTAACCTCATTCGTCCCGACGACAACGAAATGATGGACATGCTCAACACCATGTGGGACTGTGGCTCAATTGAAAAGGCGACAAAGGCAGATGGACAACAGACAATATCTTCCCCATTCCTCAATCTCCTGGCGTGTACTACACCGTCCTGGATCAGTGGAAACTTTCCGGCCTACATGCTTGATGGTGGGCTTGTCTCGCGTATCGTGTGGGTCTACGCGGAATCGAAACGGCAACTCATTGCCTACCCTACGGGAGATACACCCTTACGGAAAGAGTTGCACCGCCACTTGGTTGATGATCTTAATGCAATTGGGCGCATGGAAGGAGAATTTAAGCTGGACAAGAGTGCTTTGGCGTGGGGCACTGACTGGTATGAAGCCCACAACGTTCTTCACGCGAAAGGGAAAGATGATAGCCGCTTTGGTGGATGGAATGCAAGGAAGCAGTCGCACATCCATAAGCTCGCGATGGTCCTCTCTGCGGCACGGGGAGACCAACGAGTCATCACCGCAGAAGACCTTCAGCGTGCCGAAGCCGAAGTATCTCGACTCGAACAGTGCCTACCATCTATATTTGATCGCATCGGACGAAGTGAGGCATCTAACAATTCCGATAGGCTACTTGATTTCATCACCAGAGGAGGCGCTGCTGGTGTCACAATGAATGAGGCAGCACGCTTCATGAGAAGCGTGGCACCTACGGACAAGGGATTTAAGGAACTGTTGATGGGACTGTTGAAGTCCCGGATGATTGTGACGTGTACGAAGGGAGGTGAGCAAGCCTTTAGAGTGCAGCTATTCTAAACAACCTGTTCATCCACCCCTTGCCGAACGTCTTAAACCCAGGGAGCGACATCAGATGGCCCGTGTACAGCGTAAGATACTCTACATAACCCGAGCTTGGGAATGCCTTCACAGCGGCCAAGGTGTGTGGACCCATAACACCATCGGTCGGGCTTCCCACCACCTGTTGAAGGATCTTTGCCGCCGTCACGCCACCACTCATAACACACGCATTAAAATACCAAAGGTTCAGATGCACTGGTACTTCCCCACAGGAGTTCTTGAGCCAGTAATCGTTGTAGTAGATCTGCTCGGCCTCCGGCTTGGTGAGTGCACGGATGTCGGTGTGTGGATAAGCCCGTTGACTAATCCCCATGTTGGTTGTGCCACCGGGGTCGTGGGGGTTATCGACAAGCCCCCCTTCGAACTCCAACACGATGGGGATGCAGTAGTCGAAATTAGAATCGGCACTCACGAATTGTCCTCACTTGTGAAAGGTTCGCCAAAGTTCAATCACACCCACCAACGTCGCCGTTAGCCATCCCAGCACCTTGGCAGCAATGAAGGCCCCCTTGCCAACGGAGACCATCTCAAGGATCGAGTTTAGCTGCGACTGCATTTCGTCCAATCGTTTTTCCAGACAGTCAAATCGATCCTCGCTCATTATGCCCTCTGGTACGTAATGTGATTGGTGTCTAGCAGCGGGATGATGTCGGCCACCGGGACAATGGCACAGAGGTGAGGCAGTGCGTCGATATGCGGGTACACCACAATGGCATCGGCGAACCCAACGTAGTTCCCCTCGTTATTAAAGACTCCCCCTCCTGAATTCCCCGGCGCACAAGGTACCGTCATGATGTTGCCCATCTGCATCAGTCCCGTGGTGAGGACGTAGCGGAGGCCGACAGGGAAGCCAATCGTAAAGACAGGACTGTAAGGAGCCGCAGTCGGGCCGAACGTGACCGCTGGCGCATCAAGTACCTTGTCTGCACAGACAACCGCAACATCTTTATCGCCATCATAGACCACCACAGTTGCACTGTAGATCGTACCGGAGGCCGTGGTTACCTGCATCACCGGCCGGTCGGCAACGTGAGCCGCCATCAGTACGCACTTCGGGTTGACCACCACTCCCGTGCCACGGGAACCTACCATGTCCTCCAGTAGAACTGTTTCACTCCGCGCTTTCAACCACACCGTTGAACCCGTTGGGACCGCTACGCAGCCTAGGAAGAGTCCCGCCACCACCATCAATAAGCCTAGTTTCATCACCCGCTCCAAGTTGCCGCCCTTGTGAGGCAGCATCAATTGCGCCATTGAGGATGTCTTGGCGCTTGACAATCTCATTACGCGTGCTCTCGACGGCAGCTTGGACTCCCCGTGTTTGGCGGGAGGCTTCAATCATCATGATGGGTGTCCACGCAAGGGCGCACCCAAATTCATCCACTGTCTTACCACTCTGTGGATTGGTCTGCATCTGAACGTGCATGTACAAAGCACAGTCATGCTCGATACATGTCTTCTTGAGGAATGGGCAAATGTTTTTACTCATGACTTTACGGCCACTAGGTAATCAACGTACTTGATGTTAAAAGATACAGTAGGCTGAATTGCAGCACCGGAACCGTTGGCTTGAATATTGGCAACGCCTGTGTTGGTTCCCGTTATGCCTGTGGAAGCTGCGTTTGTACTGTAATACGAGCCAGAACCCAAGATTGAATCAACGGCCATATAGGGACCAGTAGAACTGCTATTACCACCTGCCAACGTGTGACCGTGGCTTGGATCAGTGATGGGGTGTGAATGGCCTGAATCCGTGTGCGTGTGGGAAGGCATCTGCGCCGTACTGATGGTAAAAGCATTGATGGAGAAAGCAGAAAGGAAAGTTCCCGACACACCATTGCTACCACCAGTCCCAAAGGATCCTGTATTGTTCCGGCAACGGAAAATGGCATCATCCAAAGCGACTGTGCCATCAACAGTCCATCCCAGCGGTGCAGTGGTCTGCTGCATGGGGATCCGTGTCCCAGCAGGGGCATACAGGTTGACAATGTTGAGCCCAAACTCGGGCAGCAGTCCAGTGGCCATTATTGGCTCTCCATCCCGCTCACCGTGGCAGTGATGCCCGTAGCGGAGGTTGCGGTAGAGATGAAATCGCCCGCGTTCATGACAATGGTGCCCGTCCAGTGGAGCACCTGATTGCCAGGGATGCTTACCGTGGGCAGCACCTGATTGGCCGTGCCTGCGCTATTCCCCGTAGGCACCACGTTGACGATCAGCGTAATGGCCGCACCTGTTGTGTTGGCGAATTCCATGTCTTTAATCACGTCCTGCCTAGATGCGGGCACTGTGTACTGCGTCGTCGCAGCAGTGGCTAATGCGGCCTGGAACATCCTGATGTACTGTACTGTGGTAAAGGCCATGTTAGCCTCCAGAGAAGACGTTAGAGATAGCAGAGACAGTGGATGCCAGTGGCGATACACCTGTCACGGGGTGAGGCGTCGTGATCTTCTCGACCGAGCGGCCCATGACGTAGCCACCCACACCGAGCTTAATTAGTGACCACATGTCGGGGGGGATCGGCAACGCAATGGGCAGCGTGGGATCGAAGTACGACACGATGGGGCTGATGATGTAGTTGAAGGCGATGATGACCATGAAGAGGTACATCAGCATGGGACGCCACGACGAGGTGAGTTTGTTGGAACTGTTGGCCTCAGCCGTGATGACACCAGCCTGGGAGGTCAACGTCTGGAGGTCGCCATTGAGGTACATTTGTGCAAGCTGGGCCTTGGCCTGGATCTGTGCCGTGGGATCGGGGACAACGCGCTCAACGATGGACTGCACAGCGCTGGCGACGGCGGAAATGGGATCAGAAATAAGTGCCATGTCATGCTCCATCATCGTGAATAACTTCGTTGGGACTGAACCTCGTGCCGTCCGCTAGATACCGTTGCATGATCCAGATCGAATGGGGGAGGTCGTGGATGCCCGTATCCTTCCCTGTGTGGTGCGCCTTGCACAGCAGTACACCTTGGGACGCCATATTGTCAACGAATTGTACCGGATTTGCGGGGTCGAAGTTCTTCCAGTCAAACAGGGGAAAGTCTTGCTGGACAACGTTCCAACGGATGTTGGCGTCGAGGTAGCAGCGCTCGATTCCATAGTGGTGGGCCTCCAGCGGTTGCCCCAACTCCTGCTCCGTTTTGTTGCAGATCCAGCACCGCCCCGGCTCACGCTTGATATTGAACCCTAACGCTCCCCCCACCTTCATCAGCAATCGTTTCGTTTTCGTGAAGAGTGGTGTTGTCACCCGCTTATCATGTTCCGGGATGTCAACATCCACCGTCAACGTTTCTTTCTGTTCGTGTGCGTCTGTCATTTCATCACCGTAATTAACTTGCGCCAGTGGTAAGTAGGTCTATGCTAAGCCAATTGAAAGATGCATTGGCAAGAGTGTTTACAGAAGCTCCATTATTTTGAAACACTTTAATGGCAACAACATCACCTGTATTCAGATAGGCAGTAGTTGTTACAGGAGGCATCAACATGTTATTGGATGTTGTGGACTGAATCTGCACCCCTGTCATAGCACGGCCACCCCCATTGATCGTGAAAGAGATTTGCAAAGAGGCTGTAGAAGCCCACGTAGCACTAGAAAAAGCCATTCCAGATGCAAACAGGTAGTAACCAGATTGAGGGGCTGTGAATGTTCCTGCGGCAGCAGAGAATGCACTTGTCGTATCATACACTTTTGTCCATGACGTTACAGTGGTGTAGGCATTTGTTGGGATGCTTTGCCCACCAGCATTGCTGTAGAAAAGATGAATGGAAGAAGGGAGAAATTGTAGACCAACTTCTCCATCACTCTGGCCTGCGGCAGCACTAAGCAGGGAGAGCGGCATCCCCGTCAAGTTGGCACCCGTGGGCACGGCAATGCCACCTGTCATGGTAGTGGTCCCCGTGACGGTCAAGTTCCCATCGATCTGTGTGTTGCCCGCAGTGGTCCCCGTCAGGTCAAAGTTCTGCATCGACTTCCACAGTTTGTAAAGCCAATCCTTGAAGAAGCGCCAATCGAATGTAGGTCCAGTGGCCGGAGGTGGAAGGTTGTTATTCGCCATCACCGTAACTCCAAGATTTAGCGTAGCCCAGCGCCTGAAGGGTCTTGATATGTCGCTTGCATCGGTCCCCGATGTCCGGCCTGTACCCATGACTGTTAGGTATCTTCACTTCCTTAACCACCTTATAACAAGCCTCCTTTGCCCTCACCACGGATGGTCCTGTGCCAACAATAACAAGAGGCCAAGAACCAGCAGTAGCGAACAGATGCTTACTGATCCACTTCTCATTCTCGAACACTTCATCCTCGACAGCCATGACCTCACACAGATGCACGTTGGCGATGTTCTCATGGTTGATACCATAGATCGGTACACCTTCACACTCATCAGAAATCTTCGAATTGTGCGGGAAGTTGGGGCCGACAACGCATACGCCGATACAATGATCGTAAGATACTTTAAGTGAATCAGTGCCATCGACAAGATCCTTCATCCACTGTACAGGGTCACCCTTGTGGAGATGCTGGTTGAGGTAGAAGGCGGGCCATCCCATACGCATCGTAAATTCAAGGGGCCACGGCTTCCCGTCCTCATCAATAATAACGGACACGTCGATGTTGCCGCAGAAACGTAGTGCCTTCAATGCAGGGGCCAACGGCTGTAGCATCTGCTGGAACAACTTCGACTGCCCTATCTCACAGTACTTCATGCTCGTACCCATCTCGCCCGTGTTCGGGCCAGTGTCTCCAGCGTAGAGTGGTTTGTGCTCGAAGTTCTCCTCAGCCACGTCATTGAATCCACCCGGACCGAACCATCCGCCGACAGCAAACTCCACTCCCACAGCCTTCTGTTGCAGGATGAAGTCCTGCTTCGCCCCACCGTACAGCCGCTGCGCCCGCTTCATCATCGTGCACATGTCGTCAGGTCCACTGGCGACGTAACTAAGAGAACGGTCAGCATCACCAATAGGCTTACAAGCATAAGAACCGTTAGTAGCCCGAACGTGAGCAAGAGCGTCTTCATATTTGCTGAACCTCGTGTAAGGCAGCGTCTCAATCCCATGCGCCTGGAGGAGTTCCATTCCCACACACCGGTCAAGTTCCAGTGCCGCCGATCCCTTGTTAGCCCCGAAGATGGGGTAACCCATCTCGTAGTAGGGTTCGAGGTCTGCGGCATACTTGGCACTGGCCGTACACACAATGAGGTCGGCCCACTTCATCCACTTACGCCAGTCCTGCACGCGGATGGTGAGCCCCTTTCCAATGTCCGGGTACTTAGAATTCGGTGTGAGGAAGTGGCGGACATCGTGGCCCGCCCATTGTGCCCGAAGGCAGTAGTCCACTCCCACACCATACACGTCGATGACAAGGATCTTCATGGCTTCTGCCTCTTTTTCAACTCTAGTGCGGCGTACTTACGGATCATTGCTTCTTGCTGTGGGGTGGGGTCTTTGATGCCGACGAAGTCTAGGGCGAATTGTCGGACTGCCTGGGCAGGGGTAACGCCCTTCTTCGGCGTTACCACATTCATCAACGTCTGTGTGGGATACGTCTTGCTCATGAGGTACTTGCCGAAGTCTCCCGGCGAGTGGTAAATGGACTTGCCACCTTGCTTCCACAACTCTGTACCATAGTAGGCTTCCATCAACGTTTCAACTGCTGCGCTTGGGCGTACCGCCGTTTGTGTCGTAGCTTGGGCAATATCCTTCTTCCCCTCCGTGTAGTCCTTGATGGCACCGGGGTAGGAGTACGGACCGAACCAGCCCAGCGATGCGTTCTTGTTCCCCGTCACATGCTGGATACCCGCATTAACCAACGGGTACGTCACGGCAAAGTGGAAGGCCAACGCTGCGATTTGATCGGCCACCTGTCCACGACTCTCCAACGCCGAAGGTTTCACCACCCCCTTCATCAAGTTGCCGTACGATGCCAAACGGTTGTACTCATACCGAGAGAAGCCCATGAACCACGGGTGGCGCATGATTTCCGACAGTGCACGGGAGCCGAGGATTTCCGGGGGAATCACATACGTGGGAACGTGCTCGCCTACTGACGCGGCTGTCTGTGCAATGGTGCCGCCATGCTCAGTTTCACTGGCTAGGAACCCCCGGTATAGGATCATGTCGCCAACGCCCCACAGCGTGGCATTGGAGCCCCTATACATGGCCGCAACCAACTGTGCAGGCTTCATGCCAAGGACTTGTGCCAACGGCTGTGCCGCCTGCATCATCTTCGGATCTTTGCCCATCTGCTTTAGTAGCCGATTGCCGTAGTCCCTCACGTAGTTGTTAGCCCCTTTCAGTCCCGGACTCTCGCGCACGTAGGACAGATACTTGTCATCCTTATTGATGACGCCCATGATTGCTTGGTGGGTCAACGTTTGTTCCCCTGGGGTCATCAGCCGTACCCCACCATCCACAAGGCGACTCATGCCACCGAACAGTCCCGCCTGGATGGCTGCGTGAAATTCAACGTTGAGCAAGTGCTTCATTGGGTCTAGAAAGATGGACCCTTGGACGACGCGGTTAATCCCCTGCATCAGTGCATTATGATCCTGCTTCAACCCCGTGTAGTCCTCAAGGACATTGGCAAGCTTGGGTTGAAACTTGTATCCCTCGAATCCCGTGTAGCCGGGAATGTCCACTGTGCGCCAGTCACGGGGACTAGGCATGTTGCCAGGGTGCGCAAGCTGTACAAACTCCGGGGACGATTTTAGCCCCTTCAGGAACCTCGCATTGGCTACCACGTCCGCGATCTGTGACTGCGCCTCCGTTATCGACCCTGCTGCACTCTTGTAATACCTCACCGGCGTATGCTGCTCAATCTCCTTCGTGGTCCCCCGAGACATATCCCACACGCCACCGTTCTTGGTGACGATAGTCTTGTCCTGCACCGTCCCGTGATCGATGACCTTTCCATTCTTGTAGATGTCAACGACATTCGATTCCGGGTCGATGTGGTAGCCACCCTCTTCACCCGTCAAGGCGGATGTGACCTTCCCCGCTAGAGGCGTCTGGAAGATGTCAGGCTTGACACCGAACCCCTTAGACGGAGGCGTGTTGTTGAGCATGTTGTTAGGGTCAACGATGGCCCCAACGCGCTGCAACTTGGTCATCGGCTCCGGGCGCTCGATAGCCTGCCTGTGCATGTAGCGGTCGAGGTCCGTCATGTCCTTAGGCATCGTCACGCCAAGGCGTTGGGCCTCTTGCACGTAGGCATCAAACTCCTTCTTCCGTGGATCGAGGTATGCCTTCTTGAAGGCTGCTGCCTGGGGACTCAGCTTGACGTTGGGATCCTCCCCGGCATGGTAAATCTCTTCATCATACTGCTTGAATTGAGGGTTCAACTTGAAGAACTGATCGTTGTTGCGGGCACGCTCCACGTTACGGGCAATGGCTTGCTGATCATGGCGGATAAGACCGGCGTTGATCTTTGCCGCTTGCTGTCCCGGCTTCAACTCAGGGGCTCCTGGCGTCAATGAGCCTGCCAGGAACTGGCCTTCCGCCCCTAGCGCCTGCTGCACCATTGCACTCCGTGTTCCCGCAATGGGGAGGATTGCTTGTGCCGCCTGCCTGATGTATGGATCTGCCTTAGGGCTTACACCCAGCGAGTGGGCCAACTGCACCGCAGGATCCCCCACGAATGCATCCACCACCGATGTGACCGGAGAGAACGGCAACCCAATGACGTTCAAGGCTGCATTGGTTGCGGTCCCAAGACCTGGATGCTTAATCAACGCATCAATGGAAGCTGCCGTCTGCTGCACACTCTGTTGCATCAACTCCACCGTCCGATCCGCAGGACGATTCATTGCTTCCATAATGGACTGTGGCACTTCAGGCTTCGGGGCGGGCTGCTGCTGTTGTTGTTGCTGCGGCTGTGCTGCCTGTGGGGGCCGCGATGCCAACGGGGATTGCGCACTCGGATCAGCTCCAAGCAATGCGTCAACACTAGGCTTCCACTTCGAGATGACCTTGTTTGCATAATCCTTCCCCGCCTTTGGGTTGCCGAATCCTGCGTTGTATGCCTCCAATCCCTTGGCGACATCGCCCCCTGCCTTCTTGATGTAACCGGCAAGGATGCGTGCGCCTGTGTTGATGTCTCGTGGGTTGCCCCCCTGGATGCCATAGCCTGGATTGGCACCACTAGCGGGCAGTACCTGTGCAGGGCCTACGGCACCCTTGTTCGACACCACGTCTCGTCCACCACTCTCTACGCCAACGACAGCAGGGAACAGGCCCGCAGGAAGGCCCGCAGCGATGCCTGCCTTCTCAGGATCCTGCTTCGTTGGGTCCGGTCCCAGCAGATCATCGACTGTAGGCATTACTTCACTCCCATGTCATGTAACAGTTTGGTGGCCTCAGCCCTCGTGATCTTCCCCGTTTTGTACGCCGTGGCCACATCCGCAGGGGAACCATAGGGCGAAGGCTTCGTAGCAGTTGTTCCCTTGGCCGCAGGAGTCTCAGCCTTGGGCGCGAACTTGTATCCGCCACTGTGGAACATGCCTCCCGGTTCCTGCGTGAAGAGACCTTCCCGTTGCATCTTGTCGATCTGATCCCCCAATGCCGCCTCGTAGTCCTGTGGCTCAAACTCCACTTGTCCCGTCTGTTGCATCTGCTGGGCAATGGCCATCTTGGCCCTGCGGGAGGCCAACGTAGCAAGGGACTTCTGAAGGTTCGGGTCGAGGTTAGCCGTACGATCATCAGTGGCGAAGATGCCCTGCGCGATCTGTGCCTCCGCAGGCTGCACTTTGGCCGCCGCCGCATAGCTACGGTCCTCTGCCTGCAACTTCTTCAGGTCCAATCCTTCCTGCGCCAGGGCATCCTGCCGGTCCCGATGCGTGTTCATCGTATCTGCCTGATGCACGCGAAGGTCCGCCATTGATTGGGCGATGTCAAGTCGCTTCGACGCAAGACTCAACTGCTTCTGTGCCATCCCTTCACGGAACTGTTGAGCCTGATCCCGCTGCTGCAACGACTGATCCCGGTAGCCCGCCAACACCTGTTGGGAACGGCTCATTGCCGCCTGTGCCAGTGCTGGAATCTTGGACGCATCCAGTGCATAGTCGCCCGTCAATCCATACTTGGCAGGATCAATACCTTCAGCCCTGATAGCCGAAATAGCTGCATCCTCACTACCCTGATCACTGACACCACCTAGGGCACTCCCCACGCTATCAAGCATCTTCGATTGCGTCTGCGCCGAGAACTTCTGAATCTCTGCATTGCGGTACGACATCATGCCCAATCCACTAAGCATCGAAGCCCCCGCTTGTGGCATTCCACGGGCGAACGCATCCGTTGCAGTGGCCATCAACTTGGGCATGACGGAAGGATCGTTGGGGTCGGCTGCACTGGCACCGGCCAAGCCTCCTGGTCCCCATATCTTAGTCATGTCCTGCTGGAAGCCCATCTGATTCTGGAGTGCCATTGCCCCAGCCTGCACCTCCTGCTGCTTCAACTGGAGGTCCGACTGAAGGATCTGGCTCTGCACCGGCGCATTGTATGCATCGAATGCCGTCTGCACGAGATTCGATGGAACACTCATTGAGTAACCCATGATCTATCCTTACATTGTGAAGCCGTAACTATTGTCACCGCTGTAGGTGTAGCTGCTGCCGCCACCGGTTGGATCGTAGGTTGTGGTGCCTGCGCCAGTGTTGAAGGCCCCGCTGTAGCTGCCGCCACCTCCACCCCAATTCATGTTCGAGAGCCCGTTGGCGAGGCTGCCAATGCCGTTGGCAAGCCCCCCAATACCTGCGCCGATGTTCCCCGCACTGCCCTGATTGGCTACTCCGAGGTTGGCCAGGATGCCCCCTGCCGTAGATGGACTGCTAGTCGTCGCCTGCGTTGCAGTCAACAACGATGGCAACAGACCTTCCATCAACTGACTTTGCGTACTGTTCATCTGCATCATAGAGTTGAGGATGCCCGCCTGATTGCCATAAGCCTGTTGCTGTAATCCCGCGCCGAACTGTTGCACACCCAACTGATTCCCGAATGAATTCTGCTGCTGCTGTGACAGGATGTTCGAGAGAGAGCCCAATGCCCCAACTTGTTGTCCAAAGGCTCCTTGCTGTGCCTGCTCCGCTCCCAACGCTGCTTGGATGTTAGTCCCCATTGCCGTGTTAGCAGCCTGTTGCCCATAGTCCTGAAGGGCCAACATTTGGTGGGCACTACCAGAGAACCCTTGCGCAGCCATCGTAGCGTTCAGTGCATTCTCCCCTTGCTGGAATTGGAACTGTTGTCCTGCATTCATTGCATAAGGATTCTGTGCCAGGATATTCTGGATGCTTGAGGGCAAGGAGGCGGACTGTGGATTGGTCACCAACCCTTGCATAGCACTGGTAGCTCCTGGGGTAGAAATGTTTCCCAATTGCCCAAGTTGTCCCAGGTTAGCTGAATTCAAAGCCCTTGCATTCTGTGAATTGAGCATGCCCAAGTAGCCTTGATTCTGCCCCTGCTCTCCGCTGATTTGGTTTTGGAGACCGCCACCAAGCAGTGAGGACAATGCACCATAGTATCCGGGGGCCTGACTTCCCCACGGGTTGGCCGCAGCCGCACCCGCCTGCAACTGGTTGAGGTTCCCACCGGCAAGTCCACTAATTCCCAATGCAGTGGACAAGCCACCACTGAGGATCCCGGTCATCGTCTGCCCAAGGGACTGTGGATTGTAAACAGTTTGTACATTACCGCCTTGAGGAGGAGCGGATCCACCACCCCCTCCACCACCACTTGTGGCGTTGACCAGTGAGCCAACTCCACCCGCAACTGCGCCAACTGCTCCTGCGATCACACACATGATTTATCCCCAGGAAGGTCTTTCAACTTCAATTCCATAATAACATCGTCGGCTATATAGCCACGCTTCTTCAGTATCTCAAACAGTTTCCCTGTCATAGTCACAGGCCACCCTACAATACTGACGCCACGGGACCGGAATTCATCCTCAATCCGTGACATGAATCGTGGCATCAATTGCCTGTGGTCGGGTTGTATGAAGAAGGTATCCACGTTCCCACACAACTCATTCTTTAAGTGCAGGCTGTGGTATAGGACCATCAGCGCATATCCATGCAAGGTGCCCTCGTCGCTGCGAAGGGTCATCGCCACCAGCGCCCCGTTATCCGACAGGCGGATGTACTGGTCAATGTTAGGGTCGATGGGCAACCCCCGCTGCCCGTGGTAAGCGCACGTATCCTTCTTTATTTCCGAGCACTCGTCCCACGCTTGTTGCCCAAGGGGGGTAATCTCCGTAGCTAGTTCCCTTGTGAAGGGTTCGAGGGTGATGTTCATTGCGGATGACATTAGAAGCCTCCCGGCAAAAGTTCAAGTTCGAGGGCCATTGCCCGGAAGGGGGTGAAAGCTGTGTGACGGATCTGAAAGGCCCTACTGCGGAATCGTCCCGCAGGAGTTATTGTAGCCCTTTGCCCCTGATTAAGTGACATAGTTCGGAACAGGCTATACGTTTGGTAGTCATTGTCACTATAGGCAAGCATGCAGTTACTAGCCACAATGTCCCCAATCAACGAGATGCGGCGACAATACTTCCATTCGCTAGTGTCTGCATCAAACCTCTGCGTCACAATTCTCACGTTGATAGGTACTGTCCCGTCACTGTAGTTGGTGAAGTTTTGTGAATAGATGTTTCCATTGACAGGATCTTGCAGGTAATCAATGTCGAGTACTTGGGCGCTAGCTACTGGATTGAACGCTGCTTCAGTGTAGCCCGTTAGCGTGGCTGTCCCCGGATTGGCAGTTGTTGCCTGTGGAAGAACGTACTGGAACGTTGAGGAGCCTGTGACCATTGCATTCCACAATCCATTGTAGGCATTGTTGGCTGCACCAGAGATTGTCACGGGATCACCATCACTAAGTCCATGTGAGGTAGCAATGGCCGTCACCAATCCATAAGGATCACAAGTCAACGATTGTACAGCCACCGACCCCTTGACCGTAGTAGTTGTCCATACGTCCCATATTTTACTGGCGAAGCTATAGACCAGAGTGATGCCACTGGTGTGAAGGGTCAGCACATAGAGGGAATAGCCCGAGGCATCCACGTTCAATGCAGTGATGTTGGTCAGTGGATCATTCTGGAGGATCCGATCAATGTAAGGGTTAGAGATGCGGACAGGAGTGTAGTTTTGGAACATGTACACGCCTGCACCCTCTGCCTTCGTCTGCCCGATCCATACAATGTTACCCTGCATTTCTCGAACGGACTCGCCACTGGCACAACCAATGTCAAACGGGAGAGAGGTCTGTGGTGCCAAGGGCGATGCCGGACTTGGAATGGCTGCATCGTAGAAGAACTCAATTGTCCATTGCCCGAACGCCACAACAAACTGTCCCAGCTTCGCAATGGCTACACCACCATTAGGCTCGTTCTGCATGGGGATGAATTGAAGAGCCCCCCATGTTGTCGGATCGTTAGGGTTGCTGTTCCATATCCGCCCTTGCGGATCCATCACGAAGAAATACGTGTCCAGGTTGACCAGCCCAGGCACCGTAGTGACGGGATAATTAGCATTGGCTGTCAGCTTAGTCAACGAGTTCAACGCTGCATTGTAGTCATAAAGGTCACCAGTGGACTTGAAGACAAGCAGGGGGGAGGTGATCGTCGAGGATGTTTGATTGAAGTGGTAGAAGCCCAGCGGTACTGTCGGGTTCAGGGCAAAAGATGTACCACCAGCGGAGATAAACCACACATCCTGATAATAGTTATTACTCCCATCAAGTCCTGCCGTGAACCACAGGTTCCCTTGAGCGAAGAACTCCCCATCACGGGGAATCCACCCAGCCGTGAAAACCGTATTCGTGTTCGTGAAGGTTATACCATTGGTAGTGGACCACAGCACGTGATCGTAGGTGCCAGTGGCACTGATTTCCAACAGGTAGGTAACACCATTCAACGTTGCTACCCGCACCGCCTTAGATCCCCCATTGGATGTACCGTCTAGAAGTGCATAGGGCTTTGCGTTGAAGCCAACGTTAGTTCCCATCGTTACCGTTGGGGTAGCGGTGTAACCCGATCCAGGGTTTCCAAAGGTGACTTCCACGTAGGGTCCGGCGAAGCAGTCGTCGTCTGAGTCGTCGTCGAAGTCGGAGAACGCAAAGCCCGTTGCAGTGCCTGATCCCACGGTAACGGCGGACGGGATGGGGAAGTCTGCCCCGGCTGAGTTGAGGGCTGCGATAGGCCAGAGGGGGCTTGAGGCAACTCCGAAAGGATTAGAATTGACAAGGGTCCATGTACTACCATTGGTACTACTCCATAGGTCAGAGGTTGCATTGGCGAAGGCATCAATCAACAGGCCCCCACAGACATACATCGTGCTGCCAATACTATAGAAGGCGTGGTCACTCCGCGCTACCCATGGGGACGTATTGGCTACTTGGGTCCATGTGATGCCATTACTCGTGGACCATACATCACTGTACTTAGTGTTAGGGTAGAATCCGTCAGGACTCGTGTTGGAGGTCTTACCCGCCCCACCACAGATCCATATTTGCCCACCCATCACCATTGCGCCGAACCTGCGTCGCCCAGGCCATGCATTGGCATTCAACTGTGTCCAGTTGATTCCATCCGTTGTAGACCACACATCACCAAAGTGGGTGCCGTTGGCACCAGTGGCACCACCCATCAAGTAGAGGGTGTTGTTCAAAACGATTGCTTGCCCCTTGGAGCGGGCAGACCACGGCGCACTAGACGTCACAAGGGTCCAATTAATCCCATCTGCACTCTTCCACACGTCGTTGAGGGCCGTGCCAGAGGAGTTGATCCCACCCATAACGTAAAGGAACCCATTGAACCCCACAGTAATAGGGCCTACCCGCTTACCGAATGCTGCCGTGGGAGTAGCCTGCAATGCCGTGAAAGCAGCACTACTTCCTGTCAATACGTTGAACGTATCTCCGCTGATCGAGTAGATGTGGTTCTGGTAGTTCGTGATACCCTGACCAACCCCCACCGTTCCTGTGAAGGCTGTAGCAAGCCCTGGCCGCTTGCGGGCCATCAACATTCCACGGGGCGTCTGTTCAGTCAGGCAGTTGATTGCCTTGGCGTCGTAGAACGTAGTAGCATCCCGCGTTTCCAGGGGCTCAACCAGTGGAACACGAAGGGGTTTAGCGTCACCCATTACCGGCTCCTAGTGTCATACATGAAGCGGATCGAGTCAGTGTTTTCCTGACTCCAGTCCACCATCTCTTGGTAGGTCTTCATTGCCCGCATCTGAATCTCCTTCACCCGATCCATTGACGTGGCGTACTCCATCGAAATCTCGTCAGCAAGATTCCACGACAGAGCCATGTAGCATTCCTGGGGGAAGTCCACCGGGTCCGTGCCAAGGTTGACATCATTCAATGTCTGCAGCCCAATGAAGTAGATCGTCCTTGTGCTGTCATTGGGTGTTGGGTAGAAGGAGGCAAAGGAACTCACCTGAGGAGTATTACTATCGTTAAGAGGTTGATACCAATAACTATTAACCACGCCCAAGCTGCCTTTTGCAGCATATTGGTTGTACTCTTGGATCGAGAGCGGGTCGATTGGCGTGTCGAAGTTCTGGTTGTCACGGATGAAAGCATAGGTCACCTTTAGAAGTTTACTGGTTACAACTGCACCAGTACCGGTTGCGTAGGGGCCTATTTGATACGTGTTTTGTCCGGCGATCAATGGAATTGGTTGCGTCACTATCTGCCACATGGGTAAGCCCTGGCGGATCCAGGCTTTAATCATCATGTTAAAGGCGAGGTGAATGTTCGTGTAGTCCTGTGTCGAGGGAGGGTTCGTAGCGTCATACGTCCCGCACAAGCGAAGCGCTCGATTCACAATGTCATCAGCCTGGACGGAGAAGGTTGTGCTCATTACGTCGCTCCCATCACATGTTGGTCAACAATCTTCCATGTGTATTGGGCACTGCCGCCTGTACAATTCCACATGATTTCAATCACTGCCCGATTCCCGGAAGAAATGGTGGCAATGGTACTGCCTGCATGGTTCAGGATGGTCAGGGTCTGCGCCGAGGTATTGGTCTTGATGATGCGGAACCGTCGCCCGTTGAACAGGTTGCACGTAGCCACCTGGGTGTCGTCCGGCATCGTGATCGTGGTCGCCCCCGTCAACGCTACATCGAACACTTGATTGACTGCGGAGTTGTAGGCAAGGGTCACGTTGGACGTGCCATTCATCTGCACTCGACTGTAGTCATTCCAGTCATCCACTACCACACTAGCCGCCGAGGTAGACCCAACGATGTTGGTCAACGAACACGTCGAACTAAAGGGTACATTGTCCAAATAGTGGAAGTGGCTGATGCTGGGACCGGGAGTACTGATGATGTAGTAGTTGCCCGAGTTCGAGGCGAAGGTCACCGTGAGGTAGCCCACATCCACCCGCGATATGACGTTGTTGTTGACCCCGAAAGCCGTCAACGTCACACCCGTACTGATGGTCAACGTGTTGGTATAGATGTACTCTGCCTTCAAATACCCATTGGGGATGTTGAACAGGATAGGGTTCCCTGAAGCATAGGTCGCAACTTCAATTGCCCAATGGCCGATGATGTAACCGCCCCCCGCACTATCGGCAATCATCGTAGCACCACTATTGGCACCGTTAATCTCGATGTTGTAGAAGGAGCAGTAACAGGCAAAGTGGTTAAACAGAACGCCTACACAGCTTGCACAACCGATGTACAGGTTGATGAACGTGTTGCGGGGCTCGCCCGTTGCACCTTGGATGTTATTGACCCCCTGGTACATGTCGCCGAACCAGCAGAACTCGTAGCAATTCCCCCACCACAACACCGTGGGACAATTCATGAAGTAATAGAAGTTGTTCGACCGGATGTTGTACCACTTGCAGTTGTACACGTCGTCGGCAATGGTGCCCGTGATGTTGAACACGTTCCCACTCGTGTTACTGGTCTGCATAGTGTTGTACGTCAACTGCATGTTTTCAAACAAGCAGGAGTGCATGGCTGAGGGAGCCATTGAAAAGATGGGCGTGTTGTTGGTGTACTGGATGATGGTAGTGGCGTACTTCCCAGCACCTGACATACAGAAGCCCGTTAGGGTAGCAGTGTTGCCTGTCGTAATGTTCAAAGCTGCTGTGATCTTATACGTCCCCGCAGGGAAGTACAGCATGTACGGAGTATCTGTCCCCGCAGTTTGAGAACCAATGCAGAAAGTAATGGCCGCTTGGATGGCGGCTGTGTCGTCGGTGGATCCATTGCCTGTGGCACCATAGTCCATCACGGACACGACATCGGCCAGTTTAGCGTTGAAGCTCCTCGTGTTGGAGGTTCCTTGGCCGGTGAACTGAATCCCCGAACCCATGCCATTCACTTCCAATGCCACGTCAGTGTAGTTGCCCGTTTGCAACTGTACCGCATGCACGAACTCTGTACCTACCGCAGTGTTTGCAGTAGGCATTCCTAGTCCACCCCCTGCGGTTTTAATGGTGATGTTAGTCACAATGAACTCCCTTATGTTCCGTAGATCTGGTAGACGCTAGTGTTGGGGGCCAGGATGTAGAGGGCTCGATTCGTGTAGGTGATCTGGTTGCCTGCATTGTCAAGCCATACCCCACTCCACGAGATGATCGAACCCACGGCGAATTGGGTAATGAAGGTAATGACTCCTACGGGGAGAGCAATCGTGTAATCAGTGCCACTGACTGCGGGCGTACTGTTGACAAAGATGGTAGGCGTACCCACTACTATGTTCGTCGCTGGAGGGACCACTGCCCCGTTGTAGGCATCAGGTGGTTCCGACTGGCTCCATGGGATCCCCTGCTCGTCGGGCACACCCCTTACGAAGTCCTGTGGCTGTCTAATCTCCCAATCCTGCTTGCAACAGTACACACCATCCCAGCGCAACTTCATCTCCGACGCCTTGCGTTTAAAGCCACAGACGTAGCAAATGGCATTGAAATCACCACGTTTGTAAACATCACGGCGACCCATGTCAATCTCCCCACAGGGAATGCTTACGCTCATTGGCAAGGGCAGATGCACAGTGATTTTTGCGGATCATGCCCAAGAGGCCGCAGAGAATACAGCCCCAATGTTTGCCTTCGCCCTGTGCTACGGCGGCAGCCACCGACAGGGATTCCCCTGGATCACCTCCCCGAAGAGTGTTGAAGCCTTCGTCGAGCCAGAGGAGCCAATTTGTCAGGTATTGCCAAAGGTAGGTAAGCATGTCAATCCCCAAAGTTTGCCTATTTTACCGCGTTACGGCCCGTTAAATCCAACGCCCACCAACGGGAGGAAGGAGAATCCAACGTTGATGACATCCCCCGGAATTGGCCCCGCCTGGGCTCCCTGGAACAACCACGTCTGTCCTGCCATCTGACTCAATGCACTAGGCATTGGTAACTGAAAGGACATCCCAGAAGATAGCGGAGGTGTTGCCGCAGGCTTCCCAATCTCATAGGACCATCCCACATAACTGTTCCTATCCACGCCCCACGGTACGTTGTAGACCGGAGTTGTAGGAGCTTGATACTCAAGCCTAATGTAACCTACCCTGTGATCCTGATAGTTGGTCCAATTCCACTTTCCTTGCGGCACCCCATAGACAGGAGTGGGGGGCGACATGATCGTGGCGAGGGGGCCAAGCTGCACCCACTGCATCCTGTCTTGCCGTCGATCCACTCCTCGTGGGGGAAGGTCTGTCCACGGTTGGATGGGAAGAGGTGCCACCGAATTCGGCTGCGGCCCAACCTGTTGATCTTGGTATCTCGTCCAGTTGTACTTCCCTACCGGCACCTCCGTCCGAGGTAGGGGGACTAGGTATTCCGCAGGAATAGGCTGCGCCGTCCAATACTGGTAACGGGCTACATTCCATAAACCTTGCGGCACTCCTGTTTGGTAGGCACCAAAGAGTGGAGGCGCACTGGCCGACAGTGGGGCTTGTTGCCAATCCTGATAACGGGACCAGTTGTACTTTCCGGGAGGCACCGCATAAGGATGCTCATTGACGAAAAGTGGAGTGGCGTTAGCGGAAAGAGGATGCTGTTGCCATCCATTGAACTCAAACTTGTCCCCATCCCGTGCGCCCCGAAGAGTGCGGTATTGTGAAATGGGTGGGAGGTCTGTTAAGAAACTGGTTCCACCAAGTCCTACAACAGGTGTGTATGTGATGCGGATCTGTCCACCAGCACCGGAGCCGCCAGTGCCGGAAGTACCTGATGTTCCACCACCCCCACCACCTGGGAGACCACCATTCCCACCTACGGAAGGAGTAAGACCATGACCGCCACCAGCGCCACCACCCCCCAACACATTGGCAGTACCATTGCCACCATTAACAGTGTTGACTGTACTTCCGGCACCTCCAGCACCGCCACTTCCATTGTCTCCGGCACCACCACTGCCCCCAGAACCACCTCCGGGGGAATTGCCCCCAACCACGCCATTACCATCTGGTCCTGCTCCACCACCTCCACCCGCACCGGCAAGATCGGTGAGCCTTGTGTTGCCCCCTGTCCCGCCTGAGAACTTCGTCGTCCCTACACCACTGGCTGCTGCACCACCAGCCCCACCCGTCCCACCGGTCGTACCGCCGACACCACCCTTTGCCCCACAAAAGGAACCAGAAACAGTAGCACTGTTGAATGAAGTGTCACCTCCAGTATTGCCTGTAGCTCCCGTTGTGCCTGCGCCCCCTGCGCCAATGACAATGGTGATGTTGCTCCCAGCGGTAGTGGTGAAGGTAGCTTGCGCAGAGTACGCACCTCCCCCTCCACCATCACCACCAAAGGAACCAGTACCACCAATGGAACCACCACCAGCCCCCCAACACTCAACTTGGGAGCCAGTGGTTTGCCAGTCACCAGGAACAGTCCACGATGTACCACTCGTGAGTACGATGACAGTCATTACGGTCCCCCTGCGCCAACGCCAAGGAGAGGTTGACGCCCATGAGTTGTGCCCCCAGGCGACACGTTTGCCGGGATCGGAGAGTACTGCATACCTGCGTAGTAGGCGATCTGCCTAGGATCAAAACTCCTCATGGGTAGGTCTGTCGAGCGCACCCCAAAGCAAGGTTGCGGAAGGTCCGTAGAGATGGGACTTGCCAATACCTGCTGGTAGTTTGCAGGGTTCGGCCTGCCACGAGGCACTTCAACCCAAGGTTGATACTCCGGGGTAACAATGCTGTTGGGTGGAGTTGATGCTGTCCATTGTTGATAATTGAAAGAGTTGTAGCGGCCAGGGGGCACCGACATCGGGTGTTGCCAGATGTAGGGTGTGTCATCCAGGGATAGGGGAGACGCCTGTATGCCTTGATAGCTGTACTGTGCGTTGGGATCGTTCCTCCATGCTGTACGGGTGGGTGGAAGCCCCATGACCGGGAAGGGGGCTTGTGGGCCAACTCCCGTGTACGTAATGACAATGACGCCCTGTCCACCAGCACCTGCTGTGGGGAACGTGATGTTCTGGTTGGCGTTACCTGTGCCCCCGCCACCACCGCCGTAGAGGCCACCAGCGCCACCGGCACCAGTGTGGGTGGTATCGCATCCGCCGCCCCCTCCTCCGCCGCCGCCACCGCCTACTGTGCCGCCCGAGAGGTCTGTACCATTGCCACCGGCACCACCGGCCCCGGCTGCACCACCTACAGAACCACCACCTCCGCCACCGCCCCCACCGTTCGAACCCGTACCACCGGCGACCGGCGTAGTAGCACCCGTACCACCACCAGTCCCACCGAAGTTGTTCCCACCATTACCCGAATGAGAGGAAGCACCAGCAGCACCATTAGTGCCGCCACCATTACCGCCACCACCACTGGCTTCTAGCTGACTATTCGGCCCGTTGACTGACGCACCCGTACCGTTGGGTCCACCAGCGCCACCACCCCCGCAACCACCGGCAGGAGCAACAATCGTGCCGTCTGATCCACCAGCACCCCCGTCGAAGAGAGTGTTGCCCGTGCCACCAGTACCGCCTGCACCACCCTGTGCTGTGGCAGCATTGGTCCCGCCGCTACCGCCGTTGGCAATAACTTGCCCAGAGTTGAATGAGGTTTGCCCACCAGTACCCCCAGCGGTATGGGAGGGCGTGCCTCCTGTACCACCAGCGCCAATAGCAATGGGAATAGATCCAGTACCTGTGACGATACCGGAAGGGATAGTAACGACCTGGGAACCTGCAATAGTCGTTACGAAACTACCTGAGATGGTTATAACGTTGGAGGAGGCACCCGTTGCAGTTACCGAGTACTCTCCTCCGCCACCTCCACCAGCAGCCGTGGAGTTGTTATTGACACCGCAAGCTCCACCACCACCGCCGCCGATACATTCAACTTTGTCAGCGGTGCCTGTGTAATCCCCAGGAGTGGACCAAGAGGTGCCACTTGTCAGTACGACGACTGTCATTGCGGCACCTCATGTGGTGATTACATCGGGTCTTCCATCCAAATCACGGTTACAGTGGCGTTCTGGCCTGCCCCTGCAAACGGACGGATAGAGAAGCCGAGGACACCAGCAACACCACCGATGGAGTAAAACTCTTCACCAGGGCGAGCTACCCAACGATAAATGCCGCCGTTAGCGTTGAAAGGAATTGCCAAGCTAGGCGCACCTGCAACCGTAGGTTGGCCGGTCCACGTAGTACTTACCGTGGTGGCTGACGACGGGGCATACACATCGAACTTGGTCGGGGTGATAGCGCCACCACCAGTCGTACCAGCCGTGGTAATGTTCCACAAGTTGACTTGACAGGCCGAGGAGGCGGTGCCCATACCGGCGCATGAGATTTCGACAATCTGAATACGGCGACTTGCTGTCGGAACGAGCGTCATAATGTCGTTCGTTGTGGCAGGGAGTGCCGTGTTAGATACAGTAGCAGAGTACATCGACATGATAATCTCCTAAGTGTTACTAGGACACCACACAACCTGCACGGCAGTTGGAGTACCGGCAGATAGGTTGATGTCAAGGGTTTGTCCAATGCCGCCTTGGAACCATCCCACGGCTGAGAAGGGGAGGACAAAACCCCCATTTGCTGCAAGAGGGAAGGATGCACTGATAGCCGTCCCACCCGTGTTGGTGTAGAAAGTCACTGTGCATGCAGCACTGGTGATGACGCAGCACTGGAGCACAATGATACGCTGTCCCGCCTGAGCAGCCACGATGTTTGTAACACCGCTCGACGAAGGGTTGCCGAAAGCATACTGGACTTGGAGATTAGCTGCCATTAAACTTCTCCAATTGCTCGTGCAGCTTTACATGCACACGCATAGTAGGAGACCATGCTACCAAACTCCCATCATCCAAGATTTCAATAACAGTGAGTTTAATCCCTTTCCACAGAACCTTATCCCCAACTAGGTGAAAGGTGGCCTTGTTACTGGATTCCTTCTTGGCAACCATCACACACCTCCAGCACTAATTGGACGATACTTCACACAAGCCATGACCAATAGAAGAGAAGTTTCTGTTGGAAAGGAGGCGCTAGTCGAGAGCACTGACATAAGAATCTTACCAGTCACACCAGCACCAGCATTGTTCTGGTAGCCTCCCCACATCTTAGCCTCAAGTTTCCCCCGACCATACAACTCTACAATAGGTACAGGGGTAGTGGCATCCCAAAGAAGCTGCACCAATACACCATCTGTAATGGCGTAGTCAATATGATCTACACGAAGGAGGGTGGCTAACTTTGCCCCTGACATACCTGGATTCATGTCAGAGAGTAGGCTAGGATCGAGGATCGTTGTTGTTCCAGGAGGCGTAGCCGTAGGGAAGTTCCCTGTCGTCTTCGCCACCGTATTACGGGGACCATCCACCAGGATCTGTGTTGCAATGGCGAAGTCGGTCATTTCAACGCTCCTTCTGAACGTCGATGTAATCTATGTCGATAGACCGGGTTGCACCAGCAGCAGCCGCGATGCCCAAGCTGGGCGTCAACAATGCAGTGGTCAACGTTGGGCCAGTGATGCGAGATACTGCACCAGCATTCTGCGGATTGCCTGACGTACCAATGTTCGACTGAGGGATAAAACCCACAAGTTGCGTATCGACGTAGGCTAGGATGTCACCTAAACGCGTGATATAGAAGGCCAAGGCGAACGGAGTGGCAGCAGTCAACAGACTGTATGCAGCCGTAGGGAGCGTCACCGTGGTAGCCGCCGACGCAATCACACTCGTCAACGTCAAGATGTTGGTTGCGCCTGCGTACGTGAAGTACACACCATCGGTGATCGTTGAGCCGGTAAGGTTGGCATTGAAGTTGGTGAGACCAACAACGATAGTCGAAAGTGCCGGGGTGGACATGCCAGTAAAACCAACTTCAAAGAAAACTTTCTTTGGCTGTGAGTTGATCGAGAAGCTGGGCGACGGAAGTTGAATCTGCTCAAACGATGCTGTCAGGGCAGACAATCGCCCCACACCACCATCCTGAGAGCTGCTTGCCCACGTTCCCGTACCAGTGACAGTGTAGGTTCCCGTCCCTGCCGTAGCATTGAACGAAACCGCTTGGTCCATGTCATCGAAGTACTGGTGGTAGAAGGCAGGATTACCGTTTCCACAGTCAGCCAACGGCTGGAAAATTTGATCGGTTGTGCCGCCGCTGGGCGTGCGAACCGGAGGTTGGGATGCTACCTTAGCCATGATAGGCTCCTATTAGATGGTGGTCTTACCAGCCTTGAAGGGATGCGGAATTGTTGCCGCCCCAAGCCCTGGTTCCTGCTTACTAACGGGGTTAGCCGTCATTGGCCTCGGCTTATCTGCCGGTCCTACGGAGATACCCTTCTTCTGCATCTCCATCTTGTAGGGCAGAGAGTTGATACTGTCTGCACGTTTGCCTTTCATCGTCCTCTCCCCTTTCCAGATTTACGGGCAGTAGAAAGGGCCACCGCAACAGCTTGTTTGTTGGCAGTAGCCCTTCCGAACTTCTTCGCCGTGTTTGCGAATGTCTTACCCTGGTGGAACTCGGAGATGTTCGAGGAGATGGTCTTCTTCGACTTTCCGCGCTTCAGTGGCATGACGTTCCCCTACTTGGCGTTACCTTTGCGCATACGAGGGATGCCTACAGGCTTGGTCGCTGTCTTGACCTTGCCCGAGGCTTCTTTACCGACTTTCTTAGTTGGTCTCATGGCGGTCTTAGCTTTCTTGACCTTGAGTTTCATTACGATTCCTTAGGGACCATTGCTGCCGAAGAGACCACGCGGATCCGTCCATCCGAAGGAGTAACGTTGACGGGACTTGGCTTTTGCGTTGCCCGTGTCAAAGTCATTGTCCTGCTCGAATGTGATGGGTACACGCGAGTACATCTTCATTCCGTCCGGGCAGTTGGTTCGGATGAACCATGCATGGGGGGATGTGAAGTAGTGGTTGACGTGGATGCCGCCAGGGATGGACCCTTCAGCCTTGATGACGTTGATGTCATTGTTGGCCGTCCCAGCTTGGAACACACTCTTCATGATGCGGTTGGCGTTGAACCACTCTTGCCTTGGGACGAGCAACGACTGCGGCATGATGTTGATAAGGTTGCCCACGTCGTCCGTAGCACCCATGATCTGGATGATAAGGTCTTCCAACGAAGCCTCGGAGAGGTCGGCACCGACCGCCAACATATTCGAGAACGTGCCACCAGATGTGTTCGGATGGGCAGTGTTCAACAACGACACCGTATCGCCACCGGGGAAGGAGGCAGAGAAAGCATTGTTGTAGATGTTGGCACCAACGTTCTCTTGAGTCTGCCGAAAGGAGAACGCAAGGGAGGCCGCACGACGCTTGGATACCTTCTCGTACAGGTTATCCTCCAACTCTTCCTGGGTCACGATGTAACCAAGGGAGTAGGCGAGGTGGACGTAACGGGAGATGAAGCCCTGTACTTCCGCCGTGTAGACCGTGCCAGCACCTTCAGGCTTGACCGATGCGAGGCCGAACCCAATGACTTGCACGTCCTCTTCGTAGTTCATACGGGACGTATCCTGCATGAACAGGTGAGGCCATTCCTCTTGGTGTTCGGCGTACGTACGCCCCCACCACGCTTTGATACCGGGCCACAATGCCTTGGGATGTGAACCGGTTGTGATAACGCCACCGATTGCCATGATTAGCTCCTATTAGACGCCAGTTACGCCAGTCGGCTGAGTTAGGAAGTGCGTATTGAAGCGGACAAGCAGCGGTGCATAGGCACCAAACTGAGTCACGTTCACACGCTGCGGAGTGCCGATGATCTTCAAGGGGAGACCCTGAGTCGTGGCGGGAGTAGCCATCGCAACAGTCCCACTCAACGGACCAAACGTCGTGGCCGGAGCCGCTTGCGTAAAGCCTACGTTGTAGTTGACAGTAGTTGCCGCCGTCAGAGCGGTCGTGCTAGCGCTTTGGATTTCAAACACGAGGTTTGGATCATCCGCCACCCATACGTAATAGGCGTAGGCCTTCGTCGCCGGAACCGACATCAGGTTCAGGTTGACGTTGGCACCATTGGGATTGCCCACACCAGTGCCGATGGGCGCAGCCATCACGCCGACAATAGAGCCAAGAAGGAAAAGGTTCGACGTAACGTTGCCTGCGGTAAACCCGGTTACACCAGGGACACCATTGGCGTCCACAGTGTTCGTAGCTTGTACAATATCGCCAATGTAGTAGGCGAGAGTGTCGGCGGAGGCGATGTAGTACAGGTTCGCCTTACCGCTCCACGGGGCACCGTTGGTGTACGCCACGGGCTGAAGGCCGTGAGGTGCATTCGGGTTTGCCATGCTGAATCTCCATTAACGAGAGCGAGTTTGGTAGCTAATGCCTTCCTTAGGTTGGTAGGCACCTTCCACATCTGAAGCCCCGGATCGGATTTTCCTGTCGATGGCGTCATTGCGCTTCTGGTAGAAGGCCATGTTCTCATCGTGCCATTCCTTCTTTATCTTCAGAAGAAACGCCTTGATGGGATCGCCACGCTCGGTATAACCAACGATACGGCTCACTCGATCACTTGCAGGCTCAGTGGCCGATATACGCAAGTGGACTTCCTCGACTTCGTCTGGAGAGACGAACTCATAGCCGTTTGCCAATGCCTCTTGGACTCTGCCGTCCTGGTCATTGCGCCAGTAGGGATGGTATCCCTTGGCTATAAGTTGTGAACAGTCTACACCCATTTTACTGCCACCGCCAATCATTCTACGGCGAGCCATAGGTTCGGCCCCCTGCGGGGTATCTTTGGCAGGTTCCGGCTTCAGGTCACGCTCGACCTCGCCACGATTGGGTAGTCCGTCTTTCATAATCCATACTCCTTAAGGTATTCCTTCTGCGCCGACTTCACGTCGAGCGGCTTCTTGGTCTTCACGTCGATATAGTAACCGGCGTCGAAGAAACGTTGGAATTGGGATTGCGCATCCTTGGGCAACTTGTCGAAGGCGTTACCCCCTCGTGGACCAGTAGCGGCTCTGGTTGAGCCACTTGCGCTTCCACCACTCTCGAACATAGCGGCAGGGGCCTCTTCGGTGGATGCGAAGTGCTTTGGGAACATCTTCCGTACCTTGGCCGTCACCGCAGGGAGGATGTCATTGGGCTCGAACCGTTCCCCCGCCGCGTTCTTCTTCGCCATCATCGTCATGGCTACGCCGTTGGCGTACTCCTGCATGTCGCCGTTGTCGTCCGAGTACCAGGGGTTCTGCGCCATCCAGGCCGCTACCTGAGGATGGAGTTGCTGGGCCTGCGGTACTGCCGCTGCCTTCGGCACCGCCGATGCGGATTCCTTCAACTCGTCCATCTGCTCTTCAAGCTGCTCCGCTGCGGCATGGTCACCGGCAGTGAGGGCATCCCTACGTGCAGCCTTCAACTGGTTGAGGGCGTTCTTCGTAGCACGTTCCTCCACCTTAGCGAGGTACTCGCGTAACTCCGCAACGGTTGCCCCGGTCTGGCGTAGTTCAGTTTCCAGTGCCGCAGTCCGCTCTCTCTCCTTCTTAAGCGCCTTCCGCAGGATAGGATTGATTTCCCGCCCACGACGCACAAAAGTCTCAGCATCAGTCCACTCCTCGGGCTTGCCCGCCCACTGTTCCTGCGGCACCCACCCTTGTTCGGTGGCCTCGGCCAACGTTTCGGGATCTACGTCCACCTGTTCGGGCAAGTTGCCCAACTCAGTGATGTCTACTTCACTCATGGTCTATCTCACGTACGTAAATGTCCTGGCCGTGGAAAATGTTGAATAGGCGATGCTGGAAGGGTTCCACGAATTCGGTCCCGTCAACGTGCATCACCCCAGCCTGATCGGGATGGAGAATGTCCACTGCCACCTTATGATCGTGGGCAAGGATCAATACACTGGTAGTCATCTGTCACTCACCTTGTAGGGATCATGGGAGTTCTTCGGTAGGACCATGACAATGTCAAGGTCATGCATGACGCGGTACATATCAGTGCTGCCTTCCTCTTGGTGCAGGAAACCTGCGTACTTGGCAAACTTCACACGGTCGCCGACACGAGCCCACGGAGCGGGTTGGTCGGCCCATGCACAAGAGCCCACGGCTACAACGGTCCCCACCATCTGGCCCATTGCATCCCGTTCTGTCTTCGTGCCGGGGATAACAATACCCCCCTTCGTCACTTCCTCAACTGGATCCATCAACACCAGGATCTTATTCCCACAAGGTTTCCACTTACTCATTGCTTAACTCCGTTTCGTCCATATTGATAATTGCATCACACACTTCCCATGCACCCGTTCTAAGTGCAATCTTTACTTGCCGCTCGTGGGCATCGTCAGAAAGGTCCACCCGCTGTCGGAAGTCCTCCAAGTGGCGTAACTCCAACTCCCGATGGTGCTCCTCCAGCATTGCCCATAGGGCTTGCGTTACCGGATGCTCCTTCCATTCCAGCCAGTCCTCCCGACTTACCGCCATCATCTTGCTCCTTACTCATTGACTGTAGGATCTTCAACGCTTCCAACGTTCCCTCTTGCTTGTTCTTGGCAGCGCCGATCTGCGCTTCGAGAATCGCAATCTGATGACCAGTATCCACACCCTTCGCTTCAGCCAAAGTTTGAATGACCTGGGCCTCCAATAGCTTGATTTCTGCTGCCTGCTTCTCAGCACCTTGCACTAGCTCCAACAGTTTGAGTTTGAAGTTGAGTTGCGCCTTGGCCTGCTCGCCCTGCATCTTCATCTGCATCTCTTGAACCTTCGGGTTCGGAGGCGGCGGCACGGCAAACGGTCCCTTGGGATCGGGGAGGAACAAGTCAGGTGTTGGCACCTTCAGGGCTGCAAGGTAGTAACGGTTGACTTGATACAAGTCGTAGCCAGGGCTGCTATGTGCTGCTTGCAAGAGGGCTGTTGCTTGGTTGTACCGCTGTGCGTCAGACATGTAGAATGGATCAGCAGCAGCCCTAATGGAAACACCGGCATCTTTATAGAGCCCGGATTTCGCCACGGCAGCGCTTTCAGGGGGGATCGCGTTGGCATAGTAGGGCATCTCCGTGGAGAGGAAGATTGTGTTGAGGCGGAACAACTTGCGAAGTTCCTGTGTGAAGGCACGATGGGTCCGCTTGTAGATCCCGTTGAAGACCTTCATGCCCTGCTCAACCATCGCACGGGACGTTTCCGCAGGAGTGTTCTGCCCTGGATTCTTCCCCTGGAGGATGTCTACGGCACCGGCAATAGCCTCTCCATACTCAATGAGTAGAGTGAGTAGCTGGAAGAGTACGGGGCTGGGTTGTGGAGCGGGAAGAGGAAATACGTTTTTGCGGAGGTCATCTCCGCTACTATCAACAGTCTTCCATTCACCCGGTCGGAAGCGATACTCACCCTTCTTACCTTTGAACCCCCTACCCACGAACCCTCCACCCGCCGTCTGAAGCGAGCCAGCGTCGAGAAGCTGATTAATTGCGCTGTCAATGGTTTCATTGATGGGACCAAGTAGTGCACCGAATCCGAGGTCATAGAAACCTCCGTCAGGGGAGGGAATGAACGGATACTTGGTGAAGGCGCAGACCGGCTCTATGCGGAGGAGCTTTCCGTTGGGGTTATACGTAATACCCTTCCTAGTGAAGCGCGGCACGATGCGCAACACCTGCCTAGTGTCATAACGGACAGTAATTGTGTAAGGTTCTCCGTATCCGTCGCCATCAAAATCAAGTGTCCGATGTTGTTCCAACAACTCGTATGGCGCATCGTGGTCTTGAGGCTGTTGCACTGTGCCGGTTCGCTCATTGGCTCCTTGATCTTGGGAGTAGGTGAGGGTTGGTTCGGGCTTAGGGGAATCCTCATTGAATTCAGAAAATACGCCCCTGGCAACGCGCTCATAGCAATCGTTGGCTGAGAGGTAAATAAGTTGAGTGAGTCGTGGAGCGGATTCGATGTCCTTGGTGAAGTAGTCAACGACGATGTCCCGTGGAGATACGCACTCGGAGACGTTGTGGCAACGGATCGGGTCGAAGTAGGACTTCTTGAAAACACATCCCAGGATCGATTGGATAAGGAGTGCCTTGTCATGGTTCTCTTCCCACTGATCGTCTTCTTCCAGAATCTGGTAGGACATGTGATGGGCGATTTCGTCAGCCCGATCTTGGAGTTGGTCATACTGCATCTTTGCCTGTTGAGCCTTCTGCTGGAACTGCTGCATCATTTGTTGGGCTTGCGGATCTGGCGGCTGACCAGGCGTTTGAGGTGGCATCGGCGGCATCCGCAACTTCGGCATCGAAGACATTGGGCGAGCAGCCACGGGGCAAGGACCGTTGACAAGAGCAGGATAAGCACGAGACTGATACTGCATAGCAGCGATGGTGATAAGGGGGAACTTGACATTGGCGGCTCCTTCCCACGGGAATGTCTTCTTCTCCGTCACCTGGAGAGCAAGGCGCAGGGCGTTGTCCATGCGCTGCTCCCACTCGTAGCGGGATTGGCGGTCACGTTCAAAGTCCTCCACGACCATGTGGCCCAGCGCACCCATCTCGTCCTCGGTGAATTGGGGGACAAGATTTGAGGAACGGATAACTTCATCTAGGTCTAGCTTCGTGGTGAATTCCACTGGCAACCATAAATTGCCATCCTTCTCTTCAACGTAATCCATCACGTACTCCGGTTGATGATGTTCCACTTTAGATATTCGAGAACACCAACCAATTCTGAATTTCGCATGTCATAGAACTCGGGCCTTAGCATCACTTCCCACAGAGCGTCCTGGAGGTCACTAGGCTCCTTCTCTTTAGGTTTGAACGTCAGCACGTCAGCCATCACATATCCCTATCGTAGCAATCACATACTTCGCGGCCACAAACGCCGCAGGATTCCAGTTTCATGCGATTAACCTCGGTACATGTGGGTGACAACCTCCTCACCTGCTCGCGTAACGATCCCGCAAACGCGGGGGAGTGCGCCACCAGCTCCAGGACAGCTTTATCGCCACGTTCCTGTTGTATCCGATGCATGTACCGCTCCAACTTACTGGACATCATATAGTTTAACGCCGCATAGACATGGACAATTCGGAACTGTGTGTCGCCCATCCTAGCACTAGTCTTACACGTCCCCGCCCGATGCTGTGCAACCCTCTTCCCCAAGTCCTTGGTCATCCCCACGTACACACGCCCCAATCTGTTCATCAGAATGTACGTACTGTAAATTGGAACCGCCTTGACACTAACATAGGCAGGCTCCTCGCTTGTGAAATCCGACAGGTTAAACACCATATCAACCCCTAGTATCCGGTAACTTCACTGCGACCACCCTGATCGAAGTCATCAATGCCCATCTCCTCTTCCCAAGCGAGTTCATCAAGTTCCTCTCGCGTAAGAGACGGAGACATCTTATCCAGGTAGAGCCCGATCCACGCCAATGCATCAACACGATCGTCGGTCTTGCCCCTTGGAAAGGTAATCATCTCATTGTACATGTCAAAGTACCACGGGGCATCCGCGTTCCACCGCAACCCGCCAGCACGCATCCGTGCCTGGATGGCAGTAGCCCGTGCCTGCTTGTCCTTATGCGGGCGGATCCGCTCCAGTGGAAGGAAGGATTGCCTCCGCATCATCTCTTGGTTGAGGAACGGCCCAATGGCTTTTGATATGTTATCGTCCTCCACAACCCACATGTGAATGTCGTAGAGTTCTTGCACGTCGAACATTTTGTTGATGGACTGGAGCGGGTCATACTTGCCGGCGTACATGTCGCAGATGTGGAGACACCCCCCACTGTCCATACCAGCAATGACAATAGCAGTATTGTCACCGCGGCTACCTTGTCCAAGAGCGAAGTCAATTGATGCATAGTAGGTCTTGGGCTGTGCGTGGTCATCCACAGTCATTGGACGAAAATCGTCCTTTTTGAAGTATGCGTCGCTCTCGGCAATGGGTTGAGACAGATACTCTTGAGAGTAGCCAGAGGGGTTGCCTGCTGATATGTAGCGCTGCCGCTCCTTTCGCAGACGAGCTTCAGTCCACTTCTCAGGCCATAGGAGTTCGGTGAAATCATCGAATCCCCGATGCGCGCTAAAACGACGACCCACCCATCCGCCTTCAGTGTCCTCAAGGAGCCTTTCGAGTAGTGAATCAAGGTGTAGGATTGTTCCCAAGAAGCGTACACGGAGATTATCGGACCCACACGGAAGGAGAGCTTCGTTGAACCAGTCTCGTAGTTTCTCACGGCGATCCTTTGACATGACGGCCTCGTCAGTTTCGAGGTCATCAATGATAATGAGGGATGGGCGCTTATTATTCCACAGCGTTCCCCTTACGGCTTGTTCAGCTCCTTTTCCTAGTACATGGAACTCTCTCTTGCCCACAATGGCTGTAAGTTCTGTTTCGTTGCACTTGACGAGTTCACATCCGAACTCCGTGCGTAGGTCATCGTTTGTGGCTAGTACACGCGCCATGTTGGACAGGTGTGCAGACGCGAGCCGCTCTGTAGCGGAAACCAATAGGGCGAAGTCGTCGGACCCAAACAGTAGCGACGCAAGAGTAAAGGCCAACGTGCCAGCGGTAGACTTGGCGTGCCCACGCGGGGCTGCCACTGCGACATGAGTTTCAGGACTTGTGAAAAGTTCCCAGAGTTCTCTGTGGAAGGTGGGAACCGGCTTGGGCTGGTCGAAATCACCGAGGAGGAACGCCTCGACAAAGCCTTGCACAAGGTTGGCGTCAACATTAATCTTCTCCATTACCACCTCCCGCTGACCCAGGCACCGACCCTTCGGTCGGCTCCAATGTGTGGCCCGGACCATTGAGGAGAGTTGGATCCTTACCGCCAAGGGCTTGGAGCTTCCTTGCTAGGATGGTCAACGTTTCGGTCGCACCTTGCACTTGGGTGGGTTCATTGCGGATCAACTGTCGCTTCATGAAGGCCATGTCGGTAATGGCGGCAATATCCCGAGCCTTCATCTTGACGCGGACATTAACCTCTTCACCAGTGTTGGGATCAATCTTTGTCTTGATTATCTCGCCATTGTCGAGCCGATCTTCAAGCTGGGCTAAACCCTTCTCAATAATGCGAGAGAAGGAGGACTCGGTGCGTAGGCGGATCTGCTGCTTCAGGCTGGTGACTTCATCCTGCCACCATACCTTGGTCATCAACTTCTTAATCTCGTATGGGGTGGTGTTGAAGCGACGGGCCGTGGCCGCTATGTTGCCCGTCTCGGTGAAGAAGCGGCATGCCTGCACCTCCCATGGGAGACGTTCCGATTCCCACGTTTGGTCGGCCTCGTCGGCGGGATCGTCGAAGATGACCGTGCCATCATCCAGGATCTTCACGATCAATCCACGTGGTCGGTGCCCTTGTCGGCGGAGCCGTGCATCTGCTCCATGACGATAAGGAAGGAGTCGGAGTCCATGAGCCAGTCAAGGGTTTGGCGGGAAATGAGGACGGCGGAGGCAATGTCTTCGCGAGGTGTGCCGCTGTGGGCTAGGCGGGCGATGTCATGAATGAGGGCCATATGATGTACTCCTTAACTTGTCGCGATGATAACAGGAAAAAATTTTTGGAAATTGGGGACATATCTGTATGCCCATGTAGCTGCTGCATCGCATACTGTCAAATTGGTCTTTTCGCGCGAACGGATTGCCCCTCCCCCCCCCCCCCCCCCCCCCCCCCCCCCCCCGGGCACGGAAGGGACCGCCATCCTGCCGGAGGGCCACCACGTAAGGCTCACGGGCTATCCCGGGCTATGGTATGACGTGGCTCAAAGTGCCTCAAACCCCTCGCGCATGCACACTGTGCCACGAGTAGCGACGCCACAATGGGTCGATGCACAAGCTACGCACACAATGTGCACACAATGTGCAATCTGCGCAATGCACTCCCCCCGATCATCCCCCCGATAGCGTAGCCCAGTGGTTCTATGTGGGGCCTTCGGCCACGTTAGGGTAAGTCCTCATGGCCCTCGGCCATAGCCGACCTACACTACAGTCATGGGCACAGGCAACCACCGCACTACGCACACAGTGCCCCAATCACCAAGGAGGACATTATGTCCACCACCGCATATAAACTCTTCGTCCTGGTGCACAGTCCCGATCCCGTGTTCGGCTTCGGCTACGGCCCCATCGACAACACCTATTGGCACGAGCAAGTCCAGACCCTAGCAGCTCACATCATCGCGGGAACGTACTAAGGCCACCTACATCGCCTCACGGCGTGACACAACACAAAGTGGCGAGGTGAATAGGTAGGCACCATCAGGGGAACCACCATGAACGCACTACTCAATATCGGGTTGCTTCGCAACACATCCGGGTTCGTCCGCATAGCGGACATCAATCGCGCATTCGACCAATTCAACATATTGGATTTGAAGCATCGCGTCGCCATCGGCGACAACCAGGAAGAGGACACGTACATCGTCCACGTGCAAGGGTGGACCAATGACAAGGCACGGGCCATTGCAACGGCACTCGATCAGGACTGCATTGCCCAATATGACCTGCACGAGTGTGAGGGGTCATTGGTTGGTCCGCGAGCTGCCGATTGGGGCGCATTCAATGCCGCATTGTTCAAGCTGCTGTAACCGCCTACGGCGCACAGCGAAGCTGGTGAGGTAATAGGTAGGCACGCGAAGCTAGGCACCAAGTAGGGTTAATACGGATTGGCATCATGGTCAATCCGCCTTAATCTTAAAGCGTAGTACAGGCACCACGGCGAAGCCGACCAACCAGGGGAACAGGATGCATCTAAAACACGTACCGTTGAAGCATCGCATCATCGCATCATGCGCCATCATCACCATTGGCATTGCCGTATGGTGGATCACAAAGGCCGAAAGCGCGAAAATGGCGGCAGAATTGGCCCTTGCGCCACACCTTGACCGCCTCATTTACGGATTGGAGTAATGGAACATGGCCACACTCGTGACAGCAGCATTGGTGATGGTTGCTTTGTGGTTTAAACGCGGAGAACGATAATGGACACGGCATTTGAACTACCCCCCTTTGAAGGGATTCATGAGGCGATAGCGGACGTGAGGGCTTATGGCATTAAAGAGGGGAAGGAGAAGCTAATCGCCCTAAGGCGGAATGGCACCAGGGTCTTTGAAGTTAATGGCACCAACCAACGTGTCGATGGGCCGGAATCGTACTGTGGCAAGCTACAGGACGTGTTACTGGTCCATTGCCACCCGGGCCTTACAACGGAACTGAGCGACGCCGATTTCACTTGTATCATGGGCTACGATGCGTGGGGGAACCTTGCCGCCTGTTGCGACGATGACACCATCTCATGGTCACAAGGGTTTAAGGCACCACGGGATGGTTTCATGTTGGAATTCATGATATTGCCTGCTGTGCACCAATTGAGTCAGGAAATTGTCAGTGAAGTGGCACAACGGGAAGATCCGACGATCACGACCGATAAGGCGTTTCAGCAATGGCTCAACACGTGGAAAGATAAGAATGACGAGCGGTATGTGGTGTTGGCGCACAAGATGAATGCGTACCTCGCCCGTGTAGGCGCACTGAAAGATTACCACGTGCAGTTGGGGCCGAAGGCCCGGGCCATATTGACACGTTGGGACGCACTATGAACACGGTACTTGAGATTGCGTACATATTCGGGTTAACCCTAATTGGCGCAGGCTTCTGTGCTGCGCTATTGTGGTTGCTGTGGGACATCATCGGAGGTGATTGAAATGGGACAAACGCAGAGGGTATCGAGCAACAACACCACTGTTCGTTCGTCGGGGGAAGAGTTGGTTTGTATCCTGCATAGGACGACTATTGTGTGTAAAAGGGGCAACACGGTATGGCTGAACAGTGGCGGATGGAGGACCGTAACGACGAAGACAAGGATGAACCAGTTTGCCAAGGAATACTGCAACGGGAGGTTTACCGTATATCAGCGCAAGGGGGAATGGTACGTGTCCTTTCACCTTCCCCATGAGCACCAGGACTGGAATGGGCAGTATTGGCAGGACGAAGTGCCCTTTATCGATGGAATGGAGTTCAAGATATGACCACCGGAACCCGGTTGTATGAGGTGCACTTGTGTCAGCCCAACGTAGTGGGGGATTTTGTGATTCCCGTGAGGGCGGACCGTGAGATTGACGCATTGGCGCAGGCACTGGCCGCATTCCCAATGTGTTATGTCTCGTTCACGAAGGAAGTTAAAGGGGCCATAGGCCCGGAGGAGGTGTGTAATGGCTAAGGCAAAGATGACGGAAAAGGGGAACGTCCGCGTGACGTTATCCCACAAGGAGGCATTGTATTTGTGCCGCTTATTGGGGCACCACGTTACGGGCTATGTTAGCGGTCCACGGGGCGTATTAAGTGACATTGACAAGGTACTAGAGCCCATTGTCGGGTATGGAAAACCCTTCCGCGTATCAACGTTGAACAACCCTGCCGACCAACTCTATCTAATGGAGGATGCATCATGAAACAAGTGGATCAGTTGGACAAAATGATTGCATGGGAGCAGGGGGAATTGGACGAGGCGGATACCATTGACCTGTTTCAGGCATTGATTGATAACGGATTGGCGTGGCAATTGCAAGGATGCTATGGGAGGACGGCGCACGCACTGATCGAGGCGGGGGCGTGTAGGACGAGACACAGTTAGGGGAAGGCTATGAAGACGTTATTGCTGATAGGGTGTCTGGTGGCGTCGATCCTGTACACGAGGTGGGCCGTTTTAACGGGCCGTAGGGAGGCCGTCAGTGGTGTAGGTATCCTCGCCTCAGTCTGGTTCTTCTGTGCCGTCAGCGACCGCCTATTCCCGTGAGAGGGGCACTGACAACGACGCCACCCTGGAGGTGGCGTTTGTCATGGGGAGAAGGGAAAAATCGAAAATATTGTGCGTATTGGCGTTACTGTGGTCACATGACTTTATGACTATATCACTCTCGGGGGGTGGCATATATCCCTCTCCCCTTTCCTTATGATAATAAACTCTCCTGTATGAAAATTTTTATAATATTTAGATAATACTGTCCCCATAGTACTATATATATAGTAGCACACTATATCGTACGATGTGAGACTTTTTATTCATCACAAGAGATGGATAGGGGAATGGGCCACCCTACGGAAGTGATATAGTCAAAAAGCCATGTGACCAAAATAACCATATGACACCGTAACGCCTATCACACCAATACGCTCCATACGAAAAACCAATCAAAATACGCCAACAATCCACCGAAACCCATGCTACACTGCTTCTCATGAACTAACCCCTTGGAGTGCCCAGATGGCAACAAAGAAGAAGCCGAGAGCACGCAACCCAACGCCTCTTGACCGATTTCTGCCCGTAGATTTCCAGAACTTGCTTTACGTTGTGAAGCACGGCAAGCTAACGATGACGTTCGATACCCCGAACCAAGCCACCAATACCAAGGCACGTCTATGGAGGTTGCGAGAATCACTACTGCACTTTGAGCCGGACAACGAACTATCGAAGGCTTGTAAGTATTTCACCTTCAAGATAAATCAGAATCTTGTTACTATCGTCAATCGTGTGAATTCCCCGGAGATGCGTGCGCAAGTTGCAGCGATGGAGGCACCGATCACGATGACAGCAGACCCCCAGGAAGTAGATTGGGGGGATTTAGACAAATTGGAGTTAGAGAATGGCCAAGGCATCGAAAGTACAGATTGAGACAACGCACCATGAGGATGGTAGCTTCGTACACCATCTCACGTTCAGCAATGGACAGAAGCGGTCCGTGGCGTTTAGCCCCGACCATGCGTTGACGCAACAATTCGCATCCTACGGAGCAAAGACGAAGCTACTCAACGCTGTCAATGCCACCGATGATACGGACAAGGCCGTGGAGAAGGTTGACGCGCTTTGTGACGCCTTCGATGATGGTAAGTGGAGCACGCAGGGTGAAGGGACTAGCAAGTACAGTCCGCTTGTGCAGGCACTGGCCGAACTGAAGGGCATCGACGTGGCCGACAGCGAGAAGCTGGTTAAGGGAATGAGCAAGGCCACCCAAGCGAAGTTGCGCAACACGGAACGGGTTGCAACCATCATCGCGAGGATCAAGGGCGCAGAAGGAAAGGCCGAGGGCGATGACGTACTCGACGACTTGCTCAAGGAGGATGGCGGTGACGAAAAACGCGCTGCTTAATATCCCAGCGGAGGAATTACCGATTCTGTTGGCCGCCCTCACCATCGCCAGACTTGCAGCATCGGGCTACGGCGTGAGGGCACTACCAGAACGGTACACAATCTCCGACCATTGGGAGCAGTTTGATGACCTATATCAACGGGTCAAGAAGGTAGCGGACAAGAGTGTGCCACACCTCTCCGAGAAAGAGTTTGAAGGTAAGGGTGGTTGTCAGTTTCCCGACGATTGAAGAGTTACGCCCCGAAAGTCGCCAGTTGCCCCGGATAGGGGCAGCAGACCCACTGGCCATGAGTAGGGGCACATAACGAAGATTAGTTGCTCTCGGAAAGTGCAGTACGCACCTCTTCGCAATGGCCTAGTGATCGAGATAGCGAAGCCCTCAAGCAGTCACGAGATAAGTGGGGTGAGCCCTTACACCAGCGATGGTAGGGAGATACTTCAAGCAGACTGTGAAACGTCAAAGACATTTTGTCCTTTTTCACTTTTCAAAGAAAAGGGCCATACGAGGGGCGGTTACTCCCGTCACAGCACGTAGCAGAATACCTGCGCCCTATTCGGATTAACCGAGGGTCCGGCAAAGGCTTTCATCTGCTCCCTGATAGTAGCCGCCCCCCGTATGTGCAACGGAGGACGAACATGCAGCAATCAGTAGCAGGCCAACGGCTTTACATTGAAGGGAAAGACGTACAGTGCCCCCCGGCACCGCTTTTCTTCATCAAGTCTTTCGGCCATGTTATCGACATTCACCGGGAACGAGTCAGTGCACACGAGTCATTTGATAGATGCATTGGGTCGGAACGGGAATTGTGGGAGTTGGATCGTCGCCACAACTGGAAGATGTTGCGGCGGATGTCAAACGGAATCGAACAGGGGATTACAACATGAACCGAGAAGCATTGGAGCAAACCATACGTGTGCTCAAGCGCGTGAAAGAGGAACAGTTGGGCTTCGACCTCCATACGTTTGTGGGGGTTACAAAGGAACGAGAGAGCGGGTCCGCGAATCGTAGCCTTAGTTATGGAGAGATTGGTGGCGATTCGCAAGAGGCGCGCAAGTTTTCCGAGATATTCAATGATCAAGGCCCCGACATACGTATCCCCCATGCTTGCGGCTGTACGGCTTGTGCCACGGGCTACGCTGGCCTTGACCCATGGTTCCGTGCACGGGGCTTCGTTACGCGCTCGAACGGCACAGTGGTAATGCTAGACCCTGACACAAGGGAAGTAATCCACTTTGAATGGGATGGCATGGCCCAATTCTACGAGCTGGATGACCTTCAGGCCCAATACCTCTTCATGCCGTATCCCTACGACGATCCTAGGGACCCACAAGCCGTGATTGACCGGATTGAAACTGTTCTCCGGGACGGGTTCCCTGCCGAAGAGGATATGCTACGTTCTATGAAACGTAGCCACGAAGATTGATCCCCTGCCTATCCCTTCATCCGGGATAGGTTTAAGGTTCCCGCCTGAACGGGATTAAATAGGCTCGTTAGCCTAGCCTCTTTTTCTTCCTGCCAGTGCTGCTATGCAGTGCTGTTGGCCCCTCCGCAAGGGGGCCTTTTTTCTTCCCCATCGTAGGAGCCCTGTATGTCCTTCGAGAATCAACTTGGGTCCGTTGCGGCCCGTCTCAGGCAGATCGAAAGTCAAATTGTTGCAATGGAACATGACCTTGCGATTGAAAAAGACAAATTGACCCAAGCTCTTGCAGACCTCAAAGTTATTCAAAGTGAATTGAGACCAAAATCATGAGCGATGAACTTGAGTATGGAAGTGGTTGGACAGATCCAAAGGAAGATGGCATGATCGCAGTAGATATGAGTCCCGGCACGAGCCCTCTTCAAGAACTTCTTCTTGTCGCGAGACAATTAGATAAACGGATTGTTGAACTTGAAGACGCCCTAACGCGCAACATGAACGACACGTTCAACCTAGTCAATGATAGCAACGCCCGTGTCCACGGCTTCGAGCGGCGCATTGCATTCCTCGAAACCCTGGTCAAGGGGTTAATCCTCAACGGTGGCATCAACACACAAACCATTTGTGCAAACAACTTAGGAGGAGGACGGTATGACGCCGGAAGTGCGTGGCCGCATAGCGACAATCAGACAGTTGCTGGCTTTGCCGGAAACACCCGAATCAGAGAAAATAGCCTTGGTCAAGGAAGCAATCAACATGGTACGGGAAGCACGGGGCAAGGTGATCGAGGGTGTGGAGGCCAAGCGTCCGGCCAAGAGGACGGCCAAGAAAAGTGGTGAAGACTTACTCAATGACATTCTCAACGGAGAGTAGCAATGTCGATGTTTGAAAAGGATTTACAGGACATTCTCAATGCCACGGAAGGGTTTGAACACCTTCCCGTCGATGCACAGAAAGGCTTCCGAGCCCTATGCCTCGCAATGTGGACGAAGGGAGTGAAGTGCGCCTACGAAACCCTTGCACAGGGTCATGACGCGCAAGATAAACTGTTGAAAGAATTAGTAGCCTTGGCCTTGAACGGCCCCAACCCTGGAGAGCAGCATGAGCACACCGAACACTAATCCCATCACTTTACCGGAAGGACTGCAAGCGGCACAAGCTATTGCCAATAGCCTGCCACCAACGCCTGCCAGTATCGAAGGTATCCATCAACGACTCAAGGATCTTGAAACTCGTGGTCTCCGCTTCGAGCAGACTGCCTGGGACACAGTGCAATCGAAGATTTATGACATTACAGCGCACGTCAAAAACATCTCCTTCGCCAGTGCCGGATTGTCCATCGCCGCGCTAGCACTGCGCATTTTCCACCACATTGCCTGAGGCCACTATGACCGTACACCACGCAGTATTGGACCATAAGGAAGCAGTGGCGGTATTGGGCGCTCTTCTCTTCCTCGTGTCGGCATCCACGCAGGCATCGGGACGACAGTGCATTACGGCCTGCCTGGAAGTATCGGAGAACGAAGTGGATGGCCTTGTCGCAGAGGCGATAAAGGTGGCCGACAAACTGGACACGGCATTGACTGCAGCCGAAGGTGAAGTAGGCCATGCCTAATGACGCGCGTTTCCCACAGGTTATCGACGCCACGATGCTCTCTAATATGCGTTGTCCACGCAAGTTTTTTTTGGGCAACATACAGCGTTGGCGGCGTGGCGGGGAAGATGAATCCATTCATCTCACTGCTGGAAAGGCGTACGCCAAGGGCCTTGAAGTGGCAAGGCTTGCATATAGCAGGGGCCAGGACACGGAAACGTGCCTCGAACTAGGCACTGCTGCACTGATCGAGGAGTATGGAGATGCCGAATGTCCGCCAACGGAAGCAAAGACCCTCGACCGCATGGTCGGTGCTTTGGAGTTTTATTTTTCCGAGTACCCTCTGGATGATGATCCTGCTCGTATCAGTACCTTGGCCGGAGTGCCGGCAGTTGAGTGGCGGTTCGCCCTCCCACTCCCCTTCAACAACCCCGATACGGGTGAACCCCTTCTCTACGCGGGTCGTACCGACATGATCTGCGAGTTCGCAGGAGGACGTTATGCCGAAGATGACAAGACAACCAAGTCCTTGGGGGCACGGTGGTCACATCAGTGGGAGATGCGCGGTCAGTTTGTGGGTTACGCATGGGCAGGACGCGAGTTGGGATTGGGTCTTCAAGGCACTCTCGTCAGGGGCGTTAGTATCCTCAAAACGAAGTACGAAAGTGCTCAAGCGATTGTCAACTCGCCCGACTGGAAGATCGACGAGTGGGTCAAGCACCGGGACTTCCTTATCACCAAAGCCCTTGAATGCTATGGCGCAGATGGCTATAGACATGGACAAGAAGAAGGGTTTTGGGAACCCGCCTTCGACGGAACCTGTGAAGAGTACGGAGGTTGTGGATTCAAATCCGTATGCACCATTCCCCCAGAGAAGCGGATCAATTGGTTGACAACGAACTTCGTGGAGAACACATGGAACCCTCTGGACAAGTGAAGTTGTGCATGGGCTGTAAGCACTTCCACACGCAAATGGGGCAGGCATATCCCATGTGCCACCATCCGAGTGCTCCAGTCGACCTAGTGTGGGGCATCAAGAATGGAAGCTGCGACCTGATGCGCTCTTATAACTGCCTCATTCCCCATTGTGGGGTCGAAGGTAAGTGGTACGCACCCAAATGAGCATATTTAACCCTGGCGCTGGCTACGGTAGCGGCATACCAGACTTATCTCGAAAAGAGGCAATCATGACTGTGAAATTCATCCACTTGCGTCGCCGACATCCATTGTTCGGCAACCTCGAACCCTGCGGTGGCGTCACCGTGGCCTATCAACTTCTATCTGACGAGTCCGGCCACCCTGATGCGTTTGTTGAATATGCCTACTCCGTCTGCTCCCCCAAGGACCACTACACCAAATCCATAGGGCGTGCGGTGGCAACGGGGCGACTTCAGGCCCCTCACGTCCCTAACGCAGGATTCCCCTATGTCGAGGGCGTCAACGTGGTCGAGCAGATCATCAACCACCACGATAAGGGAGGTGCGGCATGAGTACGCCCTCGGGAAATAGTGGCAACAACCCTGGTAACAGTGGAAACGCACCAGGGCAGACGGGCTCCCTCCCTCCCGGCCAAGTGGGCAAGGCACAGAATCCCAATGGGAAGTTCGCCAACGCCCCCACATGGCTGTGCCGGTTCCGCGTCCTGGTGGATATGCCCAACACAATGGCAACCAGTGATATGGAGGCTGCCATTGCTGGCGCAGTAGCCGTGGCTCTGACGCCCCTGGGCCTGCCCGCCAACGTATCCGTCACCCTGGAAGCTACAGCCGGGAACGTCACCCTTACCAACGTCACCCCCGGCGTTGACCTGGGTGTCACACAAGCCCCTCAGGGGAGCCCCATATGAGTGAAGTCATCAATGGATTTAACTGCATTCTCATGGGCTCAGCCGGATCGGGGAAGACACATGCAATCGGAACACTTGTCGATACGGGCCTGGAGGTCTTTTACATTCCGCTTGAAAGTGGGGCAGAGAGTCTTGTGGGTTACTGGACAGATCGCGGATTGCCCGTCCCACCCAATTTACATATGCACGCCTTGCAACAACCCCAAGCGTCGTTCCTTGACATTGCAGAAGCAGCAAAGAAAACCAACACACTGCCCCATGACGCCGTCATGAAGATGGTTGATGGGCGAAGGAGTAAATACGATGGATACCTCAAACTTCTTGGAGCGCTCAACGCGTTTACAGACTCAAGGACCGGGGAGATCTATGAACCTGCGGACCAATGGGGAACTGATCGAGTTGTGGTACTCGACGGGCTTACGGGCCTTAACAATTACGCTATGCAGCTTGTCATCGGGGGGCGTGCCGAGCGTACACAAACTGATTGGGGAGTTGCTCAGGCATATGTCATGTCACTTATCGGAAAACTCGCCGATGGATGTCGTTGCCACTTTGTCCTCATTGCCCACATCGAACGTGAAGTGGATGTGGTACAGGGAGGAGTCAAACTTATGGTCAGCACCCTGGGAAAAGCCATCGCCCCCATTATCCCATCAAAGTTCAGTGATGTAGTGTTGTGCAAGAAGGAGGTGGCGAACTTTTCGTGGAGCACAGCCGAGAGCAACGCGGACGTGAAGAACCGAAACCTCGCCCTATCGAACAAGCTACCGGCAGACTTCGGCCCGATGTATGAGAAGTGGAAGACCCGTAGCGTAGGAGCGCAGACAACATGAACACGGCAACGGAAAGACTAGAAGCATGGATTGCGTGGTGGGAAGCACGCCACCTCAATGAGAATGTTCCCAAGATGGATATTTCCATTGCTCGTGGGTTAGCCAAGTTGGCATGGCACGACGCCTGGGAGCAGGGCTATCGCCAGTGTGAGGCCGATGCCCAAGCACGCCGGGAGGCACAAGGATGAATTCAACTGTCCACGTCCACGTCACCACGGAAACGCGTGGACTGCTCTTCATTCTCACCCGCACAATGGAACAACCTGAGTTACTATACGTTCTCACCCTGTATGCCGATGGTCGGCGCATGACCGATGAAGGAGTTGACCACTACCTACACACTTACGAAGTAACCATCACCAACGAGATAGCGCGCAAGCTGAAACTACGCCCTAAGGCTCTTACCGTATTACCACTGTCTCTAAAGGACGCAATATCATGAGTATTTTTGATCCCGACCAATTCCTCAACGATGAACAAGAGGAACTGTCAACCGAACGCACCCTCATTCCACAGGGCGTTCACCAAGCATTTGTCGAATCCCTCGACACCAAGTCCGGCACCAGCGAGTCTGGTGTCGATTGGGCACGCTTGGAAGTGAAATGGTGCATCACGGAACCCGCTGTCTTGGAAGAGATGGCCCGCGAGAAGGTGTACCTCACGCAACGCCTTATGCTTCAAATCGACGAAGCAACGGGCCGCCTATCCACGAAGAAGGGCGAGAACTGGCAACTAGGTCAACTGCGTAAGGCAGTGGGCAAGGTCAAGGGTCCGCTCAACGATATCGTGGGTTGCCAAGCCCTTGTCGAAGTGAAGCATCGCGTCTACGAAGGGAAGATCCAGGAAGACGTGAAGTCGGTCGCAGCACAATAACGGATTGCAGCGTGGGCTCCATGCTGTAGAGGGGATGCAGTGGTCCCGGCTGGAGTCTCCGATAGGTTTAAGGCAACCATGCACCTATCCCACACAAGCATGGTTCCAATGGCAACGGTTTGTACATGGGTATGACTGAGTGGGGACCCACGGAGCCTACATTCTAGATGAATGGCTCTTATCCCGGTCGCCGCTTTATGTGGGTTCGACGCCCACCCTTGCCACCTCACCATTCAACGGAGAATGCCATGTCTACAGTAAAGATTGTCGGCGGAATCTACGCCCAGCAGTACAGTTGGAATGCCGACAACAAACCACAATATTTCTTCTTTACCCACTACAACGAAAAAAGCATGCAAGAGTATCAGGCGCAGGAGTACGTCTACATCTGTCCGTTTGAAATTGAAGTGGAAGAACTGAGCCCTGGGGAGTTCACTGCACGACAAGTGCAGTCCCTTCAGATGAAGAAGGACGCCTTACGGGAAGTGTTCCTGGACCAATCCAAGCATGTGGACGAGAAGATCCAGAACTTGCTTGCCATCGGCCATGACGACTGCTTGCCTGTAAGACCGGCCCCTGTACCTGATGACCTCCCTTTCTGAGGCCAACCATGTCCAAGCCCGACGCCATCGATGGTTTAAAAAGAGTCATAAGTGAAGAGCTTCGGGGGGAATTCTTGCTGGGGCCGCTAGGTTCTTTCACGCCCCCGCAAGCCTCTGGTGGTCTCGACGTTCGCATCTACAACAGGAGCACTACCCACACGTACATCGTCCGCATCATTGAGCTAGTTGAATCCGTAAAATTCCCCGATCACACAAAGGAATCGTAATGCTTTCAGTCCTTATCATCGGCTACGCCCTTTTCGTCAACCCTGCCACCGGAGACGAGCAAATGGGCAAGGCCATCTTTGCCACCCCAGCGGAGTGTGCCCACGCACTGAACGAACACCACGTCATCGACACCGACAACGGTCCCTACTACATGACCAAGGCTGAGTGCCACGGCGTGTACGTTGACCCCACCGGCCACATTATTGGCACCAGCGGAGATGCAGCATGAGTGCAGTTATGAAGAAGTCCCGAGCTAAGCGTCATAAAGTCCACCACAACGTGGCCACCAACTACACGAAATACCCCTTCTACGAAATGGAAGTGGGCGACAGTTTCATCGTGCCTGATGGGAAGATCGCCGCATGTCGGTCCCGTGCATCGAAGGTCAAGATTGACTACGGTTGGGCCTACAGCTTCACGTACACCGAACAGTTGCAGCAATGGGTCTGCCGGAGGGAAGTGTGAGGTTCAACGTCTACGTTGAGGGGAGGGTGGTGGCCGTAGTAGAGGGCAAAAGCTTGACCTGTAAGCAAGCCTTCAATAGAGCCCGCAAACTATTCCCTCAACTGCATTGGAGTTGGTTCCGCCTGGAGAGGGAAGTATGACACCAAACATCATCCTTTTTGACATCGACAACACCCTGGCGAACATGGACCATCGCGCCCATTACCTCCAACGGGAGCACGTCGATTGGGTGGAGTTCGAGCAGCAGGCAATCTACGATCCACCCATCATTGAAACCATCATGGCCGCTCAAGCCTACAAGGCAGTGGGCAAGCAAGTGTGGTGCTGGACTGGCCGCACTGAACGCATCAGGAGTCTCACCGAAACATGGCTACTAAATCACGGCGTCCCCTTCAGTCAACTCCTGATGAAACCTGTGGGGAACGAGGAACCAACGGAACTGACCAAGCTGAACTGGCTAAACAACGCCCCCGTTCCCCGGGATCGGGTTATCTGCGCCTACGACGACGATCCACGGGTCATACAGGTGCTGCGAGAGAAGGGGGGCCTACTGGTGATGCGCGTCGTAAGACCAAGGAGTGAGTCATGAGCAATGTTATCTACAAGGTTGGCGACGAGGTTGAGTTTTACGGCACCGCAGAATGCCGTGTAACTCATGAGGGGAAAATTAAATCCATTGGAACGTACAGCAATGGAGAACCCTACGCAGAAGTTGAGGGTGTCTTTCATTCTAATATAAGAGGCGCTGTCCCTATAACGTGGCAAACTTCGTTGGCTAGTCCACACTTCAGGCTCAAGGGCGGTGTTGCTGTTCCCTTTGGGTATGGTGGTGGTGGCGCAACAGGCACAACGGTTGCCAGCGGTGGCCCTGGTGCCATTGGTGGAGCACAAACCCACAATCCCGTCCACCGTCCAACCTTCAAGGTAGGCGACCGTGTACGCTTCGACGATTCCCTCAGCCACTACAGTAGCGGCCCCGACATCTTTGAGGGGGTGATAACGGACATACCTTCTTCCGGCAGCGTCCGTATGACGCGGGAGGTTGTGCTACGGGAAACCTTCCACTTCGCAGGAATCACAGAAGCTAGTGTCGGTATGGCCTACTTGAGCCACTGTCCCGCTACGACCGTACCCACCGTTCAACACATGCCGCCACCGGAGCGCAAGGAAGGTTTCGATGCCGATGCTCACCGTGAATTCATGAGAGGTCTGTGATGGATGTGCAGAGTGAGGGGCCGATGGATGCCCGGATCATGATCGTCGGCGATGTCGCTGGGGCTGACGACGTGAGGCTAGGGCGGCCTTTCCGGGGCATGGTGGGGCAGACCCTCGACCGGATGCTGGCGGACGCTGGAATCGCCCGTAATCAATGCCGGGTGACCCTGGCATGTAGGGTCAGACCGCCTGGGGGTGACGCGAAAGTTTGGCGGCCCATTACCAAAGGAGCCCAACATGATGTTCGTGCTATGGGTTGGCCTACTGTTAGGGGGCACGTGGTGCATCCTCACATTGCTGGGGGCTATGATCTACTTATGGCCGAAGTGGAAGCCGTTCAACCCCGCGTTCGCGTGGTACAGCGTCAGTGCGCTCCGAAAACCTATCCTTGCCCGCACTGTGGCAGGCGGGGGCGACGCAGGCAGACGCACACGCGCCCCGTTCGCGATATC
>Ga0209118_1000136_pt1 | contig 50238 bp, 35 predicted proteins | sample BlaSpr_A8_Ref_M1_FD_187988 | JGI IMG/M metagenome (GOLD analysis project Ga0209118, IMG submission 187988) | Forest soil microbial communities from Thunder Bay, Ontario, Canada - Black Spruce, Ontario site 2_A8_Ref_M1 (SPAdes) (version 2) | ecosystem: Environmental > Terrestrial > Soil > Boreal... | reverse complement strand
CGATGCGGATGGTGTTCGATTCGGTGCCGCTGACCGGTCCGGTGTAGCCGATGTAGATGTTCTTGCTGCCTGTTTTGAGGCCGGAACCAGCATTCGGACCGATCGCAATGTTGAAATCCCCACTCGTGAGGTTGATAAGCCCGAAGTAGCCGAAGGCGGTATTGCCGCTGCCCGAGGTGTTGAAGAGGAGCGCGGAGTCGCCGAATGCGGAGTTACCCGTGCCCGTGTTGTTGCGATCGAGCGCACTGAAGCCGAAGGCGTTGTTGTTGCTGCCCGTCGTGTTGAAGGAGAGCGCGGAGGTGCCGAAGGCGTTGTTGTTGCTGCCCGTCGTGTTGGGTTCGAGCGCGCCAGCGCCGAAGGCGTTATTGTCGTTGCCCGCCGTGTTGAGGGCGAGCGCAAACTCTCCGAAGGCGGAGTTGTAGAAGCCCGTCGCGTTGGATGCGAGCGCGGTGAAGCCCACCCCGGTGTTGCTGCTTCCCGTCATGCTCATGTTCCCAGCCGATCGGCCGACGAAGGTGTTGCCGCCGAAATTGTGCAGGAAGGGCACGCCCCCTAAAGTGATCACACCCGCCGAGGCCGATGTCGTGTTGGGGAGTGAGAGATTGCCCGAGAGCGCGATTCTCCCAGCCGCAAAGCTGCCCGAGCCGTCCCTTCGCACGATGGTACTTGGGGTATTGGCTACGACCGCATCTGAGACAACCGTGGCGTTTTGCGTACCAGTGACCTCGCCCGCGAGGTGGCCAGTGAAATTCGTGGCCGTCGCGGCATTGCCGTTCAGGTTGCCCATGATTGTCCCGGCGATGAAGGTGGCAGTCTGTGTCGAGCCGATGCGGATGATATTCGACTCGCTGCCGCCAATCGGCCCAGTGTTGCCGATGTAGATGTTGTTGTCGCCAGTTCTGAGGTTGAGACCAGCATTCGCGCCGAGCGCGATGTTGTTGGAGCCCACAGTGTTGTTGTCGAGCGCGAAGAAGCCGAAGGCGGAATTGCTAGAACCGTTTATGTTGGCGTAGAGCGCGGAAACACCGAATGCAGCGTTGGCGAAGCCCTTCGTCGAACGGAGCGCTGAGGAACCGAAAGCGGAGTTGCTGTTGCCTGTGCTCTGGTAGAGCGCCTGGAATCCAAAAGCGTCGTTGTAGTTACCCGTCGTGTTGGAGGCGAGCGCATCCCCGCCGAAGGCGTCATTAAAGGCGCCAATCGTGTTGTTATAGAGTGCGTGGCCGCCGAAGGCCGAGTTGCCGCCGCCGTCCGTGTTGAAGAAGAGCGCCCCGTCGCCGAACGCGTTGTTGAAGGTGCCCGTGGTGTTGGATGCGAGTGCGGAGGCGCCTACTACGGTGTTGAGGCCTCCCGTCATGCTCATGTTCCCGGCCGAACGGCCGACGAAGGTGCCGCCGAAATTGTGCATGAAGGGCACACCTCCAAAGGTGACCACGCCCGCAGTGCCGCCCGATGAGGTGTTGGGAAGTGCCAGGTTGCCGCCCGCAATTTCCAGCTTGGCTGCTGGCGCGGTCGTGCCGATACCGACGTTGCCGGCGCTGGTGATGCGCATCCATTCGTTCAGCGTGCCGTTGTCGGTCAGAAATTTGATGGCCTTCCCGTTGGTGTCCGAAGAGAAGAAGAATCCGTTCAAGTCCTGACCCAGCCGGCCGCTGCTTGAATCTCCCGTCAACTGCACGTTGTGCGTCCCCGGCCCGCGCACCAGCACGCTGGTATTGGTGCCCCCCTCGATGTCCAGGGCCCTAATCGGCGCGGTGGTGCCGATTCCCACGTTGCCTCCGGCTTCGGTAATCGCTGAGTTCTGAATGGCGCAAGCGGCGGTGAACTTGGCGACGGAGTTGGCGGTGGCAGTTCCGTCACTCGTGACGCTGGTGCAGGCGACGGCAGGCTGCGGCGCGGACGCTGCCTTTTTGGGAGTCGTTTGCGCTTTCGCACTGAGCCGCGCGCTGGAAGACGTCGCAGCAGCGGTTCCGGCAGAGTTGCCTGCAAGCGTTTCGGTGGTGAGGAAAGCCGAAGCTGGTTTGCCACCCAGAGTTTCCGCATCCTTCGCTTTCAAGGCATAGGGCACGCTCACCAGCAACACGCGCGGTTGTTCCGCTTGCCGCTCCACTTGCACTTCCAGCCAGCGGGCCTCCCCCGATGCGAACAGTTCCGCGGGCACGCCATTCGTGCTATTGGCTCCCAGCAAAACCGTGTAGTTGCCGTGGGCATCGGGGGTCACGTTCTGCGTCTCCATCCACAGCGCGGCGCCGCCGGTCTGCTGCGCATGAAGAGCAAAGGTCACGCCGACGGGCCCTGCCATCGGGCGGTCCTGGGCATCCAGCAGCATGCCGCTGAATTTGATGAGCCGGGGAACCCCTGTTGCAGAAGCCGATGGAGCGGGAGAAGCCGCGCCTTGATTTGCGGAATCGGGCGACTGCGCCAACACTGCGGGGGCAAGAAGCAGAGGCACCAATAGTATTGCAGTCGAGATGGGAGAGGGTTTCATCTCAATCCTCCATGGCAAACGAAATGGATCAAGGCGCTCGGAAAATCCTAAATGCAAGAAGACATGGTCATTCGTTCCAAAGAGCACCGGGACGAGGAAGGAACGAACACATCACCAATGTTAGTACGGCGTCGAAATGAGGAGAGATGCAGGAATGCGAAATACACCAGAAAGGCAATAGAGGGACGCGCTGAAGCTGAAGAGAGGGCGGGGCTGAAGCCGTGATTTTTCGAGTTGCGCCCGAGCCCTGCTGAAAGCACGGGTCTCAAGACCCGCCACTACAAGAGCGGGAGGGGCAAGCCCCTCCCCTACGGGAACCGGGGATAAGGTAGATACAAGAACCGAGGAGAAGACCGAAGCTGGCAACGTGAAGTCGCCGCTACAAAAAAGGAGGGAGAGTGCCGGGCTTCCCGACAAGACCGTCGGGACCCCCACAAACCGGGGGAAAGCCCGGCGCTACATGCACCGAACGAATCGGGGCACGATGTATCGTGCCCCTTGTATCTTGACGGCGGGGGCTAGTTAACTGTTCATCGAGTTGGGAACTTGCTTGCGGTAGTTCACCCTCGCGCGGTTTCGTTTTACTGCTTTTTATTTCGTTTTGTTACTTGGCGAGGTACACTCTGGGGGTGATGGGTGCTAAGTTTTTACGCGAGGGAGAGGCGGAATGAGTGTGATTCGCGAGAAAGCAAATTCTTCGGGCAAGTGGATGGTGAGTGCGGCGTTGGGTGCGGCGCTGGTGCTGCTGATTGCGGGCGGGGTGCGGCTGGCGTGGAGTCAGGAGATCAAGTACAGCGCGGATCCCAATGCGGACAAGCGGATGACACTGTTGCTGAAGGACTATGATCCTCATCCGATGGTGCACCTGGCGGTGCATGAAGTGCCGCGAGCGAAATTTGCGGTGATTGACGTCCACAACCATGTGAACGACCCGGGAGGGATTCACGGCGAGGAAGTTCCCGCGGCGGACGTCGTAAAAATAATGGACCACGCAAACGTAAAGAAAGTGGTGATCCTGACGGGGATGTGGGGCGAGAAGTTGCAAGGCGTGCTGGACAAAATGGTGAAGCCGTATTCCGACCGCTTTGTGGTGTTCACGCAGATGGACTGGAGCAAGATCGACGATCCGCAATTCAGCGCGAAGATGGTCGAGCAGCTGGATGATGCGGTGCGGCGAGGCGCTCGTGGATTGAAAGTGCTGAAGGACCTGGGGCTGGGAGTGAAAGACAAATCGGGAAAGCTGGTGGCGATCGATGATCCGCGGATCGATCCGGTCTGGGAGGAGTGCGGGCGGCTGGGAATTCCCGTGGCGATTCACTCGACGGATCCGGAAGCGTTCTTTACACCCACGGACAAGCACAATGAGCGCTACGAAGAGCTGATGCACAATCCTTCGTGGAGTTTTTACGGGCCAAAGTTTCCGAGCAAAAAGAAGCTGCTCGATGAGCGGAATCACACTATCGAGAAGCATCCGCACACGACCTTCATCGCGCTGCACGTGGCGAACTGGCCGGAGAATCTGGACGCAGTGTCCGGATGGCTGAGGAAATATCCGAACATGAATGTGGAATTCGGCGCGCGGGAAGCGGAATTGGGACGGCAGCCGAGGAGGGCGCGAAAATTCTTCCTGGAATTTCAGGACCGGATCATGTTTGGAACAGACAGCGAACCCAATGAAAAAATGTACGCAAATTATTTTCGATGGCTGGAGACAGATGACGAATATTTTGACTATTGGGACTCTCCGGGGCAGGGGCGATGGGAGATTTATGGAATGGGGTTGCCGGACACGGTGCTGGAGAAGGTGTATCACGCCAATGCGGAAAGGATTTTTGCGGAGTACAAGGGACTCGAGGGAAGCGGGGACAAGAAGCCATGAGACGGTTCGAGTGGGCGAAGACAAGAAACAGAATTCCAGCGAGGTGCGCGGCGGCGTGCGCTTTGCTGATTATGAGCGGCGCGGCACTGGCACAAATAGCAGGTTGCGGCAAGAAAGAAGCGCCGGCGGCGACGGCTCCGGCTGTAGAGACATCGGCGATCCGCGTGAGCGCGGAAGCGGACGGGATTCATGTGTTGACGCCGGCGGCGGAGTTTGTGCTGTCCGGGACAGGTTATTTGAAGGGAGGTTTGAAAAGCGGGGACAAGATTCTTTCACTCGATGATGCGGGAAGCGCGGCGGGGCAGCGGGTCAGCGTGGCGCACAAAGATGTGAGCGATTTTGTGTTCGATTTGGCGAACGCGAAGATCAGCGAGGCGCAAGGGAAACTCGGGCGTTTAGGGAAACACATCGATGTAGCCGGGAGCAGTGCGAATACAGGGCTTGCGGAAACGCTGACGCTCGAAGTGTATGACGACTTTCCGACACTGGCGCTGCTTTCGGCGGCGTTTCGGAATGCAGGACAAAAAGATTTGGCGCTCGGAGATGTTTCGCTGCAACAGCACCGGCTGAACGCGGCGGCCGTTGATGCAAAAGTTGCGCCGCATGAAATGTGGTCTTTTTTCGGCTCGAGCCTGAAGTGGGGCAAGGATGATGTGCTGCCGATACCGGCGAAATTTTCGCAGGAGAATCCGTTTGGTGCGCCGGTGGAGACGAAGGGCGACCTGGGGCGCGTCGGCGGAGGCATTCCGGTGGTGGCGTTCTGGACGCGCGAGGTGGGAGAAGCGATCGGGCACGCGGAAACGCTGCCGCTGGTTTTGTCGATCCCGGTGGAAACGACGACAGACGGCCGGGTCGCAGCGGGCGTGCGGATTCCGGCAGACACGGTGCTGAAGCCAGGCGAAGTGTTTGCCACGCCGCGGACGTTTCTTGCGGTGTACAAGGGCGATTACTACGAGCCGCTGAGCATGTGGTCGAATGCGGTGGAGCGAGAAGGATTGGCGCGGCCCGCGAACAATGACGAGAACTACGCGGTGAGCTGGTGCGGCTGGGGCTATGAAGAGGATGTGACGCCGAAGCAGATGCTGGAGACGATCCCAAAACTGAAGGAGCTGGGGATTCATTGGGCGACGCTGGATGACCGCTGGTTCAACAATTATGGAGATTGGCAGCCGCGCGCGGATACTTTTGCGGGCGACGCGATCCAGAAGATGGTGAACGACTTTCACGCGCAGGGGTTCAAGCTGCAACTGTGGTGGCTGCCGCTGGCGGTGGAGGATGGGCACTACAGCTATGGCAAGCACAAATATGTCGTCTCGGATGTTTTGAAGGAGCATCCGGACTGGCTGGTGCTCAACAAAAATGGAAAGCCGGCGCGAATGACGCGCAACCTGGCGACGCTGTGTCCGGCGGTGCCCGGAGTGCAGGCTTACTACAAACAACTCACGGAGCGGTTCATCCGCGACTGGGGCTTCGACGGGCACAAGCTGGACAATATTTACGCCACGCCTCCGTGTTACAACCCGAAGCATCACCACAAATCGCCGACGGATTCGGTGTATGCGATGGGCGAGGTGTACAAAACGATTTTCGAGACGACGCGAGCGCTGAAACCCGACAGCGTGACGCAAAGCTGTCCCTGCGGAACGCCGCCGAGCCTGGCATGGTTCCGCTACATGGACCAGGCGGTGACGGCGGATCCGGTGGGCTCGGTGCAAGTGCGAAGGCGGATGAAGATGTACAAGGCAATACTGGGGCCGCGCGCCGCGATTTATGGCGACCACGTTGAGCTGACGAGGATTGTGGGGGAGGGCGACGAAGAGTTGGATCTGGGAAATGATTTTGCGTCCACGCTGGGAACCGGCGGGGTGCTCGGGACAAAATTTACCTGGCCGGATTACGGGCCGAAATTGAAGAACGTTTACCTGGGGCCGGAGAAAGAAGCGCACTGGAAAAAATGGATCAGCCTGTACAACGAGAAAATGCTTTCGAAAGGAACTTTTCGCGACCTGTATGTGTACGGGTATGACGCGCCGGAAGGATACGCGATCGAAAAGGACGGCAGCATGTACTACGCGTTCTACGTTCCGGGAAAAACGGATACGAATGCATCGACAAACGGCGGGACAAATACCTGGAAGGGCGAAGTGGAGCTGCGGGGATTGCAGAAGAAATCTTATAAGGTGGTGGATTACGTCAACAATAAGGACTACGGAACCGTCACCGGACCGCTCGCGAAATTGAATGTGGAATTTAGAGGGAGTTTGCTGCTAGAAGCGACGGCGAACGAGCGCAAAGCCAGAAAATAGCAGCTTCCTACTTAAGCGACGGACGCGGTGTGGCCGGAGCGGCGGGTGTTTCCGTGGACGGCAGGCCGTGTTCGCGGAGGAAGCGATTCCGGTGAGCAGCGTCACGGAAGGCTTCGGTGCCACCCGCTTTTGTCGTGGAAAGAGCGCCAGTGATATTTCCAAATTTTAAACAGTCCTCGATTTTTGAACCGCGAATGAATTGATGCAGGAAGCCGGCGTCAAAGCTGTCACCCGCACCGACGGGATCCACGACGACCGTTGCGGGCGGGCGGGATGTGAATTTTTCCTTGCCACGGCGGGCGATGACCTCATCCGCTCCGCGTTTGACCACAACCAAGGGAACCTTCTGCGATAAAGTTTCGATCGCCCGAGAGAAATCATCGGTGCGCGCGATTTTGCAGGCTTCGCGCTCATTGGGCAAAAACACGTCCACGTACTTTAGGACCAACAAGAGGTCGTCGGCCCAACGGTCTTCGGGATCGTCATTCGTATCGAGAGAAGTGGTCAGTCCTGCTTCTTTGGCACGACGGAACAAATCCACCATGCTGGCGCGGAGAGCGCGCTGCAGGAAATAAGAAGAGACGTGGAAATGTTTGGCGCTGTTGATGTAGCTGAAATCGAGATCCGAAGACTTCATCAGAGACATGGTTCCGGGGTAAGTGAGAATGTAGCGCTGTTTGCGAGAGGGAAGGATGACGGTGAGGCCAGTGGTCTTGCCGGGGAACCGGCGGACGTGAGAAAGGTCGACGCCGCTCTCACCGAGGCGCTCGAGGCAGATTTCGCCGAGGGGATCGCTGCCGATGGAAGAACTGAAGCCGACGCGGTTGCCGAGAAGAGCGAAATTGTGCGCGAAGATGGCGGACGAGCTGCCGAGAGTGATGCTGAGGTCCTTTGCGAGATGCTCGCGGTCGAGCTCAAGAATCTCAGGCAAACCGTAAAAGATCAGATCAAGATTCAGTTCGCCAACTACACTGACGTCGAACGCCGGCACAATACGGCCTCCAGGAATGGAATCAATCGAGAATCACCACGCGGGTGAGATTGCGCGGTTGATCGGGATTCAAGCCCTTCTTGATTCCCGTGTAAAAGCCCAGGAGCTGCGCGGGAACCACAAAGGGAGCGAGGACGGCAAGCTCGGGAACAGCAAGGCCAAGCTCAAAAACGAAATCGGCGGAGCGGCGGATAGCGTCATTCGAATGGTTGCATACGGCGATGGTCACGCCGCCTAGCTCTTTCATTTCGGAAAGCACTTCGGTTTCGGTCTGGCTGCCGCTATCGCCGAGGAAAAATGTGAGACACGTGTCTGGCCCGACGATGGACTTAGGGCCGTGGCGGAATTCGAGCGTGTGGTAGACCTGGCTGTAGGAGCAGGACATCTCCGTAACTTTTAGAGAAGCTTCACGAGCGATACCGTGGAAGGGCCCTTGCCCAAGGAAAACGTAATCCGCGAAAGTGTGCTCGTCGACGAACGCTTCGATGCGATCGGCAAGGGGACGAATTTGGCGCGAAAAATGGGCGGCCATGGCTTCGAGAGAGGCAGGAAAACTCTTGTCCGCAATTCTACAGGCGGCAAGGTGCTGCAGGGCGAGAAGCATGGACGTGAAGGAGCGTGTCATCACCATGCTTTTTTCGTCGGCGACGCAGATTTGAATGGTTCGATCGCAGGCTTCTTCGAGAGGAGAGCCGGAAGCGCAGGTGAGGCCGAGCGTCGGAACGCGATATTCGCGCGAGAACAGATGCGCAGCCCGGAGCGCTTCGGACGTGCGTCCAGAGCGTGAGATGACAACGGCTTGCAGACCGACGGAACGCGCAAGGGTGAGATCCGGAAAAAGCAGCGGCTCCGAAGCGGGAAGAGCGCGGGCGCGCTGACCGGTCAGCAGGGTCCAGGAAGCAGCGGCGGCCTCGGCTAGATAGAAACTCGTGCCGCAACCGAGAAAGAGCCATTCGTTACGAGAGCCAGCCTCAGCAAGGGCGTCTTGCAAGGAGCTGTTTTTCCGCAGCTCGTCAAAGGAGGCCAGCCAGATTTCAGGCTGAGAAAGGATCTCCTGGAGAGTGGCGGAACCTTGCACTTGTGTCTTGGAAAGAGCCATGAAATGGAGTCCTCGACGACAAATTCCTTCAGCCGCATACCGCGCGGCGCATTCCCAAGCATTCAGACGAGCGTCACCTCAATATCCGCATCGCGCAGCGCTTTCAAATAAGGCTTCGTGATTTTGCGGTCGGTAATCGTTTCGTGCACCGCGGAAACCGGCATGATGAGCGAGAGGCTTCTGCGGCCGAACTTGCTCGAATCACAAACCACGATGGTGCGGCGAGAGGCCTCGGCCATGGCGCGGTTCACGCGCGCTTCGAGAAGATTAGGAGTGGTCAGGCCGTAGCGGACATCGAAGCCATCAACGGCAAGAAAGAGCAGGTCGGCGCTGAGGCGGCGCAGCGACTCCTCCGCCAAGGGCCCGACGAGAGAGAATGAATTTTTGCGCAAAGTGCCGCCCGTGAGCAGGACTTCCACGGAAGTGCCCGCGAGCTCTTGCGCGATATTGGTGGCGTTCGTGATGACGGTGAGGCTGCGAAATTGACGGCAAGCGCGGGCGATGGCCGTGGTGGTGGTGCCGGAGTCGAGAATGATAACCTGCCCCGGACGAATCATGCGAACGGCCGCGGCTGCGATGCGGAGTTTTTCCTGGCGATGCAGGCGTTCCTTCTCCTGAAGTGTGCGGTCGCGCAAGGCCCCGGTGCGCAGAGGAAGAGCGCCGCCGTGGGTGCGCTCGAGCTGGCCCTGGTGGTGAAGAAATTCAAGATCCTTGCGGATGGTGATGAGCGAGGTGCGGAACCGTCTGGAAAGATCGCGGACGAGAACCCGGCCTTCGGTCTGGAGGAGCTCGAGAGTTTCGCGGCGGCGTTCTTCGCTGAGCATGGGGTTTCGGGGTGGTTACCTTTTATTTCGAATTATTACGATTGTATTGCTTTTATTACGTTTTTTCCACTCTGACATAGACAGCCCTTGCCGGCAAGCAGCGGGGTCGCGATGTTCATGGAAGCGCCTCAACACGAATCTCCTTTTGCAGCCTGTGCACATCGGCGGCCCGCAGGGCGCCCGGCGAGTCGGCCAAACAGTTTGCCGCGCCACACGCGGCTGCCAGGCGCAGAGTTTCTTCTGTGGGTAATCCGGCGGCGGTGGCATGGGCAAATGCCGCTACGGCAGAGTCGCCGGAGCCAACGGAGGAGCGTACCTGCACCGCAACCGGAGGAGCGAAATATACCGGTTGGGCGTTCCCGGGACACCAAAACAGACCGCGTTCGCCCAGGCTGATGGCGGCGCTCTTTGCGCCCGACGCGAGGAGGCGGCGAATCGCGGCAACGGCCGAGTGGGGATCCGCGATCACGCTCGCAGTGAGCCATTCCGCTTCCTCGCGATTGAGTTTCACAAAATCAGGACCTGCTTCGAGGGCGCGACGGAGCGGCTCGCCGTTAGTATCGAGAAAAAACCTGCACCCGTGGCTGTGTGCGCGGGTAATCAGATTGGCATAGAAATCCTCGGGCACGCCGGGCGGGAGACTGCCGGAGGCGATGACGATGGCCCGTCGTTTGAACTGAGCGAATAATTCTTCACATGCAACTAAGAAGGAGGCGATTTCGATTTCGGAAGGAGCTGCGCCCGGTTCGAGAATCTCGGTCACGCTGGCGGAATCGTCAATGATTTCCAGATTTACGCGCGTGGGTTGCTCAATGGCGACGGCACTTGCACGAATGCCCATTTTGCGCAGGCCTGAGAGAAGATCCTGGCCGCTCGCTCCTCCGGCGAAGCCGATCCATTGGGGATCATCGCCGAGCGTCCGGAGCACCATCGCGACATGCGCGGCTTTTCCGCCGGGTGCAGGGTGAACTTCTGTGGCGCGATTTACACAACCGGGAACGAGCCTGGCGAGGCGCAGGCGCTTATCGATGGCCGGGTTGGGACTGAGGCAAACAAACATAAGAGAAAATTTTTCCTGCGAATCTCTAATTGAGCAGCGCGGCTGCCGACGCGGCGCCATAAAATTCAAACCAGGCCTCTGCGTGAGCCAGCCGCGCGTTTACGCTTTGAATGTTTTTCACCCCTTGCGTGGACAGCCAGTCTTCCAAGGCGCGGAGCCCCTGCGAAGCGAAAACGGGAACGCCGTCCTTCCAGGTGGCGCGTCCGCAGAGCACGCCGGAGAAATTGACTCCGGCATCAGACGCGAGATCAAGGGCTTCGTTGAAAAGTTCGTTGCTGACGCCTTCGGAGAGGTAGATAAAAGGTTTCCCGGCCGCGGCGGCCGCGCGCGAAAAATGCGTTTTCGCCTGTTCGCGCGAGTAAACCACACTGATCGGGCTGGAACGCGCACCTTCGACGAAGGCCATGTTCACGGGCACGCCGACTTTTATCACATCCACAGCGAATTGCGGCTTGGAAAATTCCTGCATGCTGCGGATGACGACCTGGGGTTTGATGCGCGCGAATTCGATGCTTTTTTCGTCCATGCCGTCGTCGTAGCTGACGAGCTCGAGAAAAAAAGGCACGTCGGCTGCAGCGCACTCCGCGCCGATGCGCTCGACCCACGCGTGTTTTTGATTGTTGACGTTCGGAGGGCTGAAAGGCGAATAGTACAGAAGGACCTTGACGCAGTCAGCGCCTTCGGCAATGAGGCGGGGAACGGAGAAGTTCTCGAGGAGGCGGGGGAGCCGGCCCGGAATGGATTTGTCGTAGCCGGTTTGCTCGTAGGCGAGGAGCAAGCCACAATTTCTTGCGCGCTGGCGGGCAGCGGGAAGGCCGTACTCAGGGTCAAGCAGAATCGCGCTGGCGTGCGGCGTCAGGATGCGGCTGACGGCTTCCTTGAACTGCTCGAGCGATTCGCGGGGGACTTCGCCGGGTTCCATACCGGTGGCTTTTGCGAACAAGCTCCGCAGAGCACTGCGCTGATCGATCGCCAGAGCGGCGATTACACCTCGGGCATCCGATACCGCTTGAAGTCCTTTCCATTTTCCGGGGGAAATTTTCACAAATTGCTCCGGCGAGATGGCGCGCCGTTCAAAATAGGTCCGAACAAGGTTACTCTGCGGGGATTTCTATTGTGCATCTTCCAGCCAGACCGCCGCGCCGCGCTCGATCGGCGGGAGAAGAAAAATGAGGCGGTCTCCCGTCTCGCGACCGCTAACTGCTTGTGGCTCGCCGAGGAACGGCAAGAAGTGCAGAGTGCTTTTTTTTCCTGCCGGCACAGAAATACGAACACTGTCTTGCGGCGACGGAACCGCAATCTTGTGGGGAACCAGGCCGGCGAAATTGGCGAGGAAAACGTGGGGCTTGCCGTCTACCGAGGCGATGTTGGTTGCGACGAAAGGCGAGGCTTCGACCAGGAGTTCGCCCGAAACGCCGAGACCTTTGAGGAAATCGCCTGGATTGTCCGCCGAGCCTTCGGCGAAATCTTTTTCGAGTGCGGCGAGATGTGATTTTCCGGGGCAAACGGGAAAGCGCAGGATTCTGTCTGAATTTGCAAAGCCTGTCGCATCGGCGCCGGTGACAACGAGACGGCCTCCCTTCGAAACAAAGCTTTGCAGCTGTGCTTTTTCTATTTCCGGAAGAACGCTGACGTTCGGAAGGACGAGAACTTCTCCACGGAAGCCGGCGAGGGTCCGCGGTGTGACGACCTGAAATTCCCGATGCTTCTGGAGGAGCAGAAGAAGAGTGCCGCGGTAGGAGGCGAGGAAATCGCTCGCGTCATAATTCCGGCTCGCGGGAGAAAAATAGACACCGACGGGGTGCATAGGATTGCGCGGGCGATAAAAGGTTTTTTCGTGCTGCTCGATCCATTGAAAGACGGCCTTGCGTGTAGCGAGGTCGTTTGAGCCGGCCATGGAATGTCCGGGCGCGTCCCAAACGTTCACGCCCGCCATCACCTGAGACATGAAGAGATTTTTCATGGCCTCGCGCGGGTCAACGCCTTCGTCGCCGTCCCAGGAGTAGTTCAGAATCCACGTCGCTTTGCCCTGCGCAAAGGCGCGGAAGGACAGCATGCCGGCCTGGTAGAGAAACCAATCGAGTTGCGAGCGCGAGGAAGCCATGTGATCGCCGGAGCCGAATTCGTATTCGTGGGCGATCGCATCCACGACGCCATACAACTGGTAGACGTCGGCGCCGACGCGCACGGCTTCGTCTTCGATGCCCGGGTAAATTTCAGGGATGACCATGATGTCAGGATTTACGGCGCGTGCGTTGTCTCGAATATCGCGCATGAAGTCCGTGAAGGTCTCGATGCGAAAATCGATCCACTTGCGGAAGTTGGCGTCGGAAAAGTTGCCAAGCTTGAGATCCCGGCGGGCGGCGAGACCGGTTTTGCGCAGGAAAGCAGCAACCGTGTAGTCGTCAAAACTCGCCCAGGTTTGCTCCCAGCCGTCAAAATGGGTCATCCAATAGGGAATGTCGACGTAGATGCCGTCGATGCCGGTAGCGGCAATCTGACGGACGCGCTCCATGTAGGTCTTGCGCCACTCGGTTGCATAAGGACTGACCCAAACGTCTTCGTCGCCTTTGCGGATCCAGAATGCAGTGCCGCCGCCAAAGATGGCCGGCTCGCCGGTGATCTTGCGCTGCAACCAATCGGTGTGGTCCTTCGCAAGGGTGTGAGGAGTCTTGTCTGCGTTGGCGGTGATGCACTCCGTGCCGGCGATGTAGACGAAGGCCTTATTCTTGGCTGCGTGGGCACGCACGGCGACCGCGCGAATGGCTTTCAGCTTTTCCGTGGGATCGAGAAAACTTTCGTAGCGGCCGGGGATGTCGTTATCCACCTCGATGCCGAAGACGTGGCTTGCCTGGGCGTTGCGGACGATGCTTTCGGCATCGTTGCGCTCGAGGCCATAGGCTCCGATGCGGACGTAGTGGGTCCAATTCTGGGGGGGCTCATCGCACCGCGCGGCGGCGACGAGCAGCAAGACACACCCGAGAGACGCGATCCGTGTGTAGCGCATCGGAGAGGGAGGCTAGAACTCGAAACGCACGCCAACTTGCATGTGCCGCGGCGAACCAAGTGTGCCCGTAACCTGGCCAAACTGCGAGTCGCCGACCGAGGTGTTCGGAACGTTGAACCTCGGCGTATTCGTAAAATTGAAGAATTCGCCGCGAACCTGAAGCTTCATCCCCTCGCGGATCGTGAATTCCTTGCTCAAGGAAAGGTCCTCATTGTGAATACCGTCGCTGCGAAGATTGGAGAAGTAACGCGGGGCATTGCCAGGCACCTGGTCGCCGGGATCGGCGAAGCAGGCGGTGTTGAATACGGAAGGATTTCCGTTGCCGGTCAGGCCATTGGAGGCCGCCTGGTGATAGCTGATTCCAGTAGAAACCTGGGGGCAAATCACGTCCGGACGCTGGCTACCATCGTCGAGGCGGGGTGATGCAATGCCCATGGTGATTGGCGTGCCCGTCTGGAATGTCAAGATGGCGGAAATGGACCACCCTCCTGCCACCCCATCGAGAATGCGATTCATGTCATGTCCGATCCAGCGACCGCGCCCGACGGGCACGTCCACGATGGTTGCCAGGACCATGCGATGGGTGGCGTCGTTCGCGCTGATGGAATGTTCGGCTTTGAGGTTGTCGAGGACCTGGGGATTGCCGGAACTCAGACTCGTGGTGATAAAGGAGTTCGCGCCAGCCGAGGAATTGTCTGTCGCTTTGGAAAGCGTATAGTTGCCTTCAAAGCTGACGTAATGGTTAGCACGTTTCTCAAAGCGCACCTGGAGCGAATTATAGAAAGCACTGGCAGTCAGCAATGTAAGCCCACCGAACTGGCCGTCGAATTGAGGGAAAGGGCGCAAGAGATTGATGAGCGGGATGGTAGGGTCATTGTAGATGGAAGTAGGCTCATTAAATTTCTGGTTTGGCCCAGGGAGGAACAAGAACTGGAATGGGTTCGTCACCTGTTGCGCGAGACAATCGGTCGGCCCGAGCCCAGCGCAGATTGGCAGATTACCATTGACGATTTGTTCCCGAATGGAAGAAGGCAGAAAGTTGCGATTGGCTGTGCCGGAAAAAGAGCTGTAGGGCAGGTGTGTGCTCCGGCTGGCGGAATAGTCCACGCCAATTACGATTTGGCCAGGAAACATATGTTGGATTCCGAGATTCCACTGGTAGATTTCGGCATTACGGGCCTCACCGGTGTCTAAACTATTGCCGTTTGGAAGACCCCAGAGCGCCAGGGAACTATACTTTTGTCCTTGCGGCGGAGAAAATCCCTGTGAAGGTGGATTAGGATTGGCGAGGGTTGGACATTGCGACGGAAAAGGATTGGCGAGCGTGGCACATGGCGTCTGAAAATTGTCCTTGGTAAAGCGGATCGGAGTGGTATTGCCGAACGCCGTGCCTGTAAATTGAAAATTCGTCGCTACGTTTAAACCGTAGTAGAGGCCTGCTCCCCCGCGAACGACGGTTTTCGAGTCCAAGGTGTAGGCGAAACCCAAACGAGGCGCCCAATTGTTCCTGTCCACGGGAGCATTGCGATTGCCTGAAGTCGGAAAGACCGTTGTGCCCAAGATAGTGCCGGTGCGATTGACGAGCCCCGGTTCGACGATGGGCACGGAAACTCCGCTGTTGCCCGTAAAATCGCTGAATTGAATCAGGTTGTGACGCTCGTTATAAGGAGTGCTCCACTCGTAGCGCAGCCCGAGATTAATCGTAAGGCGAGAACTGATTTTCCAGTCGTCCTGAAAATAGAACGCTGTCTCTTTCGACTTGTTGGCCACGGGTTTGAAAACGGTCAGGCTCGAATCCGTATCGCCGTATCCGAGCAGGAGGCTGGCGAAGGAATTTCCCTGGATCGAATCTCCATTGCCGACAATTTGCTCGGTCACGCCCGGCGTAAAATGGAAAAAGCCTGTGGGCCCGTTAGGTTGATAGAAATTATTGTAAAAAAGCCGCTGCTCCCCGCCGAATTTCCAGATTTGCCGCCCCTTCACCCAGGACATGGACGAACTGTAGGAATAGAGAGTGTGCGCAAAGCTGGTATCCGTGCAGCATTGATTGAAGAGCGAGGTTGCGTTGTTTTCCATCTGGATGGTTGGCATGCGGGTCAAGCCATTTGCTTGGGAGAGGACGGAAGGAAGGCCGACGCTGGCCAGGCTAGGGTAATTCTCGGTGACCGGAGAAGCGGCCCGATCCAACGCGATGCGGTTTGTCCACACCATCGTAGCGGTGGGGCTCCAATTGTCCTCGAGGAGCACATTATGCACATCGGTAGGCTCGCTCAGCCCGTCGCCACAACAACCAAAGTCACCATCTCCAAACACGGTGGGTATGGCGTTCGTATTGTGAAGATTGCTGTAGCGACCTGAAATGCGGTGTTTCTCGGAAAAATGGTGGTCCAGCTTGATGTCAAACTGTCTGGCGGAGAACTTGGATAGAACAGCTTTGTGAAAATTAGCAGTCCCCGGCGCCGCGTTGGCCACGGTAGGCTGCGGATATAAGTTGATGATTTTCTGTCCGATGGGGTCGATACGGTTTGCATCGATTACGTTAGGAACCGTAAAGTCCGCGCGTTGGCCGCTGGTATCTACGTTAAAAGGGTTGAAAACGTGTTGTTGAACGGCCGTGCCGAGTTGGCTGGGCGTGCAAAACTGTGTATCATTGCAGAGCACGAAAGTATTGCGAAAGTCTCCCGCGCGCTCAGCCATAGTCGGAACGAAAGCGTCAATATTGAGGGGGTCGTTCTGGCGGGTCTTCTCGAAATCCACGAAGAAAAATGTCTTCCCCTTTTTGATTGGCCCGCCGAAGGAAAAGCCGTACTGATCCCGCACGTGATCCGGGTTGGCTATTCCGTTGGCATTTCTGAAAAATTCGTTGGCATCCAGCGCCGAGCGCTGGCCGAACCACCAGCCGCTGCCATGAAATTTGTTTCCGCCCTCTTTCAGGACAATGTTCACGACGGTGCCGCCGTTATTGCCGAATTCCGATGAGAAGCTGTTGTTCTCGACCTTGAATTCCTGAACGATTTCCACGGAAGGCTGCCAATAGACATTGGTCGTCGCGCCCTCGCCCTGTTCGGGCGCGCTGGTCAGAGCACCATCAACGCGTATTTCGGCAGTGGAGTTGCGCTGGCCATTGGAAACGAAATTCGTACCGGAGGGATAGGTATCCTCCGTACCGGAGCCGGCAGATTCGGTCACCCCGCCGGCGAGAAACACCAAACTGAAAAAGCTCCGATTCACGAGAGGGATATCGCGCACGTATTCATTGGTGACATCGGTGCCGAGCGAAGCGCTGCCTGTATCGAGCAATGGCACCTGCTCGGTCACGGTAACGGTTTCTAAGACTCCCCGTGGCGCGAGAGATAGATCGAGCGTGGTCTCCTGGCTGACGGCCAGAGTGATGCCGCGGCGCTCCGCAGGGGTAAAACCCGGCGCATCGACACGGAGTGTGTACTTCGCGGGGCGCAAGCCGGTCAGGACGTAGATGCCTTTGTCATTCGTGGTGGTGGAAACCGGGACATTGGTTGCTTCGTCGGTGAGAATGATTTTGGCCGAGGCGATTACGCCTCCGGAAGAGTCCGTGATCACGCCAGTCAGCTGCGCCGTGTAGGTGGATTGCGCCCGGATGGCCGGAGCAAACGCCAGCGCCAAGAGAAATAGGAGAGTTGCGATGAAGCGGAAAGAGGACAAACCCCGCAACAGGAATTGCATGAACACCCCCGAGAGCAATCCTGACGATTGCTCATTTTCGAAGAACTTACGACTACTTACGCTTAGTTTCTTTTACTTACTATTTTTGCCGATGTCAAGCGGCAGAATCCAGCGATGAGATATGCGCGCAACGCCGGACGCTGTAATTCTAGGGCGTAAATTCAAAGGGCTGGTCGTAGCCGGTCATCTCCAGGTAGCCGGCACCGCCCAAGGCCTGATTTCCTCGAAGGCCTGCCAGAATGACCGCGCCTTCCCAATAACTGGGAGTGCGTTTGGATTTTTCGGCAAACTCTTGCGAGGGGAGAAACGTGGTCGCCTCCAGTTCGATACCTAGCTTGGGGATCGTAATTCTCCATTGAACCGGATAAACGGCGCCCGTGGCGGGGCTCGCCCAAGTTTTGCCTTGGGGCTGCATGGTGAAATCGCCAGCGCGCAGATGCTTGGTGCGGCTTGCAGCATCCACAAATGTTCCTGCGGAGTACGGGTCTATCGAACCATCCCTGCGGCGCATGCGGAAGAGCATCAGCTCGGTTCCGTCTTCGAGCTGGATGCTGAACCAGTCCCACCCGACCTGGCCGGCTTCCAATGGATGAGTGAAGAATTCATGGTCCATCCAGGATAAGCCGATGACCTCAAAATTCTTTCCGCCTAGTTCGATAAATCCCTTTGTTGCGAGCCGCGTAAGCGAAACATAGTGCGACGCTTGGCCTCTTCCAGCCGCCTTCTGACTGACGCCGTCTTCCCCGTGAATTACAGGAGGTTTCTCTGAATGCAAAGCAAAGTGCAGTGAAAACGAACCACAAACAGCCTGGAGTTCCTGATCATCGCCAGTCCAATGAATTTGCCAGTTGCCGTTCCAGATGCGTCCGGCCGTTTCGCTTGCGCCGGCGATGCCAGGTCCGGAGCGATTTGTCCGCTCGGCGTGATAAAAGCGCTGTTCATCGAGATCACTGAGCGCGAGATGCGCGAGATAGAGATCGCGCACGTCCCAAGCGGCGGATTTCGCAGGATCGCGATTCACCGCCTGGCGGAAAAACGTAAGCTCAAATCCGAAGCGATGGCCGCTGGAAGATTTGAGATTGCCGGTGTAATACCACCACTCGGTTTGAAAATCGGAATGACTGAAATGATCGTGAGGGAATGTGAAGTGATATCCGGGCAAGGCGGAACGATATTGCGCAGCGTGCGACGGCAGAGCCAGCAGCGTCGCGAGGAAACAAGCGAGCTTACTCCTCATGGATTGCCTCGAGGGGATTGAGCTGCGCGGCCACGCGCGCAGGATAAAGGCCAGCAAGAACAGTAGCCGCGTAAACGATGGTAAGCCCGGCCAAGATGACTGTGACCGGCCAGTGGAAACGAATCGTCCAGCCAAAAGACTGTTTATTGATTACGTAGATGAGAATGAGCGAAAGCGCGAACCCCAAAGCAAGTCCTGCAATATTCGCGAACAGTCCGAGCAGACCTGCTTCCAGAAGAATGAGCTTGCGCACTTGACCCGCAGCGGCGCCAAGAAACCGCAACAGCCCAAGCTCGCGGCGGCGGTCGATCACGAGAGCGAGAAGGGCTCCGGCAATACCCATGACGGCGACGAGCACGGCGATGGCTTCGAGGGCGTAGGTGATCGCAAAGGTGCGGTCGAAAATGCGGATGGCCTCCGAGCGCAAGTCACGGTTGGAGAAGATAAGGATGCGGTGACCCGAAGCAGCAAGCTGAATTTCCGTCCTAACGGACTCGAGAGATGCGCCGGGCGAGACGTAGACGGCGAGATTGGATGGGGCCGGGTCAGGCAGATAGCGCAACATCGTTTCGCGATCCATCAGGATGACGCCGCGCTCGCTGCCGTAATCGTAATAGACGTCGGCGATGCGAAAGGCCGGTCGCGATTCGCCGAGCGAGAGTGTGATGGAATCGCCGGCGCGCACACCATGCTTGTAGGTGAAGGGTTCACTGACAATGACTGTGTTGGCGTTGTGGAGCTCGGCGAATACCTCAGCGGCCGGCCGGCCGGAAAAAAAGTCGGACTTATGATGCGTGCCCAAGACGCTTGCCTCGACCGATGCCAACTCCACGGGCAACCCGTCGTAGCTGATTTCGTAGGCGCGAAGACGATCGATTTCTGCAACACCCGGAAGCGCGGCGATCTTTTCCGCGAGATCGAGAGAAAGTATCGGATGGCGGCCTGCGGCTGCTGGTCCGGCCGGGCGGATATAAAGGTCGGCGGGCAATTGTCCGTTCATCCAAAGCACCACGGTCTCGCGAAAGCTCCCTACCATGATGCCAACGGCGGTCATCATGGCGATGGCCGTCGAAAGCGCGCCGACGAGAACGGAAGTGCGGCGAAGCGAGGCGGCGAGACTTCGCGAAGCGAGAAGCGCTTCGATGCCGAGAATTCTGCGGAGCACACTGGACGACATTGACGCGAGGGCATCGACAAACGCGGGAATCGCAAGCGCGGATGCAATGACAAGCAGCGCGGCCGCGAGATAGCCGAAAAGGGGTTTGCCGGCGACGGCGGGAGCGCGGGAGGCCGCGGCTGCGGCGATTCCCATCACGAAAGCCAGCCCAAGATCGCGCATTTTGTGAACACGCGTGGTGTATTCGCGCCTACCACGCGCCATGGCTTCGACGGGAGAAACCAGTGCGGCTTCATGCGCAGGCGAATAGGCGGACGCCACGGAAATTCCGACTCCAATTACAAAGGAGAGCAAGACGGACGCGAAATCCAGTTCGAGCGGGCCGGGCCGGCTGCTGACGTAAAGAGATTCGACGGTGGCGGACATCAATTTCACGGCACCGATGGCCATCAGGCGGCCGAGCGGGAGGCCGATTACAGCGCCGGCTAAACCAAAAAAAGCGGCTTCTCCGACAAATGCAAAGAGCACGGCGGCACGGCTGGCGCCGATCGCCCGGACAACGCCGATCTCGGCTCGTCGGCGGACGACGGAGATGGAGATGGTGTTGTAGATGAGGAAAGCGCCAACGACGAGCGCGATGTAGCTGAGCAAGCGAAGATTCCAGCGAAACGCCGCAAGCATGCGGCGGTTTTCCACTGTGCCCGTGCCCTGAGGATTCACGTCCACGCCGGAAGGCAAAGCCACTCGCAGGCGTCGCTGCCATTCCTCGAGGGTGGGCGTTTGCGGAACTTTCACCAGGATGAGATCGACGCGGCCGAAACGATGGAGCGCTCGCTGCGCCACCGCGAGATCCATCACGACGGCAGCTTCGTTTCCATTCGAATCGGGATAAACACCGCGCACTGTATAGTCCGCGACGTGATCATTGATAAGCAATTGCAGGTGCTCGCCGGGATTGCGGCCGAAGCTCGCACCGACCCATACGCTGTCGTTATCGCCAAGATGCTTCAGGGTCTCTCCGGCCTGGGCGATATTCGTGACGCTAGACTCGCTGCCCGCATTGGCTGCGCCTTCGGCGACTAAGTCGAGACCAATGAGAGGCAAAGACTGTTTGGATTCAACGACTACAACGAAATCCTGCATGCGCGCGGAAATGCGCAGCGCGTAAGGGAGCGTTGCGAGCGTTCCGACAACTGTTTCCGGAACACCGCCCGCAGCGGTGATTTCGAGATCATTGTCTCCAGCCAGCGTCTCCATGGAGGAGCGGAACGATCCGGTTGCAGAGTTCCCGGCGAGATCAATGGCCAGGACTACCGCTACCCCGAGTGCCACGGCGAAGATGGTCAGGGCCGCGCGGATCGGTTCTTGCAACAACGGGCGGACCATCAGTCGGTAAAAGAGGAGCAAGCGAGACATTTCAGCGCCGCGTGTTCTCTTCAATTTTTCCGTCGCGCAAGCGGACGAGCGTATCAGCAAGCCCGGCAGCCTCTGGACTGTGCGTGGCCATGAGCGTCGTGGTTTTTTGTTCGCGCGTCAGCCGCCGCAACAGCTCCAGGATCGAGTTACCCGTTATCGTGTCGAGATTCCCGGTAGGTTCATCAGCGAGCAAGATGCTGGCCGAATGAACCAGCGCGCGCGCGATCGCGACACGCTGCATTTGTCCGCTGGAGAGTTGATGCGGATAGCGCTCGCCGAGACCTTCCATCTCGACCCAGGCAAGACGTTCGCGAGCCGTGGCACGCGCATTCGCTTTGCCGGCAAGCAGCAACGGCAATTCGATGTTTTCGAGGGCTCTCAGCGTGTGCAGCAACTGGAAGGATTGAAAGATGAAGCCGACTTTTTCCCGGCGAAGCTGCGTCAGGCCCGCGTCTTTCAACGAGGAAGTGGAAACTCCGTCGAGGAGCACCTGGCCGGACGTGGGGAAGTCCATCGCACCCGCCAGATTGAGCAGCGTTGATTTGCCGCAGCCACTGCGGCCTATGAGGGCGACAAATTCGCCGCGCGAAACTTCCAGCGACAGCCCATCCAGTGCACGCACACGCTGGCCGTTGGTGAGGTAGTCCTTGACGACATTCTGCAGTGAGACGATGGGCATAGTTCATCAACAGGCCGCCGAGAAACGGCCTGTTTGCGTGTCAACGCAGGCGTGGGCTGACGGGATACTGACGTGAATCAGCGTCCAACGCTGCTGCGCACAGTATCCCACACTTGACTTGCAGGGTTACCGCTTGAGGTCGTTGAGAGCTTTTTCGATCGCAGCAATAACCTCGGGCGAATCCGGTGTCACCTCGGGTTCGAAGCGGGTGATGACGCGACCATCCGGGCCGATGAGGAATTTCGTAAAATTCCATTGAATCTCGCCCCCGGTCTTCGGGCTGGAAGACTTGTCGGTCAGGAACTGGTACAGCGGCGTGATGTCATCGCCCTTCACGGAAACCTTGGACATCATCGGAAAGGACACTTTGTATTTTGCGGTGCAGAAGGTCTTGATCTCCTGATTGGTGCCGGGCTCCTGTTTGCCGAAATTATTTGCCGGAATACCGACGATCACAAAGCCGCGGTCCTTGTACTTTTCGTAGATAGATTCAAGCGCGGAATACTGTGGCGTGAAGCCGCAGCGGCTTGCGACGTTAACCAGCATGACCACTTTTCCCTTGAATGAGGCGAGCGATGTGGGCTGGCCGTCGATGCTGTTTAGCGTGAAGTCAAACACGTTCTTATCGGCGGCCATAAGCGCCGCTGCACAGAAAAGCATGCAAAACAGTGCTTTCGTGATCGTGTTGGTCATATTTGCTCCATGGTTTATTTTTATCACCCGGCTCTTTGGCCGGAGGCAATCGGAAACAGGGCTTTGCTTGCGCAATCCTCATGTCCTCAGACGTACGCGGAATCTCCATGGTAGCGAAAAAAACAAAAAAATGCGCCCTTGGAGCAAAAGATCCTGACCTGGATTCAGCGGCCCGCTCGAGGCCCATTGAGCCCTCCAATACCCTGTTATAGACTCCGCACGCGCAATGCTTGTGGGCAGCGGGCGATCTTTGCTCACATGCGGCGATTCTGGCGATATTTCAGCGCATCGATTCCGGCACGATAGTTGGCGGTGATTGCCGGGGAGGCAGGGATGCTTTTTGCATCAGCGGTCGCGGTTACCCACCGTAATCTCGAAACCGTGGATTTGGTGATCATCGGGCTCTACTTCGCCCTAATTTTCGGCATCGGCTTTTACTTTTCAAGGAAAGAGCGTACGTCCGAGGGTTATTTTCTCGCGGGCCGCAACATCGGCTGGTTTGCCATCGGCGCCTCATTATTTGTGTCGAACATTTCGACCGAGCATTTCATCGGCCTCGCCGGCTCCGGCGCCAGCTCTGGCTTGGCTCCCGGGCACTACGAATGGCTCGCTGTGCTGATTCTTCTTTTGCTTGGTTGGGTTTTCGTTCCTTTCTATCTTCGGTCGAATGTTTTCACCATGCCGGAATTTCTGGAGCGCCGCTTTAACCGCAATTGCGCGACCTATCTCGCCAGCATTTCCGTCATCGCGTATATCTTTACGAAGATTTCTGTGCACCTCTACGCGGCGGCTCTTGTCATGGATCGCGTCATGGGCTGGACAGATCCGCGGACAGCGGCGATCGTTCTCGTGATCGCCACCGGCATTTATACGGTTGCCGGAGGACTTGCAGCCGTCATTTACACCGACCTTGTGCAGACGCTCATCCTTCTCGCGGGCGCTTGTGCATTGACTTTTATCGGTCTCGAAAAAGTGGGCGGCTTCGCGGGTCTCCGCGCAGCGGTTCCCGCCGAATATTTCCACATGATCAAACCTCTCAGCGATCCCGATTATCCCTGGACGGGCATCTTTTTCGGAGCTCCGATTCTGGGGATTTGGTACTGGTGCACTGACCAGGTCATTGTTCAGCGCGTGCTCTCTGCGAAAGATGAGGGGCACGCAAAAGCAGGAGCGATATTCGCAGGCTTCCTGAAAATTCTGCCGGTATTTTTGCTTGTTCTCCCAGGACTGATTGCTTTTGCTCTTTATCCGGAAGTCTTTCCAGTCGTCAATGGCAAGGTGACGAACGGCGATGCGGCGTATCCCGAAATGATCGTCAGACTGCTGCCATCGGGTCTTGTGGGGCTCATGATTGCAGCTCTTCTCGCCGCGCTCATGGGAGCGATGAGCTCCGTTTTCAATTCCGCATCGACGATGGTCACGCTCGATTTCTACAAAAAACTCCGCCCCAGCGCGAACGAAGCGCAACTCGTCCTCTTTGGCCGCATGGCGACCGTCATCATGGTCGTCCTGGGATTGCTCTGGGTACCCTACATTCATTTGCTGAGCAAGCAGCTCTGGCTTTATCTGCAGAGCGTGCAGGCCTACATCAGCCCGCCTATCGCAGTGTGCTTTATCTTTGGCATCCTCTGGCCGCGTCTAAATGGCCAGGGGGCCATCAGTTCTCTTCTGACCGGGTTCGTCCTCGGCGCGGTGAGATTTATTTTTGAAGTGCTGGACAAGACGCGGCATTACGAATCGAGCGCGCTACGCCGGCTGGTGGACATGAATTTCCTGCATTACGCGATCTTGATGTTTGTGGTGTGCGCTGTCGTTCTGGTTGGCGTGAGCATGCTCTATCCCCCGCCTGAACGGAAGAAAATCGCGGGGCTGACGTTCGCGACGGTGGGTGAAAAACTGGACACCATCAACCTGGAGACACCGCATTTGCGAAGAGAGACGCGCACCGAGCTTGCCGTCAATCTGGCATTCACCGGGCTGCTGCTCGTCACGGTGATTGGGCTGTGGATCTATTTTCGTTAGCAGAAATAGACAAGGCCGATTCATGGAAACTATGGCGATTAAGAGTTTGAAATCGAACGCTTCGCGGGACGATGCGATACGCGCATTCTCTTCCAGCGGATTCGCCAATAAGTTTTGGCAAATGCGCAACGGGCCTCTCCAGCGCACTGCGGATGCCTATGTGCCCTGCCGGCTTTACCAGACGCGTTATGAATTGGGCGGAGCGATGCAAACTCGCTGGTTTGCGCTGGATGCCGTCGATGGCTCGCTCGACCTTTTGGAATTTCCGCGGCTGCCGGCTTCGCAAGAACTCTTTTCGATTGAAACGAGAAATTTTCTGCAGCCTTCTTTGACGGAAGCACGCGCGGAAGAATTGTTGCGCGAAAAAGTTTTGCGCGTGGTTTTTCAACAAGGCTTTTTCAAGTTGCGCAGGCGGGGACTCGCCATCATTCGCGAGCCGGTAGAAATGTACCTCCCCTACTGGCTGGGTTTTCACGAAAAACGGGGAGCCATAACCTGCCGCGTAATGGATGCAGTGCGGCGGCGCATCGAGGGCGCAAAGGCCTCCGCCTTTTTCGAAGAATGGCTCACCGCGTGAGTTAGCACCGGCGTAGCAACGCAGAAGGAGGCGCACCGGCGCACTCGTGGTTCGATTATTCGTTGATGATCGTAAGATGAGGATAGATTTTCTGGAGCCCCGCGCGCCAATTGCGCCAAAATGAATTCGTTGCACTTGGCTCCCTAGCGACGTGAATTCCGTCAAGGCCCGCCGTTTCCACCCACCAGATGCTGTTCTGCAACAAATAGAGCGCGACGAGCTGATTCTCCGTGTCCAAAATTGGTTTGGCACTAGGAGACTCTCCGGAGGGCTTCGAGGGATTGCCTCGTGGATTTGCGGACATACCAAGCCATTCAGCAAGCGGAGGCTTTGACAACCAGGGATGATGCTCGCCTAAGTGGAGCAGATCCAGGTCGAGAACGACCTTCATTTTCTGCGCGTGCGCAGAATCGACGAGCTCTTGAAAATCCTTCAGCGAACCCAGAATTGGATCCATTGAGTAGAAATCAGACGTACCACGCGACCGATCAGCCGAATCCGGGATGGCTAACGGCGATATTCGGAGCGCGGTTGCACCGAGATTTTTCAATTCGGCGAGGTGGCCACAAATCTCGCGCAGATCGCCCAAGACATGAGCAGCGGCCACGTTCTGGTCTCTCGGCGAAGTTACCGCTAACGGTTTTTCGTTTGCCGAGTTTGCGCCGCCAAGCTGGTTTTGCACGATGGAGTATAAAACGTCGCCCCGTGAGAGCCCTTGAAACTTTCCCGTGGTGGCCGACCGGGCGACGAGCGACAACTCAAAAGCCGCCTGACCCGTTGCCGTCTTGATGCGGCAGACGGCCGTCCCCGATCGTGTCTCCTGCCCGATCTTAAGCCAAACAAAAAGATAGTCGCCTCCCGCCGACGCCTGCGTGCGCGTCACGCGGAGGGCTTGAATGTTGCAAGTGACGTGCGTCGCTTCCAGGCCGTGCCCGGTGAGTAGCAAAAGCACTTCGGGTGTGAGGCCGATCCACCAATTAGGCGGTTCGATCTTTGTGACTTCGGGAGCAGTGGCTGATTGTTCCGGAGCGGCATGGAGAAGGACGGGCCTGAAAACCATCCCCAGAATAATTCCGAGGAAGAAGAAAGGCAGAGGTGAGAGATGTGCGAGCTTAGCAAAAGATGAAGGAAGCGGCTTCACCCCGAAAGGATAGAAAAATCAGACGCGCCACGCCAGCATTTCCCCGTCTCTGCGGGATACCGGCACGACTCGAGAATCTTGTAAGCTAGTGAAGAGCGGCATTCTTCGGCGTACGAGACGCTGGGGACTCGATAAAGATCATTTGCCCGAAGGCTTCGGGAACATGGAAGTTAGGTTCCGGCGTATGGGTCGGACGCCAGGCCGAGTAGAAACGCGGCTCCGCGCCGCCTTCCACGCGATAAAAATTCACTTTCCAGGTGGCGGCCGAGTCGAAACGCTCGACTAGACTTTTCATCGGTATGGACAATTCTGCCGCCCACAGCTTCTTGTTTTCGTCGATTTGCACGCGGCGCTTCAGCCCGCTTTGCAGATCGCGCTTCTCACCTGCCGCGATGTCCAGGTCGATCCAGCACCCGTTCGGGCTGATTTCGAATTCCTTGTAGCGGCGCAGTTCGGATGAATCGGGCTGGAGAAAAGCTTCCGCGACGTCCCGGTCCCAGAGGTGGTCGCGCCGTCCGTTTGCTTCGCAATTAGGATATACGGTAATCGCGCGATAGCGCGCCCGGAAACGCAGATAAAGCATCTCTGGTGTCCACAGCAGCCGCACCTCTGTTTCGCGAAGCGCATCGGGATTTTTTCCCTGCCAATCTGCGTCGAAACGAATCGCCGGCGTCAACTCCCACGCCGCGGCGGCTGGGAATCCTTGCGAATCTGTCGCGCCGGTGAAGCGCACGACCGTGGCAGTGTCCGTGGTCATGGAATCATCTCTTTCGATGTTGCCATAAAGGGTTTCAGCGGCCTCAGTGCTTTGGCCGGGAGATAGCGCCGGGAGAGCTGCTCCGAAAACCAGAAGAAAGCCAAACAAGATCCACGAGTTCGATTTTCCTCTGACGAGCGCGTCCATTCTGCTTTCACACGTTAAACAACCGCTTTGAGCATACCCTCGAACAGATCATTGCAAACGGAGAATACGCTCTTGTCTTGTGGAGTCCAACTTTTCGCGATACCCCTGCAAACTGTTTGCGCACGCCCGTGCTCTCTCTCCCGGGACTCGCGGAATCGCCGTGTTAGCATCAGATTTGGAACTTTTCCAGTGCTTGGAGACAAAACCGGCGCGCAATTCCAAGGAGAGCAGCCATGATTGAACCAGTCAACACGGAAGAATTTCTGACGCGACCCGAGAGGCGCAAGCCGGATCAATTTCAGTCCATCAAAATGCGCATAGACGCCGGTGTCGCGCGCATGACACTGGACCGCCCTGAGCACAATCTTCTCAACGAAGCAATGCTGCGCGAGCTGGCGGATGGAATCAGCTTTGCCGGAGAGCGCAATGACGTGAAGCTGATCGTTCTCGATTCCGCCCTCAAGGTATTTTGCGGAGGCATCGATATTGGCGAATACACCTCCCAGAGAGTCTTCCAGATGCTCGATGCCTTCCACGCAGCATTCTCCGGCATGCTCGAAGTGTCCAAGCCGGTAGTGTGCGTGGTAAACGGCCCCGCTATCGGTGGCGGCGCGGAGCTCGCGGCATTCGGTGATTTGGTGATCGCCACGCCGAAAGCGCGCTTTGCGCAGCCGGAAATTTCAATTGGCATCTTTCCACCCCTCGCTTCAACGATCCTGCCGTTCCTCGTGGGGCCGAAGATAGCACTCGAGCTGGTATTGACAGGAGAAGCAGTGACAGCGGAGCGCGCTCTGGAATTGGGCCTCGTGAACCGCCTGGTTCCCGAGGCGAAGATCGAGCAAACAGTGAATGACTTGGTATCCCGCATCACGGAGCACTCCGGCCCCGTGCTTACGATGGCGAAAAGAGCGATCCTCGGGGGCATGGGGATGTCTTTGCGCGACGGCATGAAGCACTCCATGAATATATTCCTCAATGAACTCTACCGGCTTGAAGACTCGCAGGAAGGCCTGCGCGCCCTAATCGAAAAGCGTAAACCAAACTGGAAGAATCGCTGATCTCGTAGGAGCACTATCTCGAACTCACGTTGACACTCTCGCTCGGGCGGAATAGACTCATCTTTCAATTTGCAGGCAGGGGAAGCGGGGAAGGCCGTGCAAATCGGCCGCGGTCCCGCCACTGTGATCGGCCGAAAGGCCGTAAGCCAGGCTACCCTCCCATGCCGAAGTGGCCCGCGTTCTTCGCGAGAGAGTGCGCCGGCGAAAGCCCCAGGTTGTCTCGTGGGGCTTTTTTATTGTGAACGGATCGTTAGGCTCTATTCGGCAGAGGAGTTTCGTGCAAGGGAAATTACGCTTCGGGTATCGAGAAGTCGCGCTCACGGCGCTCGCGCTGTTCTTCCTGGGTGCAGGATTGGCGTACCCGCAATCCGCCTTGCCGAACCGCGACGCGACCCTCGCTGGCCGCGATGTCGTGGACGAGACAGGCCGCGCAGTGCGCATTCCGCAGCCGGTGCAGCGCATTGTTTCGCTCGCGCCCAGCCTGACGGAAACACTCTATGCCCTCGGCCTGCAGGATCGCCTGGTCGGCGACACGGATTATTGCGATTACCCCGAGGATGCGCAAAAGAAAACAAAAGTGGGCGGCGCCATCAATCCAAATTTTGAGGAGATCGCGGCGCTGCGGCCGGATCTTGTTCTCGTCATCAAAAGTTTGAATCGCTACGACACCGTACGCGCACTGGATGGCCTTGGAATTCCTGTGTACGCGACCGACCCGCACACCGTCGACGAAATCATTTCCTCGACGCAGCGATTAGCCGAAATATTAGGCACACCGGAAGCGGGAAGCGCGCTGGCCGCGGACTTGGAACATCGCCTTTCCGATTTGCAGCAGCGCCTCGCCCCGCTGCCGCTGCGAAAAGTATTGTTTATCGTCTGGGCGGAACCGCTCATCTCCATCGGAAAAGACACTTTCATCGCTGATGCGCTGCACCGTTCCGGCGCTGCTTCAATCGTGGATTCCTCGCAAAGCTGGCCGCAGGTGAATCTCGAAGAAGTTGTGAAGTTGCAACCTGAGTACCTGATTTTTGCGACTGGCCACGGGGAGAACGTCGCGCACGATATTGACACCTTTTCCGGCTTGCCGGGTTGGCGGCTTCTGGACGCAGTGCGCAACCGGAAATTCGCAATGATCAGCGATGCGGTGAACCGTCCCGCGCCGCGAATCGTTTCCGCGATCGAAGATCTCGCACGTCAGCTCCACCCGGAAGCTTTTGTCGAGATGCCCGAGAAGGAAAAAATCAAAAGAGAGAACCCACCGATCAATGAACGTCCTACTGCGCATTCCGCATCCGAGGCAGAAAACCGGGAAGCTGCTTCAGAGGAGGCTTGCGCATGCGCCCGCTGAGTCTGCAACGCCTCCTGTTGCGCTGTGCGGCGCTTGCCGCGGTGCTTTTCGTGGTCGTGGTGATTGCGCTGAAGCTCGGTGCCGTGCCCGTGTCGCTCTATGGCCTCGGGCGCGACTTGATCCGGGTGATGTTGGGCCGGAGCAGCGAACTGTCAACAGACTACGGCATGATCGTAATTGACATCCGGCTCCCGCGCATCCTTCTCGGAATTGTCGTGGGGGCGTCACTTTCCGTCGCGGGCACAAGCTTTCAAGCGCTCCTGCGTAACCCTTTGGCGGATCCCTATGTTCTCGGCGTTTCGAGCGGCGCGGCTCTGGGAGCAATTCTCGCGATTATCGCGGAGCCCCATTTGGCCATCTCACCGGAGCTTGCCGCGCTGTTCACGCCGCTGGGCGCTTTTCTTGGCGCTGCGGCGACAATCGCGGCGGTTTATTTCCTCGGGCGGCGCGAAGGCCAGATTGACAGCAGCACTCTGCTTCTTGCGGGCATCATCAGTGCCTCGTTTCTCTCCGCGATCATCTTGTTTCTCATGACCACGCAGATCGGGCGCGACATGCACGGCATCGCTTTCTGGATCATGGGCGACCTCTCCACTCCCCTGCAGCAAAAATTGCGCTGGGTTCTGGGCGTGGGATTTGTCGCCGCGGCAGGGGCAATCTACACAACCGCATCGGACCTGAATTTGCTCCTCGCCGGTGAAAAAGAAGCCATGCACCTGGGTGTGGATGTTCCACGTGTCCACCTTGTCGTCTACATCGCTGCCTCCGTGCTGACCGGATTGGCGGTTTCGGTCAGCGGAGCGATCGGCTACGTCGGGCTGCTTGTGCCTCACGTGATGCGTTTCATTTTTGGCTCTGATCATCGGATGTTGCTGCCGGCCGCGGCGTTCGGCGGGGCCATCGCCGTGGTTATCGCGGACACCCTCGCGCGCACAGTCGTTGCGCCGGCGGAACTTCCTGTGGGGGTAATGACCGCGATGGCGGGCGCGCCGCTCTTCATCTATCTTTTGCGCCGGAGGCTGGCATGAGCGCTCAAGCCGCAGCGCGGACCTCCGCGGACACGGTACGCGCAAGCGGCGATGCCCGCCTGAGCGTCGAGCAAGTAAGCTATGCTTATTCGCTGAATCCTGCGCAAGCGCCGCTCTTCACGCTTGAGGCCACCAGTTTCCAGGCGCGTCCTGGGGAGATCCTTGCCATTCTTGGCCCCAACGCGAGCGGCAAATCCACTCTGTTAAAACTGATTTCCGGGGCGCTCCAGCCGCTATCCGGCCGCGTCCTGCTCAATGGTTTTGTCACCCACGCGCTCTCACCAAAGACCCGCGCCCAGCGCATCGCCGTCGTGCAACAGGAGAGCCGGCTACTCTTCCCGTCGCGCGCGTGGGAGTTTGTGTTGCAGGGGCGGCATCCCTACGGCAGGCCCATGCGCTTTGAGACGGAAGACGACGTGATCATCGCGCGCAATGCGCTCGCGCAGGTTGGCGCCGAGCATCTTAGTGACCGTTGGATGGACCAAATCTCTGGTGGCGAGAAGCAACGCGTCATCCTGGCGCGTGCTCTGGCCCAGCAGCCGCTGCTCTTGCTGCTCGACGAGCCGACGTTGCACCTCGACATTGGCGCGCAGGTGGATCTGCTCGATGCGTTGCGGCGGCTCGCGGCGGAGAACCGCTACACCGTCGTTGTGGTGACTCACGAGCTGAATCTTGCGGCGGAATATGCGGATCAAGTCGTTCTGCTCCAGCGCGGTAAGAGCCTGCGCATCGGTCCGCCCGCAAACGTCTACCAGCGCGAATTGCTCGAACAGGTTTTCCAGACGCCGCTCAGCGTGGAACTCGGTTCCACGGGGCGCCCGCGGGTCAACGTTTTGTCTGGATAGATGGAAGATGGATTTTTGTTTACCCCGAAGCCGCGGATTTCCATCGCGGTACAACGTAACCCACAGCGGGCGGTAACGCCCCACCACAATCACCGTGGACTTCGTGCACGGGAAGACGGTGCGTCGACTCCGGACTAGCCGGAGTCAATGTGACAAAGCCGTTGCCGCCGCGCGACTGTAAGGCGGAAAAAGCAAGCACGCAGGCCACTGCGGCGAATCGCTCGAACAGGGGCGGCGCCGCGGGAAGGCTGTGTGCCGACCTCGAAAAATTCGGGGCTGGATGTACCGCCAAGCCAGGAGACCGGCGAAGTCCGCAGCCTGCGCGATCGTTTGCTGATCGCCAGGACAACCTTCAACTCCCGCGCGAGAGGGAGCGGAGGAAAAAATGACGAAACGCCGCCAGTTCTCTTTTTTGGTTTTTGCAGTTGTTTGTTTTGCTCCTTGCCTTGCATTTTCGCGATTCACTACTCCTCAGAGACAATCAACCGGCATTCGGAAGCCAACAGAGAAAGCACTGCTTCGTGGCAAGGTATTTGATCCCGATGGCCGCACCGTTTCCGGAGCTCGCGTCAGTTTGCTTTCCGGATTGACGCCCGTGGAAGAACGGGAAACCGGCGCCGGCGGTGAATATCTCTTCGAAGGTTTGGCCGCCGGAAAATTCACCCTGGTGGCCAACATGTCCGGATTCTCGACTCTTTCCAACGAATTACAGCTTTTACCCGGGGAAACGGTGACGGCCGATCTACATCTGAAACTGAGCGCGCTGGAAGAACGCGTCGTTGTCTCCGCAGCGATCGGCGGTGCGCTCGCTCCCCAGATCGGGTCCTCAGTCAATGTCATCACGCAACAGGAAATCACGGACCGTGACGCAGCCAGTCTTTTCGAAGTTCTGCGCGGGCTTCCGGGATTGGAAGTCAATCAAAGTGGCCGGCACGGTGGCGCGACCAGCGTTTTTATTCGCGGCGGCAATTCGGACTACAACCTGGTGATGATCGACGGTATCCAGGTAAATCTGTTCGGCGGCGATTTCGATTTCGCTTCCGTGGCGGCAGATGGTGTGGACCACGTCGAAGTGTCGCGCGGCCCGCAAAGCGCGCTCTACGGCTCCAATGCCGTCGCCGGCGCAATCAATATCGTCAGTGAACGAGGCGAAGGTCCGCCGCATTTTTCATTCCTCGCGGAGGGAGGAAGCTTCACCACGCGGCGATTCGCCACCGGTGGGAGCGGCCTCACTCACGGGTTCAGTTGGGCTTATAACCTCTCACGGCTAGATTCCGGCGGTGTGGTTGCGAACGACAACTACCGGAATCAAAGCTCGTACTTGAGTCTTGGATATTCACGGACGCCGAAACGTCAATTCACATTCCACTTTTTTGGAAATGCCAATGACGTCGGTGCGCCCGGCCCCTACGGCTCCGATCCTGACCATCTTTTTCCCGGCGTCGACACGGTTTCCCGAGACAAACAGAATTTATTCGCATATCAGGCCAACTATTCCGAACAGTTCACCAATCACCTGAAGCAGGTTTTTTCGGTGAGCGTGTCGCCCGATCGCTCCTTCTTTCATTCGCCATTCGGTGATTCCTTCCTCAAGAATTTGCGCGTCGTGGCCAATACCCACGGCGAGTGGGCGACTTCGACAAAAGACCTCTTCGTCTACGGCTTCGAATACAACCACGAACAAATCCAGGACACCTTCATCGCCGACGCCAATAACACTCCTTTCGTCCTTCCGCGCGCGAGCTACGCCTACTTCGCGGAAAATCGCTGGAATCCGGTGAGCCGGCTGTTCCTCACGACCGGACTTCGCGTGGACGATCTTCGTACCGGCTCTCTGCCGCCGGATGCGTTTGCGCCGCGCCCGTTCTTGCCCGCAAGCTCCGTGGTCAAAATTAATCCTCGCGTCGCCGTCGCCTACCTCCTGCGCGGTTCGAATTCGGCCAGCCAACTCGGTGCTTCGCGCCTCCACGGAAGCTTCGGCACTGGAATTCGCGCGCCCAACGGATTCGACCTGGCCTTCACCAACAATCCCAAACTCAAGCCGGAGAAAAGCATCAGCTTCGATGCAGGAATCGAACAAAGGTTTTTCAATGATCGTGCCGTCTTCGACGTCACTTATTTCTACAACCGTTTCAAGGACCAGATCGTGGTGCTCGGCGGCAACCTGCAAAATCTCAGCACCTTTAGCTCCGACAACCTGGCGAATTCGCGCGCGCAAGGGCTGGAAACGAGCCTTCGTCTTCGCCCATTCCGCTCCGTCGAATTGGCCGCTGAATATACCTGGCTCGATTCCGCCATTCTGGCGCTTGATGGCAGCACTCTGGTGCTGACTCCCTTCGAAGTTGGCCAGCCGCTTATCCGCCGCCCGCGAAGCTCCGGTGGGTACAACATCACCTGGCGGCACGAGCGCCTCATGCTCAACACCAACACTTACATCCGCGGCGGAGTCCTCGACGTTGAGCCGAATGACGGAACGTTTGCGTGTTCGCTAGGCTTGCCTTGCTTGTTCCGCAATGGAGGCTACGTCCTCATGAACGCCGGTTTTTCTTACGAACTTCCCAAAGGCCTGGAGATCCACGGGCGGATCAACAATTTCTTGAATCAGAAATACGAGGAAGCGCTCGGCTTTCCCGCGCTGCACCTCAACTTCATGACGGGAATCCGTTTTCACTTCCCAGCGCGGTAGTTGAGGAGCGCGCCGAAATGTCCATACGTGACCTGCGTCTCGGGGACCGCACGGAAGCGGAGAAGCGCGAACCCGTCCTCTTCTGCTGGAGCGGCGGCAAAGACAGCGCCATGGCTCTGCATGCGCTGCTCCAGCGGAGCGATATCCAGATCACAGCGCTCCTCACCACGGTGACGGAAGGATTCGACCGCATCAGCATGCACGGAGTGCGCCGCGAGCTTCTGGAGCGGCAGGCGGAATCGATCGGCCTGCCGCTCCACGAAGTTCTCATTCCGCCGCAATGCCTCAATCCCATCTACGAGGCGCGGATGGAAGAGGCTTTGCGCAGGCACTACGACGAGGGCGTTCGAAGGGTCGCCTTCGGTGACATCTTCCTCGAAGACCTTCGCGCCTATCGCGAAAAAAACCTCGCGCGCATGGGTATGACCGCCCTTTTCCCCATCTGGAAACGCGACACGTGCGAACTCATTCACGCTTTTCACGCCGCGCAATTCCGCGCTATTGCTGTTTGCATCGATACCAAAGTTCTCGACCCAGGTTTTGCCGGACGCGAATTGGACGAGGCCTTCTTTCGAGACTTGCCGCCGCAAGCCGACCCCTGCGGCGAAAATGGCGAATTTCACACCTTCGTTTTCGATGGACCGATTTTTCGCACGCCGGTTCGTGTGCGTGCTGGCGAAATCCTCGAACGAGATTCCTTCGTATTTTGCGATTTATTGCCAATGGAGGAGGTTTCACACAAATGAGTCCGACAATTTCTGATAGAAATGCTTTGTTTTTTCGAACCATCCTCGCACTCGCGTTGATTGTGCTCGCCGCCGTTCTACGAATCGTGCCTCATCCCTGGAACTTCGCGCCGATTGGCGCAATGGCGCTCTTTTCCGGCGCGATGATACGGGACAAACGTCTGGCGCTTTGCTTCCCTTTGTTAACTCTCATCGCTGGCGATCTTTTCATCGGCTTCCATAAGCTGATACCCCTGGTCTATGCCAGCACTCTGGTGAGCGTGGTTTTGGGCTTCTTGCTGCGAGACCGCAAGTCTCTCCGCCGCATCGCTGGTGTGACTCTGCTTGGCGCAATCCAATTCTTCCTTGTCACCAACTTCGGCGTCTGGCTGCTCCTGGGCACATTTCCAAAAACAGCGCTGGGCCTCGTGGCGTGTTACATCGCTGGCGCCCCTCTGTTCTGGAACACCCTCGCCAGCGACGTGCTCTATGTGACCCTGATTTTCGGAGGGTTCGCCTTGGCCGAGCGCCTCTTTCCTGTATTTCAAAAGCCTATCGCCGCCCACGTTTGACGGCGGCGTTCCTGCCCGTGCTGTTTCCGCGCTGATGCTATAATCTTCGTCTCGTTATGGCGAAATCGGCGTCAGAAAGCGCGGCCCTCGCGCCCGAATTGCTGGCCAAATACGAGCCTGTGATCGGGCTCGAGGTGCACGTCCAGCTCCTCACCAAAACCAAGATTTTCTGCGGCTGCTCCACGCGTTTTGGTGATCCGCCGAACACGAATGTTTGCCCGGTCTGCCTTGGGCTCCCCGGCACGCTGCCGGTTCTGAACAAACGCGCCGTCGAGATGGCCATGCGCGCTTCCCTTGCCCTGCATTGCACCGTACATGAGCGTTCCCGCTTCGCGCGCAAGAACTATTTCTATCCCGATCTGCCCAAGGGCTATCAAATCTCGCAATACGAGTTGCCCCTGGCGACAGAGGGCTGGCTCGAAATTGAGCATGACGGCGCGAAGAAGTGCATCGGCATCACGCGCCTTCACCTCGAGGAAGACGCGGCGAAAAATCTTCACGAAGGCTTCTCGCAGTCCGCGCAGAAAGCCTACATCGACTACAACCGCTGCGGCACGCCGCTCACCGAAATTGTCTCCGAGCCGGACATCTGCACACCGGCCGAAGCTTACGCGTACCTCACGACGTTGCGGCAGATCCTTCTCTACACCGGCGTCAGTGACTGCAACATGGAAGAAGGCTCTCTCCGCTGTGACGCCAACGTAAGCGTGCGCTACCGCGGTTCGAATGAATTCGGCACCAAGGTCGAAGTCAAAAATCTCAACTCCTTTCGCCACCTGCAAAAAGCGTTGGAATACGAAATCGAGCGACACATCGGCGTGCTCGAAGGCGGCGGGCGCATTTCCCAGGAAACGCGGCTGTGGAACCAGGCCTCAGGCCGCACCGAATCGATGCGCTCCAAAGAAAAGGCGCACGATTACCGTTATTTCCCCGAGCCGGATCTGCTTCCCGTCCACATTAGCGGCGCCTGGCGCGAAGAGGTTCTTCGCACTCTTCCCGAGCTGCCGGAAGCGAAGCGCGGGCGATTTATCAGCGCCTATGGCATAACTCCCTATGACGCCGACGTTCTTACCAGCACGCGGGCCCTCGCGGATTATTTCGAAGCAGTCGTAAAAGCTGGAGCGGCCGCCAAGAGCGCTGCCAATTGGATCCAGACAGAGCTCCTGCGCCGGCTAAACGATTCGAACAAGGAAATTGGCGCGAGTCCTGTGTCACCGGCAGCGCTTGCGGAACTCGTCAAACTCGTGGATTCCGGCCAGATTACCGGCTCCGTCGGGAAGAAAGTATTTGCCGCCATGTTTGAAACCGGCCGCGGTGCGGCGGAGATTGTTGCCGCCGAAGGCCTCGGCCAGATCAGCGACACATCGGCGATCGAAAAAGCGGCACTCGAAGTGATCAAGAAGAATCCCGACAACGTCGCAAAATTCAAAGCCGGCAACGAAGGCGTCTTCAAGTTTTTTGTTGGCCAGGTGATGCGCGCCACGCGCGGCCAGGCCAACCCGCTGTCCGTCAACGACATTTTGCGTAAATTGCTGTCTTGACTCCAAGCTTCCCGAGGTGTGCCCATGCTCAAAGTAGGTGACAAAGCTCCGGAATTTCTCCTGAAAGCTGACGATGGCAAGGAAGTGTCTTTAGCGGATTTTCGCGGCAAGCGCGTGCTCCTCTTTTTCTTCCCAAAAGCCAACACCTCGGGTTGAGCCATCGAAGCGTCCGAGTTTCGTGACGCAAAGAAGCAATTTGAAAAACTTGGCGTGGTCATTCTGGGTGCGAGTGCGGATTCAGAGAAGGCGTTGGCCAGCTTCAAATTGAAGCAGAAATTGAATTTCACGCTCCTTAGCGACCCTTCACATCGGATGATCGAAGCCTACGGAGCTTGGCGGATGAAGAAATTCCTGGGCAGATCCTTCATGGGCATCGCGCGCAGTTCGGTTTTGATAGGCAGCGACGGCCGGATTGAAGAATTCTGGGAGAACGTCAAAGCCAAGGGCCACGCCGCTGAGGTGCTTGCCGCAACTTCCCGGAGGTAAGCAACGCCGCCATTTGCAGTCTTGCGGCGCTCACGTCGCCACTTGCGATCGTTTATAGGTGAGTAACCAATTCATCGGAATCCGAAGGTTCCGGCTCCACGAGCAAATTGTCAATGAGCCGCGTTTTCCCAATAAAAACAGCGAGGAGTGCATAACAAGGCCGGCGTACCTGTATCACCGGCTCGAACGTGTTCGCATCCACAATTTCCGCGTAATCCACGCTCGCGGATGGTTCCGATTTCAACACTTTCCGCATCACTGCCTGCAACCGGACCGCATCGCGCACTCCTGCGGTCATTTCGTTGCGCGCCGCGTCCAGCGCGCGATACAGAACAGTCGCCGCGCGGCGCTCCTCTGCGTTTAGATACGCATTGCGCGAAGAAAGCGCCAGTCCATCCGGTTCGCGCACAATCGGGCAAACCACAATCTCTGCGTCCACATTCAAATCGCGCGTCATTTGCTGGATGAGCCGCGCCTGCTGCGCGTCCTTGCGCCCAAAATAGGCAAAGTGAGGCTGTACAATTTCGAGTAGTTTCAAGACCATCGTTGCAACGCCTCGGAAATGCCCGGGCCGCGAACGCCCTTCGAGACGCTCGCTCAATCCTTCCACATTCACGTAGCTGCAAAACCCCGGCGGGTACACTTCCGCCGGCTCGGGAGCGAAAAGCCCGTCCACGCCCGCTTCGCTGATTTTTTTTACGTCCTCGTTGAACGACCGCGGATATTTCGCAAAATCCTCCTTGGGCCCGAACTGTTTTGGATTCACAAAAAGGGAAGCGATTACCGGCGAACAATCCTGCTTTGCACGCTTTATGAGAGACAGATGCCCATCATGCAGCGCGCCCATCGTCGGCACCAGCCCCACGATGCGTCCCTCGGCACGCGCCTGCCGCGCGTGCTCTTTCATCCAGGCGATGGTCCGGATTATTTCCACGGGAAGGAGAGCGACGAAACTACGCGCTGGCTGCCGTCGCACGCTCGCGATAAAAATGCATCAGGTCGGTCAGGATCGGCTGCGCGCCGAGCTGCCGCAGCAGCGTCGTCACCTGTCCGCGGTGGTACGTGCCGTGATTGACGAGATGCTGCATCGATTGCCACAGCGGGTTACGATAGACACCGAACTTCAGCGTCTTGTATTCCATCACGCGATCCAGATCCGCTTGCGTGACACCGCGCACGAAGCCCAACAGCCGCGCCTCATGTTCGAGCCAGCGCTCGCGAAGGCTTGCCAAGTTTGTGAATTCTTTGACATCCGGCAAGGAAGCCGGCGAGCGGCCCTGAAATCGCTCCAGCCAGACCCATTCCGCCCCGTAGATATGCGCCAGCGTATCGCGCACCGACGCGAAACTCGATCCGAGCGGCTTCACAAATTGCTCTGGGGTGAGGGCCGACGAAGCTTCCATCGCCCGCCGATTGGCCCAGGCGCTGTACTCATACAATTGGCGAATATCTTCCGGTGACATGGTTCACCCGCTTCGTTTTGCAATCCCTGTTTTCAATTCAGCTTGCGATGTAGATCGTCTTCCGGCTTTTCCCCGTTTCCGGCGCATGGTACGACTCCGCATCGGACGGGAAGCTGCCGTTGCGCACGTCCTCGCAATATTCGCGCACAGCATTCGAAATGAGTTCGCCCGCGTTGGCGTACTGCCGCGCAAATTTCGGCGGCGCGCTGAACGTCAACCCCAGCAAATCATGAATCACGAGCACCTGGCCGTCGCAGTCGGGTCCCGCACCGATGCCAATCGTCGGGATGCGCAGTTCGCGCGTAATCTGCGCCGCCAGCTCGCGCGGCACCGCCTCGAGCACCACCGCAAATGCCCCTGCAGCCTCGACCGCCCGTGCGTCGCGTAGCAATTGTTCCGCCGCATCGGGCGTTTTGCCTTGCACACGGTATCCGCCCAGGGCATGGAGCGATTGTGGCGTCAATCCAACGTGACCCATCACCGGAATTTCCGCTTCCGTCAGCCGCGTGATCAACTCCAGCCGCCGCTCGCCGCCCTCGATCTTTACCGCTTCCGCGCCCGCTTCCTTCACGAAGCGCACCGCGTTCCGCAGTGATTCCGCGTTGTCCGCGTGATAGCTGCCGTAGGGCATGTCCGCAACGATCAGGGCGCGGCGCGTGCCTCGGCGCACTGCCCGCGTGTGGTGCAGCATCTCCTCGATCGTCACCGGCAGCGTGCTCTCATACCCGAGCACAACCATCCCGAGCGAATCGCCGACGAGCAGGATGTCCACGCCCGCTTCGTCCAGCAAACGCGCCGTCGGATAGTCGTACGCCGTCAAACAGGTGATCTTCTTTGTGATGGATGGAGAGCCCGCAGCAAAGGACTTCCGCTGCAGGAGATCGGGCACGGTGACTTTTCCGTTGCCCGCATTCGGAACAACGCTCATAGCGGCCTCCGGTGCCGTTCCCTGATAACGGGATACAGCCCTGTACCTTATATTTTCTAAGGATACCAAAACCCCAGGCGATTGGCCACAAGCAATGGAGTCGGGCGTTGACCTTCAGGTCGCACGCGGCGCTTGCGTGCGGCCCTTCCACTGCCCGCCACGTCCCAGCCAGTAGCGCACGGCCGACACGCAAGTCGCGTAGGAATAGAAGAGGGCAGCGAGGGGCAAAAGCGGCGCCCACAATAGTGAACGACGATAGAACCACACCGTAGGCAGAAACGACAGCGACATCAGCACCCAAGCGACCCCGCCCAGGATGCGTGCTACTGAATCGTGCGCGAAGAGAACAACGACTGGAGCGATGTACGTGAAAAACATTCCGACGAGTGTGCCGAATAAGACGAACGCTGAGTAACCAAGCTGAGTGAATGCCGTGCGAGCGATCAGGTCACGGATCTCGCTAAAACTTCCATATTCCCGCAGACTGACACTCGCGCGAGTCAGTCCCATCCAGATTCGCCCGCCGCTGTTTTTCACCGCTCGCGCCAGCGCGCAGTCATCGATTACCTCGCCGCGAATCGCTGCCAGTCCACCGATACGCTCGAGCGCCGTCCGTCGAAGAAGAATGCAGCCGCCCGCAGCCCCGGCCGTGCGCGCGTTCGAATCCGCGATCCATCGCGGCGAGTAAAGCTTCAGGAAAAAATAGAGAAACGCCGGAATCAGCGCGCGCTCCGGCAGCGACTTCACATGCAACAGCACCATCAGCGAAGCAAGGTCGAGCTTGCCCGCTTCCGCCTCCGCAACCAGCCGTCGCAATGTGTCCGGCGCGTGAACCACATCCGCGTCTGTAAACCAATAATATTCCGGTGCTTTCTTTACTGCCTGCGTCACGCCCTCGTTGAGCGACCACAGTTTTCCCGTCCAGCCCGCAGGCAGTGGAGCGGCCGAATAAATCGAGAACCTCTCCGGCGCACGACACTCCCCCGCAGCGTGTCGCGCAATCTCCACAGTACCATCCTCGCTGTGATCATCCACAAGGATGGTCGCGAATTCACCCGGATAATCTTGCCGGCCAAGCGCGGCGGCTGTCCGTTCAATCGTTGCCTCTTCATTTCGCGCGGGCACGACCGCAACGACGTGCGGCCATTGCCTTGGAGGCGAAGCTTCTATCTTGTCGTGATCAAATTCGCCGAGGCGCCAGAACCATCCCCTGACGAAAATGAGGTAAATCCAAATGGCGAGAGATATAGTCGCGGTGAGGATGGCCGCAGAAGGCACACGCCATTCTGCATCGAGCCGGGGTTGTGTCGCTAGGCGAGATCTTCCGCGCGAATGGGCAGCCGCCGGATGGGCTTGCCGGTGGCTGCGAAGATGGCGTTGCACACCGCGGGCGCGATCGGTGGCGTACCGGGTTCGCCAATGCCGCCCGGCGCCTCATTGCTCGGCACGATATGAACTTCAACCTTCGGCATTTCGTTCAGCCGGAGCATCTCGTAGTCGTGGAAATTGCTTTGTTGGACGCGGCCTTTATTGATTGTAATTTGGCCTTTCAGTGCCGCGGTGAGACCGAACGCGATTCCGCCTTCCATCTGCGCCGCAATGGTATCGGGATTGACATAACGCCCGCAGTCGACGGCGCAGACTACGCGGTGCACCCGTATCTCACCGGAACCGCGGTTGAAGCTGACTTCGGCGACTTCCGCCACGTAGCTGCCGAATGATTCGACGACCGCAATGCCGCGCGTGTGCCCCGCTGGTAGCGGCTGGCCCCAGCCGGCTTTTGCAGCGGCCAGTTCCAGCACGCCGCGATGGCGCGGGGCATTCGCGAGGAGTTTACGCCGGAATTCGAACGGATCTTTTCCGCTAGCCTTGGCCAGTTCCTCGACAAAACATTCCGCGATGTAGCCGTTTTGCGAATTTCCCACAGAACGCCAGAAGCCCACGGGCACGCCCGTTTCCGTCAACACGTACTCGACAAGAAAATTGGGAATTCCATATTTGCTGTTAGCCTGGCCCTCCACGGAAGTACCATCGAGGCCGTTCTTAACGGAGCCGGGGAAAAAGCGTGACATGATCGAAGGGCTAACGATGCGGCTCTTCCACGCCACGGGCCAGCCGTCGACATCGAGTCCAGCGACGAGTTTGCTGTATACGGCCGGCCTGTAAAAATCATGCTGGATGTCATCTTCGCGCGTCCACGTCACCTGCACCGGCGCCCCCGCCCCCTTTGAAATTTCCACGGCTTCGGCGACGAAATCCTGCTCCGCGCGGCGGCCGAATCCGCCACCGAGAAAAGTAGTGTGCACGCGAACTTGTTCCGGCTTCAGTCCGGTGATTTTCGCTCCGGTCATTTGCGCAAACGTCTGGAATTGTGTCGGCGCGTAAATGTCGCAACCGTCGGGGCGTACGTCTGCGGCGCAATTCATTGGCTCCATGGTAGCGTGAGCGAGAAACGGAACTTCGTAAACGGCTTCGATCTTTTTGGCGGCGCTAGCGAGAGCTGCGTCGGCGTCGCCGTCTTTTCGGGCAATCGCGCCGGCTTGTTCAACGCGTTCCAGATAAAGCTTTCGAATCGATTCGCTCGAAACCGCCGCGTTCACACCTTCGTCCCACTCGATTTGCAGGGAGCTGCGGCCCTGCATGGCTGACCAGGTGTTGTCCGCAATCACCGCTACGCCCGAGGAAATTTGAAGCACTTGCTTCACGCCGCGGACGGCTTTGGCTTTCGAATCGTCAAAACTTTTCACTTTGCCCCCAAATACTGGACAACGCGCCACTACGGCGTGCTGGATATTGGGAAGGCGCACGTCGATCCCGAAGCCCGCCTTTCCGTTCACCTTCACCGGAGTATCGAGCCGCTTCACCGGCTTGCCGATGTACTTGTAATCTTTGGGATCCTTCAGCTTTGGATTGGCAGGCACGGGAAGTCCCGCGGCTTCTACCACCAATGCGCCGTAGCCCATCCTCTTCTGCGTCGCGGTGTGCACTACCGCGCCGTTTTCCGCGTAGCACGCCGATGGCTCGACGTTCCATTTCCGAGCCGCTGCAGCAATCAGCATTTCGCGCGCGGCGGCGCCCGCTTTCGTCAGCGGTCCCCAGGACGCACGTACGCTCGTGCTTCCGCCCGTGCCTTGGAGGCCGAAGAGCGGGTTGAAGTAGACCGGCGCGGCAGGGGCAAACTCCGTTCTAATCTTTTTCCAGTCCAATTCGAGTTCTTCGGCGAGCAGCATGGCCAGCGAGGTAACAATGCCCTGGCCCATCTCGGATTTGTCGATCAAAATTGTCACGCTGTCGTCGGGCGTAATGTGCACCCAGGCGTTGAAAGGATTCGGCGTCTTTTTTTCTTGTTCCTGGGTTTGGTCGCCGAACGAATCGGACGGGAGATAGAACCCAACCACAAGTGCCGCGCCGCCGGCTGCGCCTTTCTTTAAAAACTCACGGCGATTCACAATGGAAGTGGTTGCCATGACGCACCTCGGGTAGCTAAAAATTTGGTGGGCTTTTAAGCAGCGGATTTTGATTTTCCGGATTGCAGGGCTGCAGCCTTATGGATGGCTTTGCGGATGCGCTGGTACGTTCCGCAGCGGCAAATATTGCCGCTCATGGCATCGTCGATGTCGGCGTCGCTAGGATTAGCCTTCTTGCTTAGCAGCGCCACCGCGGACATGATCTGTCCGGACTGGCAGTAGCCGCACTGCGGCACATCTTCTTCCATCCACGCCTGCTGCACTGGATGGCTTCCGTCGGCGGACAGGCCCTCGATGGTCGTAACTTTCTTTCCCGCCACGCTCGAAATCTGCGTGATGCACGAACGCGTAGCCTCGCCGTTGATGTGCACGGTACACGCACCGCACAGCGCCATTCCGCAGCCAAACTTCGTGCCGGTCATGTTCAGCGTGTCGCGCAGCACCCACAGGAGCGGCATGTCCGGGCTGACATCCACCGTTTGTGGTTTCCCGTTTAGAGTGAAGCTGATGGCCATCGAACCCTCCCTCCCGCAGACCGCTATCCTACAACAATTCCCCGTTCAAATAGAAATCCTAGATGAATATCGGCGGAATATCGACTACACGTCTCACAAATCGGCCTCGCGAATAGGCAGCCTTCGGACGCTCGACTGCGTCAGGCCGGGACTACGGTCGGAGGTGCTTCCCGCTCGACCCCGCGCCAGCCCACCGGCCGCCCGCTCACCGCTTCCTTCACCGAGCGGAAGAGCACCACGTACATCAATTGGCGGTAGTAGAAGCGCTGTAACAGCACCGGAACGAGCAGAGTCCAATCTTCATTTTTCTCAAGCGCAAATGCCACAATACACGTGAACACGTCGATCAGCAGAAATCCCAGAAAGAACAATACCGAGCGTTCCACGTCCGCCGAAGTCCACAGCTGCGGCATCTGCGCGATGCGCAATTGTGCCAACCCCCACAGCGCCACCGATCCGAGAAACATCATGTCAATGATCGGCGAGATCAGCGGCAGGGCAAGCTGAAAAACGAAAATGTTCGGCAGCGCGATCCACCCGAGCGTTCCGTATTTCGGCCTGAATAAAGTGCTGCTGTGCTTCCAAAAGGATTGCAGCGTGCCAAAGGTCCAGCGGAAGCGCTGGCGGATCAACGCACCCGGCGTTTCCGGCGCCTCGGTCCAGGCGATCGCCTCTTCGTCGTAACTCACGCGCCAGCCCATCCGCCGGATGGCAATCGTCAGGTCGGCATCTTCCGCTACCGTATCCGCTGTGATCCCTCCCGCCTCGTCGATAGCTTTCTTTCTCCACGCGCCCAGCGCTCCCGGCACCACGGTGATGCAGTTGAGCAAATCAAATGCGCGTTTCTCCATGTTCTGGCTGGTGATGTATTCCAGTGCCTGCCAGCGCGTGAGCCAGCGCGAACGGTTCCCCACCTTCACGTTTCCCGCCACTGCTCCGGTTTTCGGGTCCGAGAAGTGACGCAATAATTTTTGTATCGCATCCGGCTCGACTTCCGTGTCCGCGTCAATCGTAACCACGATCTCCGTATCTGCCTGGGACATTGCGGCGCTCAACGCCGCGGCCTTCCCCCGATTTACCTGGTGAATGATCCGCACGCGTTCATCTGCACCGAAGTGTGTGTCCAGCAATTCGCCGGTGCGGTCCGCCGAACCGTCATTCACCACAATCACGCGCAGGTACGGGAGGATCGAAGCCAGCACGGAGGATACCGTCTGCACGATCACGTTTTCTTCGTTGTGCGCCGGGATAAGCACCGTAACGCTCGGCGGCGGATCGGACAGCACCGCGTGGTCCGGCCTCAATTTCTCGATAATTGCGAGCAGGCCAATGATCAACGCGCGCCCGCTCACCAACACGATGCCGACGACGAAAATAGTGGCGATGCCCAAGCGGAACCATTGCACGATCCCGAATATGAAGCCGTCCGCGCGCGCCTCGAATCGCTCTTCCGTCGTCAACGGCAGCATCACTTCCGCGCGCGTCTTCCCAATCAGCTCCGGCACGGCAATGATCTGGTAGCCTTTCGCGCGCAGCGTGTCGATCACTCGCGGCAGCGCCGCAACGGTTTGGCTGCGGTCCCCGCCGCCATCGTGAAAAAGCACGATGTTGCCCTTGGACGCTTGCCGCAGCACGTTGTCCACGATTTCCTGCGCGGGAATCTGTTTCCCGTCCCGCTGCCGCCAATCGTTCGGGTCGATCTGCTGGCCGACAATCAGATACCCCATCTCTTGGGGCAGAGGGAGTTGCGCGACTTCCTCGGCGTATTCCGGCTGATGATCGATTCCGTACGGCGGCCGGAAAAGCATCGACTTGATCCCCAGCGTGCTTTCAAAAAGCCGCTGCGTCAGGTTCAGCTCCCACTTGATCTGCGTGTGCGAGATTTCATCGAACCGCGGATGCGTGAAGGTGTGGTTTCCAATTACGTGGCCTTCGGCGTACTCGCGCTTCAAGATTCCGGGATAGCGGTTCGCTTCGTCTCCGATAACGAAAAACGTCCCGCTCACGTTTTTCTCTTTCAGAACGTCGAGTATCTTCGGCGTCCACTGCGGGTCCGGGCCATCGTCGAAGGAAAGCGCGATTTTGTTCTTCGCCGCGCCGATCTGCTCGATGTCATACGACAGCGGATAAGCTTCGTACTTTTCGCCCGTAAAAAGATCGCTGGCGGCGTCGTAGGTGAAGCTGCGGCGCCCGCTCTTGGGTGTGTCGGCGATATGCCAGATGTCGCCGGCGCCCTCCAGAATTAAGTCCGGCCCTGGGGGGATATCCTCGATTTTCTGACGCGTCGCATCGTCGGGCCGCGACGCGTCCCAGATCGGCCAGAGGGACGAATCCGACGAACCCAGCCGCCACAACGCAGTTCCCTGTACTCCGAGCTGGTCGCTCGCTCTTAATTCGTTATAGCCTGTGACGGCGTCTAGCATCCACACCTGGTGCACGTGGTCCTGTTCATCGGAATATGAGTAGTGCGGATTCAAGGAAACAGGGTCGAACTCTACCTGGGTCTCGGACTCATACGCGTGCAATAACGCTGTCTGCACGCTGAACTCCTGAGCGGAATTCTCTGTATTCTTCGGAACCTCGGTCCAGTCGTAGGCATAATTGGCGACGCCCACGACAATTTTCTGCGCGGGCACCACCTCCATGACCTGGCGCAGGTTTTCGACAAACCAGTCTTGCGCTGCGATTGGTCCCGGAGGAGACGTCTGCCAGTGCTGGTCGTAGTTCATCAGCACGATCGCGTCGCATTGTTTTCCAAAATATTCGTAATCGTACGCATTGTCCCGCGCGGGCAACGCCACCATCAGTTTCAGCCCGACCGCATGTAGCGCCGGCGCAAGCTCTCCGATAAAAGCTCGAAAATTTGCCTGGCTCTGGTCCGGAATTTCCTCGATGTCGACGACGATGCCGGCCTCGTGGGCCTGCACGGCGTACTCAACGGTGTTCTCAACCAGCGTTCTCCGGGCGTCCGGTTTGCGGAGAAGCCCGGCAAGCTCTTTCACATGCCACATCACGCCGTCATAGTTGTTGAGTTGCGCCATCATGGGCAGCTCGATGTTTGTGGACTTCATCCACTGGTGTAGCTTGTCGTCTTTCAACAACGCTACCGCTTCCATCGGCGTGGCCTGCACCGTCTGGTACCTTTCATAATCAACGATCGTCAATGCGCCGTCCGTCGTGACCGTGTGCAGCTCCTCAGGCATGAGCAGGTCGATATCCTTGTAGTGCTTTTTCAAAGAGGCGAGGCTGTTCGCATCCCAGCTCACGTAAAATGCCGCTCGAAGAGGATCGTAGCTGGCCGGTACTTTTCCGAGATTTGCCAACCGGCGGTGTTGGCCTTCGCGCACTTGCACAACTTTTCCGTTCTTCTTCTGTTTGAGCGCGTGATAGCCGGGTTTCACGTCCGGCAACAAACCTGCCGGCAGGTCCACGCTCGCCGCAATGGTCACGAAGAAATACGCCAGCAGCATCGTCAGCAGCGCGCCTGTGACTTCCATTACCCGCCGCGTACGGCGCCAGCGCACACGCTCCGCGTCATAAAATATTGGGCTGCGTTCCTTCATGAATCCTTTTAACCTGGCGGAACGGCAGAGACCTGCTGACCCCGGACGGGGTCACACTTGCTTAGTCAGGCCGGGGCTGGGTCCGTCTGCTCGATTCCGTCTGCCCTATTGTAAGATGCGTTCCGTCAATGAAGCGAATTTTCTCCAGCACGTTTGCCGCAATTGCCGTGGGACTTTGTCTCCGGCTCTTCTTTGTCCTGAAGTTCCCCTCTACGTCCGGCGATACGGTGCTCTACGAACAAATCGCCACCAACTGGCTGAAGCACGGCGCCTATGCGATGAACGTGGGAGGCGTGGTCACGCCCGTGGACATTCGCGTGCCCGGCTATCCCGCATTTCTTGCCATCCTCTACGCCCTGACTGGCCGCACCGGCGAATCAGCTCGCCTGCCGGTCATGCTCGCGCAAGTCGCTGTGGATCTCCTCGGCTGCGTCGTCATCGCCAGCCTTGCCGCCATGCTCGCCTCCATCGCGAACCGGAATTCGCGGCCCAGCCGCGTTTTCTCCGCGGCGCTTTGGCTTTCTGTGCTGTGTCCTTTCACCGCGAACTACACGGCCGTCCCCCTCACCGAAGTTTGGGCCATGCTTTTTACTTCCGGCGCTCTGTACTACCTCGTCTTGCTGCTCCGAAGAATCGAGGAACCTCTCTTTCAGCTGGGTAGCCCGCATGCCGATCCCCGCCGCTCCGTGGAGCACACCGCAATCGGCGCCGGGATTCTCGCTGGAGTGGGAACCCTCTTTCGCCCCGAAACTCCTCTGCTCTTGATCGCCGCCGCACTGATTTATTTCTGGATTTTTCTTCGCCGCAAAGAACTCTTGCGCTGGCTCCGTGTCATGGCTGTCCTCGGGGCTAGCTGTTTCTTGCTGCTGGTGCCCTGGGGCATTCGCAATCTGGTCACGTTGAATGCACTGCAGTTTCTCGCGCCCAGGGATTCGAATCTCCCCGGCGAGCTCGTTCCCCGCGGTTTCATGAACTGGGAAAAAACCTGGCTCTTCCGCATGAGCGACTGTTATCGCGTGACCTGGAAGCTGGACGATGAAGTGATCAATCTCGAAGACATTCCCGCCCGCGCATTCGACACGCCGGAAGAAAAGCAGCGCGTCGCCGACATCCTTGAACAATACAACGATGACCTCACTCTCACGCCGGAGGAAGACGCCGTCTTTGCCCAGCTCGCACGCGAGCGCACCGCCCGTCATCCTTTGCGCACTTATCTCTTGCTGCCGGCCGCTCGCGCCCTCACCTTATGGTTTTCTCCTCGCATCGAGCGATTGCCCTATTCCGGCCATGTTTTCCCGCTCGCGCAAACCTGGGAAGACGATCCCGTCGATCAATCCGTCACCATCACTTTATTTTTGCTGAATGTTCTCTACGTCTCGCTGGCTCTCTGGGGCGCGTTGCGTCTCTGGCGCCACCATCCTTCCGCGCGCCCGGCCGTCTTCTTATTTGCTGCCTTCATCGCGCTTCGCACCGCGTTCCTCACCACCGTCGAAGCGCCAGAGCCTCGTTACATGCTCGTATGCTTCCCCGCGCTGATCGCCCTCGCCGCCCAGCTCTTCGCTCGCCCTTCCGAGTCTCACTAGCACAGACTTCAATCCGCGCCCTTCTCCCCGCTCCACCGCAGGCTGAAGCACGTATTGTTACTTCTCCTCCGCCGGCTCCGGATGAATCGTCACCCGCGCAATCTGCGGAAATTTTTCCTTCACGCGCACTTCCAGCGCCGCCGTCACGTCATGCACCTGCGTAATCGGCAGCCCGCCTTTCATCGTGCAGTGGCAGGAAGCCAGGATGCGGTGCTCCACCTGGCGCACATGTACATCGTGGCAGTTCACCAGCTCGTTGTATTCCGTCGGCAGTGTGTTGATGAAATCCTCGACCAGCTGCGAAAGCTGCTCCATCTCCCCGATTCCCGCATCCGGCGTGGCGATATGCCTCCCCAGCGGCTCGATGTGGATAGTCACCTCCGCCGAGCCGTCGCGAATTCTCAGAATCTCTTCTTCCAATTCCGTTGCTTGCCGGTGCGCCTCGCGCAAGCTCAGATTCTCGTCCACTTCCAGGTGCAGCTCGATGAACAGCTTTCCATCCTGCTGCAACGCGGTCACGTCATGGATCGCCAGGCCCTTGCGCTGCGCCACCGCACGGATTGCCTCGAATAAATGTTCTCCCTGCGGCGCGCGCGGCTCCGCGTGCACCATCACGTCGGCGGGCACGATCTCCCCGATCCGCTTCTCAATCGCGTCGCTCAGCGCGTGCACCTGTTCAAGGCTCGCCGTCCTCGCCACGCTCACCGTCGCGTCCACGAAGTGGCGGTTTCCCGCCCGCCGCACGCGCACGCGATCTACATCCAACACGCCTTCCATCCGCCCCACCGCGCGCGCGATCTCCTGTTGTAGCCCCTCCGGCGCGGCGTCCAACAGCGCATCGAGCGTCCGCCGCCCCAGCCGTGAGCCGACCCACAAAATCACCGCCGCGACCACCAGCCCCGCCAGCGCATCGGCGTACGCCAGCCACGGCACGTTCCACGCCTCGCCCGCCCACACCAGCGCGATCCCTGCGATGACCACCGTCGTGCTCCACACGTCGGTCGCGAAATGCAGCGCGTCCGCCTCCAGCGCTTCGCTCCCATGTTTCTTTGCCACGTTCGACAGCGCCCGCGCCCGCGTCAAATCAATCGCCAGCGCGCAGAACAACACAACAAACGCCGTCACGCTCGGCTGAATGTGTACCGTGCGGAAGAACAGCCTGTCGAACGCTTCGTAAACGATGTACACCGCGGTGAGAATCAATAGCCCCGTCTCGACGAACGCGGAGAAATTCTCCACTTTCCCGTGGCCGTAGGGATGCTTCTCGTCCGCAGGCAGGTCCGACATGCGC
>Ga0209118_1000135_pt1 | contig 50751 bp, 50 predicted proteins | sample BlaSpr_A8_Ref_M1_FD_187988 | JGI IMG/M metagenome (GOLD analysis project Ga0209118, IMG submission 187988) | Forest soil microbial communities from Thunder Bay, Ontario, Canada - Black Spruce, Ontario site 2_A8_Ref_M1 (SPAdes) (version 2) | ecosystem: Environmental > Terrestrial > Soil > Boreal... | reverse complement strand
CGGGATCAACGCCGCCCCGACGGCGCGGCCGATCTCGGACACTCTATGTGTCTCTTGACAACGCCGACACGGTTATAGAGGGTGCCCCACATCTCGCGGTTTTCGAGATGTGGGTCTCGGATGTCGAGGCTGCTCACGCGACCACAGACACTTCTCCGTGGGGCTTGCGCGTGGGCCGGACGGTGATCTCGACATCCTGTCCCAGGTGGTGACAAAACCCAACTTCAAAGGCGGCGGACAGGAGTGTCCGCCCCACACGATCGGATCATGCTGACGCGTGAGGCTGTTTGATCCCCAGGATCTCTGCGGCTTCCGGCACCCAGCTCTCACAGACCACCTATAGCAGGTCAAACCTCTCTCAACGCTTGAGATATTGCGCCGGAGGCAGAATCGCGATGCCTTGCCACGGATGCAGAGCCAGCACATCGGCGTCTCCGGTCAGGATCACGTCCGCCTTGCCATTTAGGGCGACGTCGAGAAATTTGTCGTCGTTGGGATCGCGGCATTCGCGGACGGGATACACAATCGGTACGAACTCGGCGGCACGTCCGAGCAGTCGCAAGAACTGCTGACGGTCTGAAAGATTAATGTAGCGGTCGAACTTGGCGCGGGCAAGAACGTCCGCCAGTTCGTTCATGGTGGCTTCGGACACGAGCATAAGCCCGGAATCGGCGGCCTTGCGAACCGCGTCCCCAGGAACTGACGATGGAAGCAGGAGGCGGCTCACCAGACAATTGGTATCGGCGACGATGCGCTCGCGAACCCGCATCACTCCTTCAATAATTTCTTCAGCACCGATTTCGTCAGGCCGCGAGCCTTGGCCTGAGCCCCGACTCGATCACAAAAGCGCTGGAACTCGGCGGCATTGAGGTCGCGAATCCTCTCGTATTCCTCGGCTGACATGATCACGGCAACGTCCCGATTTTGGCGTCGAATCACGACCGGCTCGCGCTGGGCGGCGTCCAGGAGCGCGGCCAGGCGCTGCTTGGCGTCCGTGGCAGAAACAGTTCGCATAATGTCTAGATTAGATAAAATAGATATAATAGTCAAACTTGCTGGGTGGCGGGCGGAGCGCTGGCGGACGTGTAGGGCGGACACTCTTGTCCGCCGCCTTTGACCTTGCTTCTGAGGCTGGGCTTCTGAGGCTGGGTTTCCGAGGCTGGGAACAGCTGTCCGCAATCAGGATCAAAGGCAGCGCGCCGTACTCCTTCCCACCAACTGCACCGTAACGGCGAAGTCCCGGTCCTGACGAACACACTGTGTGATGCGGGCCTTGCGTTATACTTGAGCCTGAATGGCTGATCTCGCGCAGAAGACCTTCTACCTCGAAACCTTCGGCTGCCAGATGAATGCGCACGACTCGGAGAAGGTCGTAGGCACGCTTTTGTCGGAGGGATACCGCCAGGTTCAAACCGTCGAAGAGGCCGAACTGGTTCTCTACAATACCTGTTCCATCCGCGACAAAGCCGAGCAGAAGGTCTTCAATCGGCTCTCCGACTACAAAAAGTTTTATAAGCAGGGCAAGCGCTTCGGAGTGTTGGGCTGCGTGGCGCAACAGGAAGGCGAAAAGATTTTCGAGCGCGCTCCGTATGTTTCCCTGGTCTGCGGATCGGCGTCTTATCGGAATCTGCCGCAAATGCTTATCCAGATCGAGGCAGGGAAGCAGCGCGTGACCGGATTGGACGACCGCGAGACCGACGAATGTTTCGAAACCGAATTCACCGCGCGCACCAACCCGCATCGGGGCTACATCACCATCATCGAAGGCTGCGACAAGTTCTGCGCCTACTGCGTGGTTCCCTTCACTCGCGGCAAGGAGCGCAGCCGGACCTCCGAGTCCGTATTGTCCGAAGCTCGACAGATGGCGGATCTGGGTTACACCGAGGTCCAGTTGCTGGGGCAGAACGTGAATTCCTACAAGGATTCATCCGGCAAGAAGAGCTTCGCGGAGCTGCTGGCGGCGGTAGGCGAGACTCCGGGCATCAGGCGGGTACGGTTCACAACGTCCCATCCCAGAGATTTTGGCCGCGATATTGTCGAGGCAATCGACGCCGTTCCTACCCTGTGCGATCACGTCCATCTGCCGGTGCAGAGCGGCTCCGCGCGGGTGCTCGACGCAATGCAGCGTTTGTACACTCTCGAGCAGTACCTGGAGCGCATCTCATGGATCAAGGCGGCGCGGCGGGAGATGAGCATTACCAGCGACATCATTGTCGGGTTTCCGGGCGAGACCGAAGCCGAATTCGAGCAAACCTTGGCGCTGCTCGATCAGGTTAGCTACGATGCCATCTTCGGGTTCAAGTATTCGCCGCGGCCCAACACTCCGGCGCTGAGCTTGGAAGACGCGATCCCGGATGAGGAGAAGGCGCGCCGTTTGGCGGTGCTCAATGAGAAGCAGCGCGTCATTCAGAAACAATGTAACGGAAGGTATCTGGGAACAACTCTTGAAGTAATGGTTGAAGGGAAGAACGAGGCGCGAAGACAGTGGATCGGTCGGACGTCGCAGAACAAAGTGTTCAATTTTACTGCTCCCGATACGGTAAAACCTAATATCGGTGGATACGTGACTGTAGTGACGACGGGCACCTTTCCTAACAGCCTTTTCGGTCAAATAGTGATATAAGGAGCGCAGCAGTTTTCGGAGATCACGATGGAAGTAGAGATGAAAATTCGGGGCCTTCTGATGGATCCGGTAACAAACATGCCGATCGTGATCCTCAAGGACGCAGGGACCGACACGGTGCTGCCGATCTGGGTGGGCATCTACGAGGCGAACGCGATTGCGCTGGAGATCGAGAAGGTCAGCACGCCGCGTCCCATGACCCACGACCTGATCAAGAATGTGTTGGTCGGGCTGGATACAATGGTCCACAAGGTAGTCGTGACGGAACTGCGGGAAGATACGTTTTATGCCGTGATCTGGCTGGAGCGCGAGGGGAGGATCGTCAGCATTGATTCACGACCATCGGATGCGTTGGCCCTGGCTTTGCGGGTTGATTGCCCTATCTTTGTGGAAGATGAGGTTCTGAAGAATTCGAAACTGGCGACCACGGCCTCAGACCGCGTGACCAGCGATGAACTGCGCAAGTGGCTGGAAGGCCTGAATGACGAGGATCTGGGCCGGTATAAAATGTAGTGGCGACACTTGGTGATTGAGTAATTTTGTAATTGAGTGATTGAAGAATCTGGGGTGTTTGTCGATTACCCAAGGATCACTCGATTGCCCAATCCATCCCTCCATGCCTGAACCGGCGGAACAGCTTCAGCAAATCTATGTGGCGGGATTCGAACTGAAGGTTTTCGACCGCTTTCCTAAATGCGTGGGAGTGGTGCGGGATAACTGCATCGCACTGCTGGTGCCCGCAGCCGACGGATTGCAGATGCTGGGCACGCCCGGATGGCTGATGGGGGAAGCTGTGGGTGTGCTGGTCGAGACCGGGGGCCGGCGCGTGTTCCAAGCCAAACAGGAAGTCGTTGAAGCGACGCCCGAAAGGCTGGAGGCGCTGAGGCTTTTTCGGGAACATCTCGAACGATTGCTCAGAGGGACGTCGTGATTGGAGTAGCGCATCATCTGGCAGGAGTGATGCTGATAGTGTGTATTGACATCACAATATAGATGTGGCATCATTGTGCTTATGCGGACGACTCTTAGTCTCGATGATGACGTCTTTCAGGTGGTGCGGCGCTACGCCGAAAGCCGCTCTCTGGCCCTGGGCAAAGCGGTGTCCGAACTGGTGCGCAAGGGATTAGCCTCGCCCACGCCCACACGCACGGTTAACGGAATCCAAGTGTTCGACGTGCCTCCGGATTCGCCACGTATCACGACCAGTCGGGTGAAAGAGCTCGAGTCCGAATTGGAATGACGGCGTTTCTGCTGGACGTGAACGTGCTGGTCGCGCTTGCATGGCCCGGCCATGAAGCTCACGAACGCGTGCAGGTTTGGTTCGCCCGCAATGCGGATCTGGGGTGGGCTACCTGTCCGTTTACACAATCGGCCTTCGTTAGAATACTGTCGAATCCAGTTTTTTCTTCCCGTGCTGTCTCGCCCCAGGAGGCTCTCCGGGCTTTGAACATCAGCCTTAAACATCCGGCACACCGTTTTTGGGCGGCCGACATCGCATTCGGAGACGCAGTCCGGCGCTTCCAGGGGCGCCTTGTGGGGCACAAGCAGGTCACTGACGCGTATCTACTTGGGCTGGCTCTACACAAGAGGGGGAAGGTGGCCACGCTGGACCGCAGCCTTGCGGCATTGTTGGATCCCAAAAGCACCGAACGGGATCGGGTTGAGGTGATCCCGAAGAGTGCCTGAAGGCAAAAGCCGAACCAGCATTTATACGCGCGCTTCGTAGTTTACATAATATCCGTTATCGGACATTGTATGGGTGACGCGCCTGAGCCTAGAGTGGCGCTTCAGTTCTTGTTGCCGTTGGCCAGTTGAGCGGTGTTTTCCGCTGCCAGCACGATCTTTGCGTGGAACAGTGTGCCTGCGACCCGGGTGGCGATTGCGATCAGTTCCCTTTGCCCGGTGAAGACTTTCACCAACCTGGCCTGGGAGAGTTCGGGCAAATTCACTGGGCGGCCGGTGCGGATGCGCGCGGCCATTTCCTCGTTGGCGGTGACGCACGGAAATTGAGGCAGAAGTTTGCGGGGATGAATGAAGAGATCTTCCGTCTGACCCGTCTTAACAATTGCATCCAGTTCTTCTAACGTATGGGCATCGGCTAATTCGAATTCGCCGACTGCGGTCCGGCGTAACGACTGCAGGTGGGCGCCACAGCCTATTAGTTGACCCATGTCGTGGGCCACGGAACGCAGGTAAGTTCCGGAGGCGACGCGGGCGCGGAAACTGGCGCGATCATTGTCGACCTGTGAAATCTCGAATTCCTTGATCTCAACTTGAACCGGTTTTAGCGTAACCTCCGCGTGCTTGCGAGCCAGCTTATAGGCGGGCACGCCTTGAATTTTCTTGGCCGAAAACGGCGGTGGCGTTTGTTCGATCATGCCTTGAAACCGGCTGGCGAGTTGGCGCACCTGGTCCAATGACAGGGTAACCGCCTGGGCCGGGCTGGTGGGTTCGCCCTCGGCGTCGTAGGTGTCGGTGGCAAACCCGAAGCGGATCGTGCCCTCATAGGTTTTCTCGGATGAGGTATAGAACTGGGCCAGCCGGGTCAGATTGCCAGTCACCAATGGCAATACTCCCGTGGCCAGCGGATCCAGAGTGCCCAGATGTCCCACGGAGCGCTCTTGCAGGATGCGGCGTACGCGATTGACCACGTCGTGTGAGGTCAGGCCGGACGGCTTGTCGATGATGAGGACGGCGTTCATGGGCCAATTTAGTAATTGGGTAATCTAGTAATTTGGTAATTTAGAAGGTACGCTCGGGGATACGGCGGTTTGCGCGCGAGCCCGGTTGTGCAATTACCCGATTACCAAATTACCAGATTACGCAAATTAATCCCTCATGATTCCTGTCCGCGATGACACGCCCCGGTTCAGCACTCCATTCGTTACATATTTCATTATCGCTTTGAATACGGTGGTCTTCCTATTGGAATTGTCGGTGGGCGGACAGGGTCACCGGGCTTTGAACAGCCTGATGTACCAGTTTGGTGTGGTGCCTCTCCACTTCGAACGAGCGTTGGTGGCTGGGTCCGCTTCTTCGCTGGCCGGACTATTGCTTCCGATTCTCACCTCGATGTTTCTGCATGCCTCGTGGCTGCACATCATCGGCAACATGTGGGTGCTTTGGATCTTCGGTGACAATATTGAGGACTATCTCGGACACTTTACGTATCTGCTTTTTTATCTGGTCAGTGGCTTCGCGGCGGCGGTCGCTCACATCCTTCTGAATGCGGGATCGAACGTGCCCAGCGTGGGGGCGAGCGGGGCAATTGCCGGTGTGATGGGGGCTTATTTCGTGCTCTATCCGCGAGCCCGGGTGCTGATTTGGTTTCCGCCTATTTTCTTTTTTCATCTGCCCGCGTGGTTGGTGCTGGGATACTGGTTCTTCGTGCAGTTCCTGAGCGGGGCGGCCACCTCGATTGCGGAGACCAGCCAGACCAGCGGTGGGATCGCGTTCTGGGCTCACGTAGGAGGCTTCGTGGCTGGGATCGTGTTGATCAAACTGTTGCCGGAGCGGCCGCAACGCTACCGGTACGCGGCCTGGTGATCAAACCTCGATATGACGACTCCGGCTCTTCATACCGATCGCCTCCTGCTGCGGCCGCATATTCTGGCCGACGCGCCCGAGCTTGCTCGGCTGGCGGGTGCGCACGAGGTCGCCGCCACTACGCTGCGCATTCCACATCCCTATTCAGTGGCCGACGCCGAAGCGTTTATCAGCGAGTGGCAGGACGCCGCTGATGAACGAGTAGCGTTCGCCATCGTGCTCCGCGAGAATTTCGCCTTTTTGGGAGGCACCGGACTTCGAGTGGAAAAGGAGCACCGGCACGCAGAACTTGGCTACTGGATCGGCACGCCCTACTGGGGCAATGGTTACGCCACCGAGGCGGCGCGTGCAGTGCTACGGTATGGATTCGAAGTGCTGAACCTGCATCGCATTCACGCTTCGCACTTCTCGGGTAACGCGGCATCGGGAAACATTTTGCGTAAGATCGGAATGAAACACGAAGGCCGGCTGCCGCAGCACATTTTGAAATGGGGGCAATACGTGGATCTAGAGCTTTATGGCATGCTCGATACAGACTTGATGCCCTCTGCCTGACGAGACCCTGGGCGGGAGACATTTGCGGCGTTTACAATCTGATGACAATAATTCCGCTTCACATGCCGCTATAATCTTGTTGTGAACACCCAATCAGTTCGGCAGGTCGCGTCGGCGGAGTTCCCTACCCGGTGGGGCAAGTTCCGCATCTTCGGATTTCAGGGAGAGTTCGGCGAGGGCACGAATTTGCCGAAGGATGGCTCGCGCAAGGAAGAGGCTGTGGCGCTGGTGATGGGCGATGTGCGCTCCGTAACGCCGCTGGTGCGCATCCATTCGCAATGCCTCACGGGAGATGTTTTCGGCTCGCTGCGCTGCGACTGCCGCCAGCAACTGGAGATGGCGCTGGCCATGATCGCCGAGCAAGGCGCAGGGGTGCTGATCTACGAACAGCAGGAGGGGCGGGGCATTGGGCTGATGGCCAAGTTGCAAGCCTACGAGTTGCAGGACTCCGGACTCGACACCGTCGAGGCCAACGAACGCCTGGGATTCAAAGCTGATCATCGTGAGTTTGCCATGCCGGCGGGAATCCTGAAGGCGTTGGGCGTGTCCAAGGTACGATTGCTGTCAAACAATCCCGACAAAGTTGCGGCGCTTGAACGCGGTGGAATTGAAGTAGTGGAACGGGTTCCCTGCGAAGTGACGCCCAGCAGCCATGCGGAAGACTACCTGAAGACCAAGAAAGAAAAGATGGGCCATTTGTTCTCGCGGTGATTCCGACTGAGAACAAACTTCAGAGATCCTTCGTTGCGAGTCGTTCGCTTCGCGCAACGACTCCGCTTCCTCAGGAGGACAACGCCGAATGGCGTGTCCCAAGTCAAGCAGGCCAGATCCCCAGCGCGGTCTGGCTCAGGATTTGTTGTCGCGTTTCTTGCGGCAATGGCAGCGCGCGAAACTCGTCGAGGTTTTGCTTGATGTCGGGAACGCCTGGCCCTGGCCAGTCTGTGCCAAACAGAGTCTTGTGGGCGATCTCCTGCAAGCGCGGGAAGTATTTCAGCAGCGTCTTGGGTGGAATTCCGCTGATGTCCAGAAATACGTTTGGGTGGCGGCGCACCAGGAAGAATGCCGTTTGCATCCACAGGGGGCGTCCGCCGTGGGCTAGCAGGATCTTCAGCTTGGGGAAATCGACGGCGACGTCGTCAATGTGGATGGGATCGCCGTACTTGTTGCGCGCGCCGGGAAAGATCGACGTTCCGGTGTGAAACATGACGGAAATGCCGTTGGCCTCAGCGGCGCGATAGATGATCTCCAGCTCGTTCACGCCGTTCAGGTAATCGTTGGGGAAAAGAAGTTGGTGAGGCGGGTGAATCTTGATCATCTGGATCTTCAGGCGCAGAAGCTGTTCCACGTCGGCCATGACGTTTGAAGTATGGCGTGGGTGCAGGCTACCGCAGGAGAGTAGCCGCTTGGGATTCTCTTTGACGTAGTCGGCGACGAACTGGTTCACACCGGATGTGAAGCCGATGACCTCGGGGGCCACGTAATTGATGAGCATTGCCCGATCGACGCCGGCCTTATCAAGATACTTCAGGAAAGCTTTGGGAGAGCGGCAGAACTCGGCAATTTCGTCGTAGTTCGCGCGGTTCTTCTTTATGAGTTCAAGGGCGTGAGGCTTGAACATCTCCAGGGGCTGAATGTGGATGTGGCAGTCAGTGATCAAGTTGGTCGTTGGTCTTTCGTCGTTGGTCCTTCGTCGTTGGTCCTTGGCGATCGGTCAATTCTGTTCGTTGGCGGCCTGAAGGATGGCCCGTTTCGTAAAGACGCGAATCATTTCGCGGCGATACTCCGGCGTGAGAGCCGACGTGGTCAGCGGCTTGGCGGTTCTCGCCGCCAGATCGCCTACCGCTTCCGCGAGCGCTTCATCCAGTATCTTTCCGGCGAGCAAGTCGCTTGCCCCCTTAACCAGCAAAGGCGCCGGATTTACGGCCGTGATCGCTACGCGTGCGTCGGCAATGTGGCCATTCGTACGCTTCATCACGATGGCGACTCCGGCCAGCGGATAATCAATCGATCCTCGAACGCGAAGCTTGCGATAAACGCCGCGGTAGTCGGCTGACGATTCCGGCAGGAACACTCGCGTCACGAGTTCATTGGGCTGCAACTTGCGATAGACGCCGCCGTCGCCGGTGTAGAAATCCCGCAAAGGCATCCGCCGCAAACCGGACGCGCTGGCAATTTCAATTTCGGCATTCAAACATAGCAGAGCTGGAGGCGTGTCGCCGGAAAATGCCGCCCAGCACTTGGTTCCACCGGGAGCCACGTGACACAAGTCTCCGTCCTTCTTGATGCAGAATCCGCAACCCTTGCGCCAAGTGAGCGACTGGTTGTACCACAGGCAGCGCGTGTCGAGACAAATGTTTCCGCCAATCGTGCCCATGTTGCGCAGCAACGGAGATGCGACTGTCGCAGCCGCCTCGGTGAGTACTCGGTACCGTCGCCGCAGCAGTTCGGAGTGCTCGATGGTCGTCAGCGAAGTCAGAGCTCCGATCTCGATGCCACTTCCCTGCTGGCGAATGCCTTTCAGTTCCGCGATGTGACGGATGTCGAGCACGTATTGGGGCTCGAATAACTTTTGCCGCATGGATGGAATGAGGTCTGTGCCGCCAGCAACGATTCGAACGTTCGCTGCCACACGGTCGTCATGCTTCGCCAGCAGTGAGAGTGCTTCTTCCAATGTACGCGGGCGCAGCAGCTTGAATTGCGGGAGACTCAATCGTCACCTCCCGCGGGGGCGGGCGTTTCGCGCCGCGAGGGATCCAGCGGATGCCGGTCCGGTCCCTTGCCGCGATACCAGAGCGATCCGCCATGTTCGCGAAATCCTGTGGGCGCGGTTGGATCGATTCCTTCGGTGAGGTTGATGTTCTTCGCGTTCTTCTTTGCGCGCAGGGCTGACAGCACACGCTCCGGGGTGAACGGACACTCGTGCAGGCGGATTCCGACTGCGTCGTAAATCGCGTTCGCGATTGCCGGAATGGTCGCTGCCAGTGAGCCTTCGCTGCACTCTTTCGCGCCGAATGGCCCCTCTGGGTCGATGCTCTCCACGATAATCGGTTCGACCTCGGGCGATTCCACCGACGAGGGGCTGCGGTACTCGAGCAGGCCGGGATTCATCAGCATGCCATCTTTCCAAACCATTTCTTCGGTAAGCGCCTGGCCCATGCCCATCCAGACCGAACCTATGATCTGGCCTTCGACTGAGACCGGATTCAGGGCTCGGCCGCAGTCATGCGCCGCCCAGACCTTGTGTACGGTCACTTCGCCGGTGTCTTCGTCCACGGTCACTTCAGCCACCTGGGCCGAGTAGGAGTACGCGGGCGAAGGTCCGACTCCTGCCCCTTTATGTTTGCCGCCACGGGCATCGGGAGGCGGGGCGTAGGAACCCGTTCCGGTGAGAGCGCCGTGGAAATCGATGGCGGCGACTACGGCTTCTTCGAAGGTCATCCAATCTTTCGGGCCTTCGTCTTTGCGTTTCTGCTGCAGCGAGCCGCGGAGAATTTGTCCTTCGACGCGGCCACTGACCGAGGCTCCAGATTGAGTAACATCGTCATCCGCAGCCTTGGAAACGATTGGCGGGGCGCTTCCCTGCTTATAGACGAGGTCGCTCCGAAAGATCAGGTCTTCGGGCGCGCAGTTCATCTTGCGAGCGGCTGCCAAAGCAATTTGCTTTTTCACTTCTGCCGAGGCGCGCAATGTGGCGTTGCCCGCCATGAAGGTTACGCGGCTGGAATAGGAGCCGATGTCGATGGGAGTGAGGTCGGTGTCGGCGGCGATGATCTTGATCCGTCCGAGAGAGCAGCCCAGCACTTCGGCGGCGATCTGAGCCGTCATGGTGTCCGAGCCCTGCCCGATTTCCGATGCTCCGGTGTACACGACGACTCCGCCGTCGCGGTCGATCTTGATGTTCACCGTGGAGTGGGGCATGTCAGAGCGAATGATCGAATTTGCCGCGCCGCTTACGTAGTGGCTGCAGGCGACGCCCAGGCCGCGGCCCTTCGACAGCTTGCCCTTGCGTTGTTTCCAACCCGAGCGCGCAACAACTTTTTCGATGCACTCGGGCAATCCGTAACTCTGCACGCGGAGACCGTTCACCGTGATGCACGGAGGCTGGAGCAGATTGCGTTGACGAATCTCGGCGGAATCCATTCCCACCTTGGCTGCAAGTTCGTCCAGTTGCGATTCGAAGGCGAATCTTACATTCACGGTGCCGTGGCCGCGCATCGCTCCGCAAACAGGCTTGTTGGTCAGGACGCGGTAGCCGTCATATTGAATGTTGGGGATGTCGTAAAGCGCGCCCAGCAGCGCGCCGGAATAGAGAATGGTTACGACGCCATAGGAGCAATAGGCTCCGCCATCCTGCACGACTCGTGCCTTGACGGCGGTGATGCGGCCGTCGTTGGTGATTCCAGTCTTGAGATCGATAATCGTGCGGGGGCGTCCGCGGTGCGCCCAGAAGACTTCTTCGCGGGTGTAGGTAATTTTCACTGGGGCAAGCGCTTTTCGTGCCGCAATCGCTGCGATTATTTCGAGTGGGACGACTTCACTTTTACCGCCAAAGCCTCCGCCTACCAGCGGCTTGATGACGCGAATTTGCGCCATCGGCATTTCGAGCACCAGGGACAGCTTGTGTTGCAGGTAGTAAGGAACCTGGGTTGACGACTGAACGGTGAGCCGTCCGCGGTTGCCGGTGTGAGGATCGATTTCGAACGCAGCCAGGGTCGAATGCGGCTCCATAGCCGCGTGGGTGACTTCATTGGCGATGAAGCGAGCTTCCGCCACCTGGTCGGCTTCGGCGAAACCGTTCTCGGGGTCTCCGAATACGTGGTGATAGTCCTTTTCAAGGTTGTGCGGCTTGTTATCGTGGATGAGGTCGGTCTCCGCCTTCATCGATTCTTCGGGATCGAAGTAGGCGGGCAAGAGCTCGTATTCGACTTCAATCAACTCCAGCGCCTGATCTGCCGTGGCCTCGTCGACCGCAGCAACACAAGCAACGTTGTCGCCGACATAACGGACTTTGTCGAGGGCGAGCGCGTACTCGTCATGGCCGACGGGAAGAATGCCGTACGGATTGGGCGCGTCCTTGCCGACGACAACCGCGACCACGCCTTCCAATTTCTCGGCCCGGCTGGTGTCGATGCGCTTGATGCGGGCGTGCGGGTACGGTGAATGCAGGATTCTGCCGACGAGCATGCCGGGCAGGCTGAGGTCGTCGGTGTACTTGCCCGCGCCGGTAGTCTTGCCGGCGGCGTCGACCATGGCGGTGGGTTTTCCGATGATGGAGAAGTCGTTGGTCATTAGTTCATCCGTTGCCCGGTGGCACCAGTCCTAGTGCTTGCACAACCAAATCTGAGTCACTCTGTGCAACGAGACATGGCGTGAGTCGCTACCAATCTGTACCTTGCCACGAAAATCTTTTTCCGACATTTTTCCGTCCACCTTGACCGGTCTGGTCTGCATAATGTGTCGTTTGCTGGGGTACTCCACCAGTTCCTCGCGCCAGTCCCCATGAAGCGAGATCCCCGAACGTTCGCGGTCACCCTCGAGCGAGATGCCGTCCTTGTTTGCCACACCTTCATATACGTACAGAAGGGCATCGTAGCCGTGTCCCTTCGTGGCTGTGAGCGCAAGCTCGAAGCCGCCAACGTCCCCCGTTTCCTCGGAAAGGAATGCGTTGGAAAAGAATCTGTACGTGCCTGCTTGTGGACACTCGTCAAGTGCTGCAGCGGTTGCCATGAAAACGAGGACTAGGTTGAAAGCCGCAATGACCTTCATTTCGCTGTCGCCATTCCCTTCTGCTCTGCATCAATCGCAGCCTTGATGGCCTGATACATCTGGCTGTAGCCCGTACACCGGCAGAGATTTCCGCTCAGCGCGCCGCGAATTTCTTGCTCTGTTGGTTCCGGATTTTCAGCCAGCAGATGCTTGACGGTCATGATGAATCCCGGTGTGCAGTAGCCGCACTGCGCTCCGCCCCAATCGCCGTAAGCTTTCTGAATGGCAGCCAGGCTTCCATGCTCGCTCACACCCTCGACCGTTGTGATCTCCTGTCCCTCGCAACTGGCAGCAAGCATGGTGCATGACATCATCGGGATGCCGTCCACGAGCACGGTGCAGGCGCCGCAGGACGAATCGTCACAGCCGCGCTTGGATCCGGTGAGGTCGAGGTCCTGACGCAACACATCGAGCAGCAGCGTGCTAGGCTCAAAAGCGAGCTCGTGAGCGCGGCCGTTGACTTTGAGCTCTATGAGTTCCTTTTTCATTTGTTTCGCTAGCACTTAGCACTTGGCAGTTAGCATTTAGCCATTTAGCATCCGTCTTACAGTCAGCAGCCGGCTAAATGCCAGCTGCCAATTGCTAACTGCCAATTGCTAACTGCTGCCTTTCAATACCCGAAATCCGCTTGCGCGGCATAGGCGTGCTGCTTTACGCCTAATTCTTCCACACGGCACGCTCCCAGTTGATTCATATAAGCGCGTCGATCAGCCGTGCCGTACACCCAGCGATCGAGCCACGCGTTGCTGTCGGTTTTCGTCTTGGTCTGTTCGTGGTATTGACGAAAGAATGCGTCATCGCGCTTGTAATATCCCTGGACGGGCGAGGGATGCGCGCCGTAAGCACACTCGACCACGGCGTTTACGAGAAAGCCCGGAATCACGGTGCGATTGGGATCGCTGGCAATCACCTCAGGATCGACGATCTCCTCCGCGACTACGATTACACGCTTGGCTGCTCGAACTCCTTCGATCATCACACCGAAATTGCCCCAGCAGTGGGCATTGCCTTCGCGATCGGCCCGCTGCACGTGGACAATGGTGACATCGGGATTCAGGGCGCGGACCGCGTGCAAGGATTCTTTCGGCTCGAACGGCGAAAAGACTTGATGGAAGAAATGATTGCCCTTCGCGACATCGCTGCCTAATGCTGTTCGCGTGGGAAGAAATGGCACGCCCATGGCACCGGCCTGCAGAGCCAGAGCTACGGTGAAGTTGGTCATGTTGAAGACCTTCATTCCATCCTGTTCGACGGCGCGCCGGAAGTTGTACGCGGATCCCATCATCACGTTTCCGACCCAGGCGGCGATTACTTGTTCAACGCAACCCGCAGCGATGATCTGATCAAAAAGAATGTCCGAGATCGGTCCGATCAACGTGAGGCCGCGCTTTCTCTGACGAATGATCTCGTGCCCGGCGGCGAAGGGGATCATCTGCTCCATCTGCAGGCCGAGCGCGACCGAGGCGTCATCGGGCACCAGGTCGGCCATCGCTTCACGCATTGTGCGGAGCTTAGACACTTCTACTTGCCCTTCCACACTGGAGGCCGTTTCTCGATAAACGCGTTGATCCCTTCCTGCGCGTCTTCCGTTTTCATCAATTCGTCGAAGTAAATCTTCTCCGCTCGGGCAAGGCCTTTGTCGAAATGGATCGAATCCCACGCATAGATGGCCTTCTTGGTGATGGCGAGCGCTGCCGGGCTGAGTTGCGCAAGATGGTGAACTGCATCCTGCACGGCGTGTTCGAGATCGACCTCAGGCACCACCGAATTCGCCAGGCCGATGCTGGCTGCTTCCCTGCCTGTGATGCTGCGGCCGGTGAGCACAAGATCGGCAGCATGCTTCTGTCCGACGAGTGCGGCCAGGACCGTGACTGCGACTGGCGGATAACATCCCAGCTTGATTTCCGGAAATCCCCAGGTAGCCAGCTCCGACGTGTATACCAGATCGCAGACCATGGCCAGCTCGGCGCCTCCGCCCAGGCAGTTGCCATGCACAGCGGCAATGCTCACCTTCTTTGAACCAACTAACGCCCGGATGACGCCGTGAAACTTAGCGAGCATCTGCTCAACCTTGTCGGGAGTGTGGGCCGCGACGTCAACCCCGGCGGAGAATGCTTTTTGAGAACCGCTGATAATCAGAACCGAAATCTCAATCCGCGCCTCGATCTCGGTCAACGCCTCGGCCAGTTCGTCCATCATCGGAATGTCGATAATGTTCAGGGGCGGGCTGTTCAAAGTGATCCGTGCGACCGGAGCATGACACTCCAAAGCAATGCGTGAATACTTCGTAGCTGCTTGTGTCGCCATGGTCATCTTTTGCGGGCGAGGGCGCCCGCACCACACAGTCCTATCGTGTCCAGAATCCGTCTTTGTCGTATTCGCGGATGGCCTTCAACTCCGCAACACTTGGCTCCAGAGTCCTTGCCACCGTGTCACTCACTCGCAAGTTCCAACCTGTATTGTCCACTACATCGTCGACTTCGATTCCTGGATGCACGGAAGCGAGATACGCTTCTCCGTCCTCGCCAAAACGCAGCACGGCTTTGGTTGTGATCACAGCGGATGGCCCTCCGCGCGGCAGGCCCACACGTTTACGCCAGCCGGGACCATCTCCGTTTCCTGGGCTGGTTACATACGAAACGCGCTCGGGCAACCGCTGCTTGCTGTGCTCCAGAAGAACTACAAATCGATGCGCGAGCGACGCGATGTCGCAAGCGCCTCCGGATCCGGGCAAACGAGTGTTGCCTTTCGTCCCGCGTACCTCGGTGGAGTTGAGATTGCCGAAACGGTCGACCTCCGCGGCTCCCAGGAATCCCAGATGGACCCGGCCGGATTGCAGCAAGCTCATGACCCCGAGCATGTCCAGGCATTGCGTCGCACCTACGATGTTGGGCGGATCAGCCATCGTGTAGATCAACTCCGGCGCTGGAGTGGTACGAATCACGCCATTTTCAAATAATCCTACAGCATTGGGAGCGTGGGTCTTGTTTGCAACCACGAATGCGATCAGCGGCAGCCGCATGCCGACGAATACGACTTCGCGGTCGGCGATCTCGCGCGCGGCAGTGGCGACCATCAGTTCACCCATTGTGTATGGGCAAGTTGAGGTAGGTTCATGTTTCAAAATGTCGGCGGCAGTCGTGCTCATATCGAAGGAAACAGCTGCCGAGCGATGCTCGGTCGGACGGGCGAGTCGCCCGTCCCCACACGATCTAAGTTCTTGCCACTTGTTTCAGCTACAAGTTGATCGCCGACTTGCGGACTTCCCCGATCGACGACAGCGGATCGCGCGCACCCTCTTTTGGTGCAATCCATTTCTTCTCGTTGGCGATGATGTCCAGCAACAGCTTCTTATCTTCGGTCGTGGGCATGAAATCTTTTACGTGTTGCTCATAGCCCTTGTCATCTAACGGTTCGCCGGTCTGAGCGTGGAACTTTTGTGCTGCCCAGCGTCCGATATTGCGATTGAACTTGATATTCGGCGCATACAACTTGGGCTCTCCCGGCTTCAGGACGTTGTTGAACCGCTCGATCAGTCCGGCTACTTCGTCCCGATACAAATGGCGGTTGTAGTCGTTTAGTTCGTCTACCTTTGCTTCTTCTGGATTCTTCGGTTCGTCATAGCGCCCCTTAACTCCCCAGACATAAGCCCAATGCGCGGACGAGGAGTTGTCGGTGCCAAAAAGATCGTACGAACTGGAAATCCACTTGTTCAGATATTTCTGGATCAGCCATGCCGGGACCACGCCCGCTTCGACAATCCGGCGGAGGCCGTCATTCCCGGTGCCCATGTGGAAAGCCTCTTCGCGCAACATGTACGACATGGAGCGACCGAGCGGTGCGAAGGCCGAATACTTCAGCATCTGTAATTGGAATTTGCCGTCGCGGTCGACGAAATCGGTGTAAGTGAAGAAGTCCATCCAGTTGTCCACGTCGACGTTAAATGCACCCAGCAAGCGCTTGTTTTCGAAGGCGCGGCGCTCGAGCATCTTTTGTGCTTCAACTTTGCCCGAGTATCCGAAGTGTTCCACCAGCAGGGCGCACATCTGCCAGCCATGCCGCATTTCTTCGATCATGACGCGAGTGATTGCCCTGCGATCCCAGTCGGTGGGGGCGCTCTCAAACAGATTTCGTTGCTGCTCCACGCTGGCAAACTCGGTGTCGCCCTGATAGACGATCAGGTTGATCAAAGCATCGCGCATCTGCTGGGTGGGCACCTGGCGCAGGTTTTCCCACTTGCGGCGGCCTTTGAAAGCGCCGAACTGAATTTCGTCGGTTTCGATGGCGCCATACAACGTGTCGAACTTGAAGTCAGCAATCTCGTCATGATTGACGCCAATGTCTTTCCGCCAATCGTCGAACAACCCGACCCAGTCACTGAAGGTTCCGATTTTTGCAACTTTACCTGGCATAAGACCTCTGTAAATCCGATTTGCGATGAGTGATTCTCAACTGTAGAGACGTTGCAAGCAACGTCTCTACGCCATATTCAGCCAAACTGTTTTCAGTTCTGTGTAGTGTTCGATGGCATGTACACCCAACTCGCGGCCGAAGCCCGAGCTCTTGTAGCCGCCGAAGGGCAAGGACGCATCCATCAAGCCGTAAGTGTTAATCCACACTGTCCCGGCTCTAAGTTGCCGCGAAACGGAATGCGCTTTCTTCACATCGCGAGTCCAGACCGCGGCCGCCAGACCGTATGGATTGCTGTTCGCCAACTTGATCACTTCATCTACATCATCGAAGCTCAGCGCCGCCAGCACCGGACCAAAGATTTCTTCCTGGGCAATCTTCATGTCATTGCGCACGCCGCCGAAGATCGTGGGTTCAATAAAGAATCCCTTGCCGCCATCCACCGAAACTCGGTTTCCGCCCGCGATGAGCTTCGCGCCTTCCTTCTTGCCCGCCTCGATGTAGCCCAGAACGGTTTGCATCTGCTCCTGGCTGACGATTGCGCCCATTCGGGTTTTGGGATCGAGAGGATCGGCAGGCTGCATCTTCTTGGCGCGAGCCACGAGCTTTTCGAGAAATTCGCCCTGCACTTTGCTCTCGACGAACAACCGGGAGCCCGCATTGCAGACTTCACCCTTGCCATAAAAAATCCCGGTGATCGCGCCCTTGACGGCGTTATCAATGTCGGAATCGGCGAAAACGATGTTGGGCGATTTGCCGCCGAGCTCAAGAGTCAGCCGCTTCATGCTGTCGGCCGCGCTGCGCATGATCTCCTTGCCTACGTCAGTCGATCCCGTGAACGCGATTTTGTCGATTCCGGGGTGCCGGACCATCGCTCTTCCGATTTCCGCCCGGCCTGTAACAATGTTCAACACGCCTGCGGGCACACCCGCTTCAACCGCCAATTCGCCGAATCGCAGCGCGGTCAGCGACGTTAGGCTGGCGGGCTTCCATACGATCGTGTTGCCGCAGGCCAGGGCCGGGCCGAGTTTCCAGGAGGCCAGCAGCAGGGGAAAATTCCACGGAACGATGAGACCGACGACGCCCACTGGCTCGCGCAACGTGTAGGTGAAGGCGGTCTCAAGCGTGTTCACGGTCTCGCCATGAATCTTCGTTGCCCAGCCCGCGTAGTAGCGGAGGACGTCGATCACCATCGGCATGTCGACATAGCGGGACTCGAAAATCGGTTTGCCGTTATCGAGGGTTTCGAGTTCGGCGAATTCGTCGATGTTCTTTTCGAGCAGGTCAGCCAGACGCCAGATCAGCCGTCCGCGCTCGCTGGCTGACATCTTGCGCCAAGGACCACTGCGGTCTTCGAAAGCGCGGCGCGCGGCTTGAACAGCGCGGTCCACGTCGGCAGCGGATGCTTCCGCGATCTGGGTCAGAACCTCGCCGGTCGCGGGATTGGTGGTGTCGAAGTGTTTCGACGCGCCGGTCCATTGGCCGTCGATGAGCAGTCTTCCGGGGGAGAGTTTTGTTTTGGTAGCTGTAATCATCTGTTCTCTCTGTAGCGCCGGCATCTTGCAGGCTGTCGAGAAGAGCATGCTGCCCTCGCCACTGCCGAGCTTTCGCTCCGTGGACGGGCGAGAGGCCCGTCCTCCATTTAGTTGGTGACGATACTATTTTGCCTTGAAGACGGCTGGGCGCTTCTCCACGTACGCGGCCAAGCCCTCCTTGGCGTCTTCGCTTTGGAAAAGTATCTGCTGGTTCTCGCGCTCCACGGCGAGCGCGGACTCCATCGGAATCTCCCAGCCGGTTTGCACCGCGCGCTTGATGCGTCCCACGGCCTTGGCAGCCTTGTTCGGGGGGCAGAACTGGCGAGCGTATTCCATGATGTTTTCCATGAAGCCATCGCGGTCGAAAATGTCGTTGACGATCCCGAGTTCCTTCGCTTCTTCGAAGGAGAACGTATTTCCGGTGACCATCAGCTCGATGGCTTTGCTCTTCCCTACCATCCGCGACAGCCGCTGGGTGCCGCCGGTCCCTGGAAGCACGCCCAGATTTACTTCCGGCAATCCGATTTTGCCGGCGTCCTGACGCGCGATGCGAATGTCAGCCGCCATGGCGATTTCCAGGCCGCCACCGACACAGTGTCCGTTGATCGCCGCAATCACCAATTTCGGCGTGTGCTCCAGGCGAAGCAGCATTTCGTTCGCGTGCAGGCAGAAATAATACTTAAAGGTTGGGTCGACGCTGGCCAGCATCTTGATGTTGGCGCCAGCGGAGAAGAACTTGTCCCCGGAGCCGGTGAGCACGATGACATGAACGCCGTTATCCATCCGTGCTTTCAGGATGGCCTCATCGAGCTGGCGGTTCATTTCGTAGGTGTAAGTGTTAGCGGGAGGATCGAACATCTCGATCACCGCGACGCCGCCATCGGCGCGGTAGTTGACCAGTTGCTTCGTGCTCTCGCCCGCTGCGGGTTGCAATGTAGTTGCCATGTTCATACTCCTTTTGTCGTTAAAATCTGAATTCAGTTCGATGCCGACTTCTTTTTCTGGGCCTTCTTAGCCGAGGCTCGTTGACGCTGGGCGTCGGCGCTGATTCCCTGCAAGAAAATGTCGCCCATTCCACGCGACAACTCCTCTGCGTCGGCGTCGACCCGTGGGTTATACCAGGTATAAATCCAATTCATCATGCCAAACAAACTCAGCACCGCCATCCGACTAGAGAATTCTAGTCTCTTTGCCCGCTTAAAGTCGTCCAGCAACTCGACACATATCCGGTAATACTCGCGTTTAATGGCGGCAATCTCGGCCCCGAAACCATTTTTCAGCACTTCTGCTTCGTGCGAAAGAACCTTCATGGCTTTCCGGTTGGCGAGAAAGTATTCGAGATGGTTAAGGATGAAGACGCGAATGCGCTGTTCCGAGTCGGAAACCTCGTCGAGGCGCTCGCGGAGCCGCTCAACGATCGTGCTAAAGGTATGCTTCTGGATCAGGTAAAGCAGCTTCTCTTTGGACTCGAAATAGTAGTAAAGCCCGGACAGGGACATGCCGCTCGATCGTGCGAGGTCGCGCATGGATGCGCCTTCGTATCCGTTTTCGTAAAAGACTTCGGTTGCGTGCACCAGAATCTTGCCCAGCCGACGATCAAAGCGGCTTTCGGCACGGGGCGCATGGCCGGGAACGCGGCGGCGACCTGACACCGGAGAAGTTACTGAGGAAGATGACGACGCCATGAAAGTTCGAACGTTCGTTTAAATCATAACGCAGTATGGCGAAAATCACAAGGACGAGTGAGGATGGGTTAAGGCGCCGCCTCGTACGCACGCAGCAGCCACTCCAAAGCATCGCGAAGATCAGCCTCGGCGCTCAGTGTGAATGTGAACCAGCGAGCTTTCTGCATCTCGGAGTTGGCGATCCGAGAATCACTGCGAGCTTCTGCTAAGACACGCGACCCGGAGGACACCAATTTGAAGGCGACCGAGTTCGAAGGTTCGAGAACACGTGTACGCGGCAGCAAGGCAAAGATCTTGTCCTCGCGATATATTGCTGTGAAACCAAAGAACAGGCGCGAGTGAACCTTGGGCCACGTTGCCAGCTCGCCGGCCAACGCTGCCGCCCACGCTTTCATCTCTTCCGAGACTTGTTGCGGGCGAGGACGGGAGAACCTGGCGATGGCGTTTTTCACTGAGGGCTCGGGTCAGTTTCTGATGTCGGCCATCAACTGCTCGACTTCTGTTTTCAGATCGACGGTCAGCGGCAGCAAGGGCAGGCGCACCGGGCCGCCGAAGTAGCCGTTGAAATCCATGGCGTACTTGATGCCGGGGATACCCATCTCCCCAGCCACTCGCTGCGCGGCCTTGGCGATGCGCTCCTGTTTCAGCCGGGCGAGCTCGATGTCGCCTTCCTTCCATGCAGCGTAAATCTCATAGCAGACGGTGGGCGCCGCATCAGCGAAGGCCAGAATCGCGCCGACCGCACCCGCTTGCAATGATGGTTCAAGCGTTTGCGCGGCGCCAACGAGCACCTGAAATCCGATTTCCTTCTGCCGGGTCTTCAGGCCTGCAATCACAGTCACGGCAGTAGAAGACGGATTAGTCTGGTGGAGGCCGGGCGTCCCCGCCCGGCTGGACCCTTCGACTCCGTGTAGGGCTGGCTCGCGCGATGCCCGTCCCTCCTTTGTTTCTTTCGAAGACGCCGCGAGCGCTCCTACTGGAACCAATTCCCCGCCCTGTTCGCTGCCCTGGCTAGCAGCCTTCAGCATGCGCGGCGTGACTGCGTCAAACGTTTCGGTGACCGTGGCGCTGCGGCTCACGTGCCGTGTGCCCTCGACCATCCGGCTGACTTTTTTCACGTCACCACTCGATTCCTTGATTCCGATCAGGTTGGGATGCTCGGCGAGTTCAATCACGATCTCAGCTGGAATGTCATATCCAGTGGCCTGCGGAAGGTTGTAGATGATCACCGGCAGCGGCGAGCGGTCGGTCACGGTGCGATAAAAGGCCAGGATGTTGGCGGGCTGCATCTGCTTCTTGTAGTAATGTGGCGTGCGTACCATGGCAACGTCATAGCCGAGTTCGGCAGCGTACTCGGTAAGGCGCAGGGTTTCGATGGCTGATTCACTGCCTGTACCGGCAATCAAAACTTTGTTTGGTGCGGCCGCCTCGCGGGTGCTCTTGAGCACATCGCGCCGCTCCTGATCGGAAAGCAGAATTGCTTCGCCGGTCGAACCGAGGGCTACAATCCCAGCTACCGGAGTTTTCGAATAGCGTTCGACATTGTGCTCGAGCTTCTTGAAGTAGAGGTTTCCGTCCGGATAGAACGGCGTCGTGATAGGTGGGAAGATTCCGTGAAGTAGCATCGTTCCGACTCCTGGCTTGAACACTCTATAAGATACAGCGGAGGACTGTCTCCGGCTTGAGTCAATTTGGAGTATGCCGCTATCGTCGAGTGGCATGCCGCTCCGAATGGAGCTTTTGCAGCGCCTGCACTCTAATCTCTCCTCGCTGCAGCGCGGAAATTCCTTCGGCAGCAGCGCGGGCCGCGGAGAGCGTCGTGATCGTCGGAATGCGTGCACTGACTGCGGCGCGGCGGATCGCCTTCTCATCGAAAAAGGGATCGACGCCATGCGGCGTGTTAATGATGAGCTGAATGCGCGTGCCCTTGATCAGGTCGACCACGTTGGGCCGGCCTTCCTTCACTTTGTACACGCGTTCCACCGTCATGCCGGCATTCTCCAGCACGTCGGCGGTGCCGGCCGTGGCCACCAGCTTGAAACCCATGTCCACAAACTTACCAGCGACTTCCGCCACCTGCGGTTTGTCATGATCGGTGACGCTGACGAAGACCGTACCTTGCGTCGGCAGCTTTTGTCCCGCTGCGGTCTGCGCCTTGGCAAATGCCTCTCCAAAATTGTCGGCCACTCCCATGACTTCGCCAGTGGATTTCATCTCCGGGCCGAGCACCGTATCCACGCCGGGAAATTTGTTCCACGGGAAAACCGGTGACTTCACGTAATAGCAGTGTCCGGTGTCGAGGTCGGCGCGGCGCTCGATAAATTCCGGCAGAAATTCCCGCAGCTTCCGTCCGGTCATCAGTCTTGCCGCAATCTTTGCCATGGGCACGCCGGTGGCCTTCGAAACGTAGGGCACGGTCCGCGAGGCGCGCGGATTCACCTCCAGCACATAAACTGTCCCGCCTCCGCCGTTGTCCTTCGAGTTGCCATTGGTCCGCGGGATGGCGAACTGAATGTTCATCAACCCAACCACTTTCAGCGCCCGCGCCAGCTTGAACGTGTAGTCGCGCATACGGGCCATCAAGGGCTGGGGGATGTCGACGGCCGGGAGCACGCAGGAAGAATCGCCGGAGTGGATGCCGGCCTCCTCGATATGTTGCATGATGCCGCCGATTACGACGTCTTCGCCATCCGAAAGGGCATCCACGTCTACTTCGATCGCATCCTCGAGGAAGTGATCGATCAACACCGGGCGGTCCTGCGAATATTCCACCGCCTCCTTCATGTAACGGATCACGGTTTCCTCATCGTAGGCGATGACCATGGCGCGCCCGCCGAGCACGTACGAAGGTCGTACCAGAACGGGGTATCCAACTCGATTTGCGCCTGCGACGGCGTCTTCGATTGAGGCCGCCATCGCGCCTGGAGCCTGCGGGATGTCGAGTTCCTCAAGCAGCTTGCCGAAGCGCTTGCGGTCTTCAGCGAGGTCTATGCATTCCGGTGATGTGCCGATGATGTTGACGCCCGCAGCTTTCAGCGGTAAAGAAAGGTTCAGCGGAGTCTGCCCGCCGAACTGCACGATCACCCCAACTGGCGCGCCCGATGAAGCTTCGTGTTCGCACACGGCAAGTACGTCTTCGAGGGTCAGCGGCTCGAAATACAGGCGGTCGCTGGTGTCGTAGTCGGTAGAGACGGTCTCCGGGTTGCAATTGATCATGATGGTCTCGTACCCGTCGTCGCGCAGAGCGAACGCCGCGTGGCAGCAGCAGTAATCGAACTCAATTCCTTGCCCGATGCGGTTGGGTCCGCTGCCCAGGATGATGACTTTCTTTTTCTGGGTCGGCGCCGCTTCATCCTCTTCTTCGTAAGTGGAGTAGAGGTAAGGTGTGTAGCTTTCGAATTCGGCGGCGCAGGTGTCCACACGCTTATACACTGGCTTTATGCCGTGCTTCCTTCGCTGATGGCGGACTTTCTCCTGGTCCCCCTTGCCGCTAAGCCGCCAGGTTCCCGCCAGCCGCCCGTCGGAAAAGCCCATGCGCTTGGCCTCGCGCAGCACCTCAGTCGGGATCGACTCCATGGGATGCTTCTCCAGCTCAAGCTGCATGTCATTAATCTCTTTGAGCTGATAGAGGAACCAGGGATCGATCGAGGTCATCTTCGCCAGTTGCTTAACGGTGTGGCCCTGGCGTAATGCGTAGCGAACGTAGGAAAGCCGCTCGGGATGCGGCGTCACCAGCCGCTGGGTGAGAATCTTGGGCTCGATTTTCTCACCTCCGATGCGCTTGCCCGTGTCCAGCGCGCGCACCCCCTTCATCAGCGCTTCCTTAAACGTCCGGCCGATGGCCATTACTTCGCCGACCGATTTCATCTGCGGACCAAGATTCTCGTCTGCCCCAGGGAATTTTTCGAATTGCCACTTGGGAATCTTCACGACAACGTAATCAAGCGTGGGTTCGAAGCAGGCTGGCGTCTTGCGCGTAATGTCATTGGGGATCTCATCCAGCGTATAACCTACAGCCAGCTTGGCGGCAATCTTAGCGATAGGGAAACCAGTAGCCTTCGAAGCCAACGCCGAAGAGCGGGAGACGCGCGGATTCATCTCGATGACTACCATGCGTCCAGTGCCCGGATGCACCCCGAACTGAATGTTCGATCCGCCAGTCTCCACGCCGATCTCGCGAATCACCGCGATGGCGGCATCCCTCATAGTCTGATACTCGCGATCCGTAAGAGTCTGCGCCGGGGCAACTGTGATCGAATCACCGGTGTGCACGCCCATGGGATCGAAGTTTTCGATGGAGCAAATGATGATGACGTTGTCTTTCATGTCGCGCATCACCTCAAGCTCGTATTCTTTCCAGCCCAGCACCGATTCTTCGATCAGGGCTTCGTGTACCGGAGAGAAATCGAGACCGCGGGCCAGAACTTCCATCAGCTCTTCGCGGTTGTAGCCGATGCCGCCCCCGCTGCCGCCCAGAGTGAAGGACGGGCGCACAATGACCGGGAAGCCGATCTTGCCCGCGAACTCCAAGCCGTCTTTCAGGTTGTTCACCAGCGCGGACTTGGGAACGTCGAGGCCGATCTTCTGCATCGCATCTTTGAAGAACAGCCGGTCTTCGGCTTTCTTGATGGCGCTGATCTGTGCGCCGATAAGCTGGACGTTGTATTTCTCCAGCACTCCGGTGTCAGACAACTCGATTGCGAGGTTCAACGCCGTCTGGCCGCCGACCGTGGGAAGGACCGCAAAACCAGCGCCGGGTGAGAGTTCGCGCTCGACCCGGATGATCTCTTCCAGATATTCCCGCGTGAGCGGCTCGATGTAGGTGCGGTCGGCAACTTCCGGGTCGGTCATGATGGTGGCCGGGTTCGAGTTGGCCAGCACCACTTCGAACCCTTCGGACTTGAGCGCCTTGCAAGCCTGCGTGCCGGAGTAATCAAACTCCGCCGACTGACCAATGATGATAGGGCCAGAGCCAAGGATCAGGATTTTCGAGATGTCCGTGCGTTTGGGCATTATTTAGTATTGGCCGATCCATCCCGCGAATGCAGGACCAAGAGCCAGCGCCAAGGCATTAACGATCGCCCCCGTGTAGATTGTAGTAGCGATCCCTACGATGATTTTTCTGGATGCGGTGCGGCTCCTCGATATGTTCCCCTCAATCTCAAAATACGGGAACCAGTGCGTAAGCATCGCAATGCCGAGCTCTGCCACGACTATCAATGTGGCTAGAAGGATCCCAAACATCGCAAGTGCGCCAGTCCCGGATAGAGGTTGAGTCAGACTAAAATTGCTGCTGAACCATTTGGCCGTTCGATATTCCGCAAACAATACGAGAAGAATGCTGAACCAAAACACCTTTAAGACATTTCCGTAAATGAAATTTCTTGTGTGCAAGCATTCGGAATCGACCAAAAGCTTCAGTCTCTCGTACACGCCAGTCACCCAGTTGCGATCCTCGCCCTGAACCAGCAACTGCCTGGTCTTCCAATCGCGGACATCGTTGAAGTTCGAAAAATCTGTTTTCAGTTGCAGCTCAATAAAACGTCCGTTCAATCCGTCCGCTCGCGCCTTCAGGAAGAAGATGTCCTTGGGCAGGTCGGCAACGGTGAAGTCGGCGCCATCAAAACTCACGTTGCCCGACTTGGTCAAAAAAATGTAGTTTTGGTAGGTCGGTATATTAGCCATCGCCCAGAGGTCCGGATTCGCGAGGTTCCGCCTGACGAACTCGTCTTCACTCCGAGCCTCAGGGTCAAGCTGAGGCGTACCCGCACGATCAGCTTTGTAGGCGGCCCTAAGCCGTTGCTCAAACTCGGAGTTCCTCCTCGCCAAGGTACTCAACTCCTCAAGCAGAGCGTCTGCGGTGCCTACGCTGATAGCCAGCGGCGGTATTTTTAGTACGCGTTCTTCACGTTTCATATGAAGTTAGGTTGCCGCTTCCTGCGCCGCGCCTGAAGCCGCACCATTTCAAACATTAGTCTTCGAGTACGATCCAACACGACGCCAAGTTGCGCGATGGTATTTACCCTTTCCACTCCTCCATCATTCTTACGAAATCCTTGAACAAGTAATGCGAATCGTGCGGACCCGGCGACGCCTCGGGGTGGTACTGCACTGTGAACAGCGGCAGGTTCCGGTGGCGCATGCCTTCGAGCGTGTTGTCGTTGAGATCCATGTGCGTCAGCTCGACTTCGCTCTGCGGAAGAGAATCTGGATCGACGGCGAAATTATGGTTGTGCGCCGTAATCTCAATCTTGCCTGTGTTCAGCTGCTTTACCGGATGATTACCGCCGTGGTGGCCGAACTTCAGCTTGAACGTCTTCCCGCCCAACGCGATTCCTGTAAGTTGGTGTCCCAGACAGATGCCAAAGATCGGCAGCCGCCCCATGAGCCGCTTGATGTTGTCGACTGCGTACGTGCACGGCTCGGGATCTCCAGGGCCATTCGACAGAAATACGCCGGCGGGCTTAAGCGCTAACACATCCTCCGCCTTAGTCTCGGCAGGAACCACCGTGACCTTGCAGCCTTCGCCGCGCAGCTTGCGCAGAATGCTGTGCTTGATGCCGTAGTCGTAGGCAACGACGTGGAAGCGCTCCGGTTGGTCCTTGACCCCTACCACTTCTTCCGGAAGATGAGAACGCTCCCCCGTTTCCCAAACATAAGTGTGCTTGGTGCTAACGACCTTCGCCAGGTCTGTTCCGTCCATTTTCGGCAGCGCTCGCGCCTTGGCGATCAGCTTCTCGGTGTCAGTTTCAAGTGTCGATATGACGCCGCGCATCACGCCGTTATCCCGCAGATGACGAACCAGCGCCCGGGTGTCAATCTCGGCCAGTACTGGCACCTTGAACTGTTCCAGATATTCTTCCGCGACCTGCTGCGAGCGCCAGTTGGAGCTGACCCGGGAAAACTCGCGCACAATCAGGCCCTCGATGTAGGGCCGCGTGGCTTCGTTGTCTTCAGGGTTCGTACCGTAGTTACCGATTTCAGGATTGGTGAGAACGACGATCTGGCCAGCGTAGGAAGGATCGGTGAAAATTTCCTGATAGCCGGTGATGGAAGTATTGAAAACTACTTCCCCGTAACATTCGCCTTTGGCTCCGTAGCCTTTGCCTGGGAAGATTCTGCCATCTTCCAGCGCAAGGATTGCCCGCATTCGCGCTCCAAGGAGTGGATTTTAGAGATTCTAGCAGGCAAGCTCTAATCCGCCAAGGCATTCGGCCGACTTTCAAAATATAAATGGGACGAATCGCTTGGTTCGGCGCATGTAGTCCCGGTAGGGCTCGCCCAAACTGGTTTGCAGCGCCTCTTCCTCGACCCGCACTCGATAGAGGTAGCCAATCGCCCCGACGACCAGCAAAATGAGCCCGCTCAGCCAATTCGTCATTGCAAGGCCAGTGCCGAGATACATCATCATGCCGCCGGTGTACGACGGATGCCGAATCCAGCGATAGGCGCCTTCTTCAATGACCGTCTGACCAGCCACAATTTTCACGTTTCCCGTAAAATAGCGCCCCAGCGTTCGAAAGCAATGCCGTCGCAACCAGACGCCGCTGAGCAAGACAGCAATGCCCAGGGCAAACCAGGTTTTCTGGCCGTTCACCAAAATAAAGGGAGCCCACCAGGCGACGCTAAAAGCGACTGGAAAGGCGATCCAGCCGGCGATCAGTATAAGTGTCATGGATCCGCGGTCGGTATTTTCAGCAACGGCTGGCAGCGACCGCGCAATCAGACGAAACTCGGGCACGTAGGCAAACAGGAAGGCCGCCCAAAACACCCACGAATAAGGTGAGGTGTAGATCAGTGGTCGCATCATCGGCTTTCAAAGCATGATACGGGAGGATGGCCCGGCTATCGCACCCGTCCCATCTTGTCCATCGGCCAGTACCCGAAGACCGCCTTGCCGTAAATATAGCTCTGACCGACTGAGCCAAAGTCACGACTGTCATTGGACAAGCTGCGATGATCGCCCAACACAAAATAGCTGTCCGGCGGAACCACAACTTCAGCATACGAGCGCTCGTCCTCGTAAGCGTGCGGGACATACTCTTCGTCGATCAGCTTGCTATTCACGAACACCCGCCCGGCATCGATCTGGATGTGGTCACCCGCCAGGCCGATCACCCGTTTGATAAAGCTCTTCGATGGGTCTCGCGGATAACGGAACACGATAATGTCGCCGCGCTGGATCGGCTCCAACCGGTAAACGAATTTGTTCACGAAGATACGTTCCTGGTCTTCGAGCGAGGGCATCATGCTTGTGCCCTCCACTTTCACAGGCTGGTACAGGAAGATGATGATGAAACAGGAAATGGCCAGCGAGATGATCAGATCCCGCAGCCAGACGGAGAGCACCATGGCGCGCGACGGCACAGACAAAGCTGGCTCACCATTCTGGACTGTGCCGGGTTCCGCTTGTCCGGGCATATTCTTTTTGATTCTATACGGATTGGGCCTCCCCCGTGGAAATTGCTTCACGATTGCTTCACCATGGGTGCAACCACGCCCCTCTAACTACTACAGCGGTCGGATTCGGGTTACAATATGTGGACCGAGGAACCGGATCATGCTGAAGCGCGGATTGGTACTGGCTTTGCTCTTCTTGATTACCCTGACCGTGTCGGCTCCCTGGGCCACGTCCCAGCAGGAAGGCGCGGTCCCGGCTTACAATGCCGGGCCGCCAGCCAGAGGCACCAAGCTTCCTCCCATCCTCGGCAAGGAGCAATTGTGGGCTGAGAATGCTCAGTTTCCGTATCAGACGCACGCCTACGATTTGGCTGCAAAGATTCCGGCAGTGTTGCATCAACAACCCTGCTATTGCTACTGCGATCGAATTGGACATAACAGCTTGCATAGCTGCTTTGAAAGCACGCACGGCGCGCGCTGCGAAATCTGTCTAAAGGAGTTGTATTATTCTTATTCCCAGCACCAGAAGGGTAAGACTGCTTCACAGATCCGTAAGGGGATCTTGCAGGGTGAGTGGCGGCAGGTAAACTTGGAAACAGCGGCCTCGATCAATTGACTTATGGGCGGGAGATCGCACTGTTCACGTGGGCACTCGCGAAGGGTGTAGCCAGTTGCGGATTGACCGGCATCTAAAACCGGCGTATAACTGCTCGCACCCGGAAGTGGGTTTTCCACAGCCGGAATATTGGCCCTGCAAACCGCCGGTCACAAGAGCGAAGCCGGGCGGGAAGAAAACCATCAGCAGAGGTTAATGAAATCACAGCCAAGGTTAAGATAAGAGGAATACTTACGAAGAGTACAGGAAGAGTTTTGCAGATGGCCCAAAAGACCACCCCCAAGAAGTCGGTCGGCGACGATCCTCGTTTTGCACAGGCTGTGCAAAATTACGAGGCAGGTTTGCGCGCCATGCAAGAGCACAAATTCGACAAAGCGAAGTCCCACCTGCAGAAGGTTGTCTCCGGACCCAGCAAGGAACTGGCGGATCGGGCTTCGGTCTACATGAACGCGTGCAACCAGCAAACGGAGCGTACCGTCACCCAGTTCAAAAGTCCCGAAGAGCACTACGACTACGCCATTTCCCTGATGAATGTCGGCGATTACGTAAGCGCCCGCGAGCACTTGGACAAGCTGACGAAGCAGGCGCCAAAAGCTGACTACGTCGCATACGGTTTGGCGGCCTTGGATTGCCTCACGGGCCACGTCGAAGATTCACTGCGCCACCTGGACGATGCGATCCGCCTGAATCCCGGACTTCGTTTTCAGGCACGAAACGACTCTGACTTTCAGAATCTGTCCGAAGACCCACGTTTTACGGAGCTGCTATATCCCGACCCTGGGGGTGAGTTGCCCTCCCCGGCGGACGCTGACGAGGATGGTTAAGCAGCCCCGATGGGCTACTCCAAAGATCACATTGATTCCCTGCAGCGCCGGTCTCCCGTCGCTGCAAGCGATGGTTTGCGGGTAGTCGCGATTGGCGGCGGTACCGGCCTTTCCACGCTACTGAAAGGGCTGAAATGGTATGTCAGTCCATCCGCGGACCGACCCTCCGCGAAATCCGGTAAGCCGGAGATATCCGATCTTTGTGCGGTGGTTACGGTCAGCGATGACGGTGGTTCCAGCGGCCGTCTGCGCAAGGAACTTAACATGTTGCCTCCGGGCGACATCCGTAACTGTATCGTCGCTCTGTCCGAAGACGAAGCTCTGCTCTCCAAGCTGTTCCAGCACCGATTCGTCAAAGGCTCGGTACTTGAGGGCCACAGCTTTGGCAATCTGTTTCTCGCGGCTCTTACCTCGATCACCAAGGATTTCAGCGAAGCCGTCCGCCTGTCGTCGGAAATTCTGGTTACTCGCGGGCACATCCATCCCGCCACGACTTCCAACGTCGAATTGGAAGCTCTCATGGAGGATGGAACGCGAGTACGTGGGGAGACCAGAATTACCGCCAGCAAGGTCCGCATCAAAGAGCTTTTCCTGATTCCCCCCGATGTTGAGCCCCTTGCTCAAACCTTGGAAGCGATTGCTCGCGCCGATCTAATCACTGTCGGCCCCGGCTCGCTGTTTACCAGCCTTATTCCAAACTTGTTGGTGCACGGCATTGCAAAGGCCATTGCCTCTTCCCCGGCAACCAAAGTTTATATATGTAACCTGATGACCCAGGCCAATGAGAGTCTGGGACGCACCGCTGCCGACCACATCCGGGCGGTAAATCGACACGCCCAGACACGCATCTTCGACTATGCCCTTCTCAATCGCAAATCGATCTCGGACCAGTTAAAAGCGAAGTATGCGCTCGAAGGCGCGACCCAGGTCGTGGTCGACCAGCAAGCTATCAAAGAATTGGGCGTCATCCCTGTGCTCGGTGATTATCTGGATGAGGGCGAAGTGGCGCGTCACGCTACTGATCGGATTGCCCACGACGTGCTGGAGTTGGCCATGCAGGCGCGGTCCAATGAAGTGAGGGCCTCGAAGAGCCACACCACAAGCACCTAGGGAGCCTCTGATGAAGTTGCGAATGTAGGCCGGGCGTCGTCGCACGGGCGCGCCCAGGCGACAATTCATACTTAATCGGGGTTTCCGGAGAGAACTCTGCTTGAGTGTGAGGTCCGCAAAGGGGGCCGCACGGGCGGGACGCCCGCGCCTACATTGACTCGCGGTATATTGGATCGAATGCCAAAGGCCAAGAGCAATCCCTCCCATCGCATCCCGCGCGTCGCCATCGCCATTATGGCGGCGGGCAAGGGGACGCGTCTGAAATCCAAACATCCCAAAGTCTTGCACGAGGTCGGTGGAAAGCCGCTACTGGCACATGTAATCGCCGCGGCCACGAAGGTCGTCCCGGCGAAGGATGTATACGCCATCATCGGCCATGAGGCGGATCGGGTGCGCCAAGCGGTTGCTCACACAGGCATCGGCTTCGTGCTGCAAGCAGAGCAGCGCGGGACGGGTCACGCTCTGATGCTCGCGCGCGAAGCTTTGGCGCCTTACGACCAGGTAATCGTGCTCTCTGGGGACGCTCCGTTGATTAGTCCCCAAACCATCAGGAAGCTGGGCGACTTTCACAGCTCGAAACGCCCCGCGATGACGATCCTGACCGCGCAACTGCAGGACCCGACGGGTTATGGACGAGTGATCCGCAAGAGCCAAAAGAGTCCCGACGTGAAGGCCATCGTCGAGGAAAAATCCGCCACTCCGGCGCAACGCAAGATTCGCGAGATCAACTCAGGCTTTTACGCCTTCGATGCGAAGCTTCTTTTCGCACACATCGACGAATTAAACAACGACAATCCCCACGGCGAGTTCTATCTCACCGACCTGGCGGCGATCTTGGGTAAAGCGAAGAAGCGCGTGATGGCGGTGGCAGCGACCGATCCCCACGAGATCCTGGGCAGTAATACGCGCGCCGAATTGGTGGACATCGACCAGCGCATACGCATGGCCAAGTGCCGGCAACTCATGACCGATGGGGTCACGATTTTCTATCCACAAACTTGTGTGATCGATTGCGACGTCGAGATTGGCGCGGACACTGTCGTCGAGCCATTCGTGCAGATTCTGGGCAAGACGCGCGTTGGTAGTGATTGCCGTATCCGCTCCTATACCGTTATTAATAACTCTGTGATCGGCGACGGTGTGCTCATCCGCCCGGCCTGCGTGCTCGACGAGGCACAGGTGATGAAGGGTGCGGTGCTCGGGCCTTACTCCCGTCTTCGCCCCGGTAGCGAGATCGGCGAGGGTGCACACGTAGGCAATTTCGTAGAGACCAAGAAAACCCGCCTGGGCAAAGGTTCCAAAGCTAATCATCTGACCTATCTTGGAGACGCAGAGATCGGTGACGGCGTGAACATCGGAGCGGGCACCATTACCTGCAACTACGATGGAGAGCACAAACACACCACCGTGATCGAAGATGGTGCATTCATCGGCAGTGACTCCACCTTGGTTGCGCCGGTTAAGGTTGGAAAGGGTGCTTACGTGGGCGCCGGGTCATGTATCACTGACGACGTTCCGCCAGATTCTCTCGCCATCGGCCGGGCGCGCCAGATCGTGAAGGAAGGGTGGGTGAAGGCCAAGGGCGCAGGCCGCCAGAAGCCGGACTAGTTTCTCTCCACAAGTCCCAGATCGCTCCGCGGACGACGCGAGAGTAGATCAACGGTTCGTTCATGCTTCCCCAGACTAGTAACTATTGCAGCTGCACGTAAGGTGCGTTGAGGCAAGTCGCATTTACCGTCGGCGGCGCAGCATTCCAGGCCGGAGCAACGTGAATTGTGCCGTCTTCGTTGGAGCAGAAGCCGCGCACACCGCTCCGGTTGAACGCTGCCGGGGCGCCGCCTACGGTGTAGCCCTGGTTTGGGGGACCGCCAGCCGGCACGCCTACGCCGAAGTAGTAGCCGGTCTTGGCTGCCGTTGCAACCGTGGCGTTCGCCAGCGCAAAGTCAATTAAGCAGGCGTTCCCAGAAACTGGGCCTGTGGCGGGACAACCGGTCGAGGCCGGAGGTCCCAGCGCTGCAATGGAATTCGAATAGCCCATCGCGGCATAGGTGGACTGATAAGTGACCTGGGCGGTGTTGATGGTACGAATCGAGTTCGCTGCTGACGCCTCGTTGGCCGCAATCTTTGCCCCCACCAGGCTCGGAATAGCGATGGCTGCGATGACTAGAATAATCGACACGACAATCAGCAGTTCGATCAGGGAGAAACCCTTTTGTTTAGGCATCGGATTTCCTCGTCTGGATGAGATGGCGCTGTATGCGCCCTCAGTTGCCAGAACGCGACGAGTCAGCAAACTTGCAGGCTTTTCTGTTGGCCGAGGATTTGAGCGTTCGGGACACCCGTGGGCATCTACTTCCTACGCTGGCGAATTCGCACTTCAAAGCTGATCACACCGTTATAGTCGCGAAGCGCCAGGATGGAGACATTGCGCGTGATGTTATATTCCGCCTGAATGATTTGCTGCGAGGTCTGGGAAACGTTCGTGGTGTAGGTCAGGGTGAGGTTGTCCTTAACCTGCTGCTCGATAGTGACCGCAGGCGCGCTCGTGGTGGGAGAAGTTTCCGTGTTCAGACCTTGGGGATCAACCCGGATGTGGCTAATCCCAAACAAGCTTCGCGCGCGGTTACTGATGGCCGAGTTCAGCGCCTCGGCGAGTATGGCGCTGGAGGCTTGTTGGGCAAATGGCGACTGTCCAGACTGCTGCAATTGGGCGGATTGCTGCTGGGTTTGGCCAAGCGCGAGTAAATTGATGATGTCGGCGACGGGTAGAGGCGGTTCGGAGTGATAAGTCAAATTAAGCTTGTCGACTCCGCCGTTCAGGTTGACCGTGATGTCGTAATCGCGAACGTGGGTGGACGCTTGTAGATCAAGCACAGGCGTCGTCGTGATCGGGTTGACAAAGATCACATCGCCGCGTTCCATGCGGTACTTGGTTCCGTTGAAATAAACCTCGCCTTCGGTTACGTCGGCGCGCCCCAGCAGAACAGGCTTGGCCAGCGTGCCCCGCAGATGCAAGTCAGCATCCCCTGAAAGCCGGACCACGGCTGTCTGCATCTGCAGTTCAGGCGTCGTCACGATGTGCACGTCCATCCGGATACGGTTCAGCAGAGAATTGGTTTGCGGCAGCGCCGAACTCTGGGCGCTGCGCGCCAGACTCGCCCCGAAGTCGAATCCCGGAGTCACCGCCAGCTTGATGACGGTGACGTCTCCGGATAGCACAGAAGCCGCCGGAGTGCCGGCCCAGCGCAGTTCAGCATTCGCCATGGAACTAACCCCCGGCGGATAGCGCAAGCGCACGTCCTGGGTTTGCAAGGTCAGATTGAAATTGAGCTGACGGTTATAGGCAGTGGCGTATCCGCCAAAAGTGACGATGCCGCCCCCAACGTGCGCCGTGAGAGTTTCAATTTGTAACCGGTCCTGATTGAATACCGCGGATCCGTTAATAGCGCTCAGCGCACTGGGGAGATCGCTGTAGGCGATCGAGCCGCCGGTGACCTGCAACCTCCCCTGGGTCGTAGGTTTGTGGATCGTACCTCCAACCGCCAAGTCAACGGCGACCTCTCCGGAGGCGGTGAAGTCGGGATCAAAGCTCTGAATGAGCTCGAGATTCGCGTGACCTTGGGCTCGCAAGTCGAGTTCGTGTTCACCGTTTAGCTGAACCGTGCCGCCAACTGTGAGGTCGGTGCCTTCACCAATCAAATGGATCTGCTGAATCTTGAGGAGTTGGTTGGAAATAGTAAAAGCGACGGGGCCATTGTTGCGAACCTTGATGTTCTCAACATCCGCAAAGAAATCGTTGAGATTGCCAATCAGTTCCAGTTCGCGAGGATGGCGCAGCGGGCCTCGTAACTGCAGGTCGCCCGCCACCGCCGAATGGCCCGTCACACGCCCCTTCAGATAGGTCCTGGCGACGGAATCGACGTCGAGATGGTTGAAATGGAGGCTTATTGTGGAAGGCCAATCTCCGCGCAACTGAACGGTGCCATCGATGTTCAGCTCCGCGGTTTTGAACTGCGAGTGGCCGCTCACATGCAATTCAGAGCCCTGCGTCACGGCGTCGAACGTATAGTCACCCGCAGCTTCATGGTCAAAGGCAAGGTCGCGCAAACGGATTTTCGCATTGATGGCCGGCTGCTCTACCGTGCCGGAAGCTTGAGCAGTGAAATCCATGCGGCCGTCCACGCTTATACGGCTGGCCTGTAGGCGAGGAATACGAGCCAGATCAAAGTTGTCCCCGTTCACGCTGACGCGGAAGGTATGAGTAGACAATGTGTAGGTACCAGACCCGGCGATGTGCGCGTCATAGTACGCGAGATGAAGCTCGTCCAGAGAGACCTGGTCGCGGTTAAACTCCAACTTGGAGTCCAGGTGCTGGACCAGTTCGCCGCGGATCAGTGCGTTCGACAGCTCGACGCGGCCGCTTCCGCGGGGCTCCGCCTTCGTACCCTCGATCTGCACAAAAAGGCTTGCCCTTCCGCTGACGGGGAAGTCATATCCACCTAGAGCCAAAATCTCGTCCACATCGGCATTATGTATTTCGACGCGAGCCGCGATGGGGCTCGAATCGGTGAGCTCTCTTTGTTGCAGGCCGGCGCTGAGGTCGAAGGTGACACTGGTCTCCCCATGACGCAGACTCCCATTGTGCGCCGCAAAAGCATGGGGCGAGAGCAGAACGTCCGCGATCAGGGAATCACAGTGCACATCTTTTTCGGGCGTATGCGATGTGGCGGGAATCAGTAAATCGAAGTCTTCCGACCGCAGTTTGCCGGCAAAATCGATGGAGGAGATTTTACCGATAGCGGTCCCGTTGAATGAGGCATGTCCTTGCAGAATGACTGGAATTTGTTCCTGATAGCCGACGGCTTTAACGATGGGCTGCCACTCTCGCAGGTCGGCGGTCGTGACAGAGAGGTTTAGAGCGGCAGTGGAAGACAGGGTACCGGCGGCGTGAACTTGAGTGGTGCGAGTGGAAGCGCTGAACTCCGCAACCTCCAGGTCGCCGGAGGCTGCGCGATACTTGGCACGAGCGTGTGCATTAACCGGCAGTTGTCCAGCGGTCAGATGAGCCGGCGCTGCGACGTCCAACGCAATCGCGGTCTCGGCGGTGCGCACAGAGCCCCGCCACTGCGCCTCAACGCTTCCACTAGCTGCGCCCGCCAAGTTCATGCGCTGGAGCGGACGGGCGGACGAGGACAGAGCAGCTGCGATTTCGCCCGCGGAAAGATTCTTCAGCCGCAGCCGAACACTCCCCTTTTGCGCCTCAGAAGCGTTCCCTTTAGCCAGTTTTCCGGCCGAGGGTGAATTGAGCCAGTTGATGACTTCGGCGTCACCATTCAGTTCTCCGCCCAACAGCTTCGCCTGAAGTTGAGAAAACGCAAGCCGCTGCGAGTTGAACGTGTAGTCGCTGCTCAGCGCTGCTCCATGCAACCCGACTGACTTGTCGCGCCAATCGAAGTTTTTCACCGAAAGCTTGCCGGAAGAGGAAAAGACCACTGATGACCAGGAACCTTCGCCGGTCGCTTGCAAAACACCCTGCCGTATTTCCGGATGACGCGCAACTGCGCTGGCCTCGGCGAGATCAAGCGTGAGTTCGTATTTCGCGATGGCCTTCGGTTGGCGGAAGTTTACAATCCGGCCACTCGCTTGCACCCGCGAACGTCCAGACGTCGCTTTCAAAGAGTTGAGTTCGAGACTGTCCTGGCCGAGGGTGAAGTGCGCTTCCGCCATCCATGCCACCGGGCGGTAGTCTTCGACTTTTGTGTCAATTTTTCCGAGCAGAAGATTGCCGTCGTAACGGCGGTGCAGCAAAGAGTAGCTCATATCCGCCGACACATCGTGAGCGGTGAAGTCGAACGGAGTTCTCTTATCATTCCACAGCAACTCACCGTGGCGCACTTCGAGCTGACCAACGGAAAGTGAGAACAATTGTTCGATAGGCGCTTTTGCTGACTTCAATTTAGGCGCCGGTTGATTGGTAGTGCCGTCAGGATAGAGGACGATGTGAACGACGGGATGGTCGAGGACGAGGGACGCGAATCCGAATTCGGCTCCCAAGACGGACAGTTTGACCTGCGCGACCAGCCGGTCCACGTGTGCGTAGGGAACTTCGCTCGCGGCTTCGCGCCCATGGATGGTGAGGTCCCGTATGTCCACCTGGAAGCGGAATGGTATGGTGTGGATCCCGCCCAGATCCACGCGCCCACCCGTGATGCGCTCCAACTCAGCCACCAGGCGGCGCCGTACCAAGGCCTGGAAGGAATCAGTGGTCGCGTACCAACTCAGAGCACCCAACAGGAGCAACCCTGCAAGTCCCGCGAGCAGCAGATAGTTGCGGAACCTGCGCCAGCGCGGCTTGGCGCGGGGTTCGCTCATCGCAACTGGCTTCCGGAATCCGGGGCCCCTGTCTGCGTGCTGATCTCGCTCCCGGAACGCAGATCTTGCAGCCAGGCAACCAACATCCGGTTCATCTTCTGCTGCGTGAGCAATTCCTTGATCTTAGGGGTGACTTCAGCGAGAGGAACCTGCCCCGCGCCGGATTGCCGAAGTTGGGGGAGAAGCTCTTGATTGTAGTAACTCTCAATGCTCTTGGAATCGATGACGACGTTTGGCCGGAGTCGGGCATCCACCAAACCCATTACGTCGACCTGCAGAGCGACCCGCCTTTTCAGTTCGTTCTCGGTTAATACATAGCGTCCAAGCGCAGCCTGCCAGACAGCCTCGTTCTCCGCGCCTGCGTAATGTTTACGAATCTCCTGAATGCTCTTCTCCACTTCTTCGCTGCTGGCGTGCGGAAACCCCGAAGAGCGCATCTGCTCACGCAACAGCTCCTGGTCGATCATGTGGTCCAACGCAGCTTTACGATCCCCGGCTTGCAGTTGGTCGAGTGAACGACCGCCGACGAAAGCCTCATAGCGTACAGCATCTTGCCATTCGCTTTGCAGAATAATCTGGTTGTTCACGGTGGCAACAACGCGGTCCAGAACGTCGCCCGCCCCGGCAGGCAAGGCAACCGCGAGCAACACCATAGTGCAAGCAAGAATCGAACACTTTTGATTCATCAGAAGCTCTGTCCAATACTAAAGTAAACGTTGAAATGAGGCGCGTGCTGCGGTACGAAAATGGTCGTTGTTTGGCCCGACGTACCTGTGACTGTTTGAAAACTCGGGAACGCCGGTGGATTCAAATTGTACCCGAAATCGAAGCGCACCGGACCGATCGGTGTCCTGTAGCGAACCCCGACCCCTACCGCGTGGGAGACATAGCTGTAATCGCACTGGTTGGCGGTGCTTTGCTGCAAGCAGAGTTGAGGGTTCTTCTGTCGCCAGCGGAGCAGGTTGTCCAGCATGCGGCGGCCATCGATAAAGATATTCCCGGCGTCTTCGAAAATGGCGAAGCTGATGTTGTCCTGGACGAAAGGTAGCGTCGTCGGTGGAAAACGTAGTTCCACGTTATTCAGGAAAAGCGCGCTGCCGCCTACTGGAAACCCGGTCGTGGAGTCGCGCGGGCCAGCCTGGTTCAACCCGAACCCTCGATGAGAGTTGCCGCCGCCGGTGAAAAAACGCTCGGCTAGCGGGATGATCGTACAGTTGGGTGCTGAGTTCGGACACGTTAGCCCCGGCGCGAGGATCACCGTATTGCCGAAGGTACTCTCGACCCCGATTCGCAACGAACGCGCGAACACGAATTTCTTCTCGGTCGGCCGGTTCTTGCCAAATGCGTGGTAGGTGGAATTCTGGGCGAGAATGCTACTGAAATCCGCCTCCGAACCGAAGTAGCTGGCCGCCACTCCGGCGTCGATCGTGGTATAGCTGCCCTTGGTACTTTCCAGATTATTGTCACGCTTGTTGCGAATGTAGCTGAAGCCGGGCTCGCCTACGCGTACTGGCAGGGAAAGCAGTGGAATTTCGGCGGGGCTAATGGCTATGTTGCTGGCCTTCACGCGGCGATAGGTAAAGCGATAATCCATCGTAGTGGCCTTGCTGATAGTTTGCTCCGCCTGCACCGACCCTTCCAGACGCTGCGAGGTGAATGTGGTGACGTCCAGTGTATTGTCATAGAAAGCGGTGAAGGATAGCTTCCAATCCGGGCTGTTGAACCAGCGCGGAGCGATATAGCTGAGAAGGCCGCGCTGCTGCAGACTGCCTACGTCGGCCTTAAAGGTGATGGTATGGTTGCGGCCGCGGAAATTGAGACGGGTTACGCCGAGCGAGACCCGCGGGCTGACTCCGGTTTGGCCCTTTGCCTGGTTGGTGCCTACCGCCGAAGGCTGGCCAGTCTGAAATTCCAATCCCACGCCGTAACTGAATGTGTAGCGCTTGGCTTCCTCAACTTCCACCAATATGTTTTTCTTTGGCTCGGCTCCATTCGGATTTTGCACCGCTGTACCCACTTGGCTGAAGATACTGAGATCGTATAGGCGCTGCTGGGTTTGCAACATGTCGATCTGGCTAAGCGGGTCGTCGGATTTGACTTGTAGTTCGCGCTGCACAACAAATGGCTTCGTGAAGTTCAATCCCGAGACAAACACCTTGTCCACGAAAACCCGGTCTCCTTCGCGGATCTTGAAAGTGACGTCCATGCGATTGGGTTCGCCGGGCATCGGTTTTGCCGCCGCCTCGAAACTGGCCTGGGGAAATCCGTGGTTGAAATAGTAGTTCAGAAGATTATCCCGGTCCTGCGCAATGTTGAACTCGGAAAAGGGCTGGCCCCCTGCCGTGTTGATGTGGGCCGCAAGCTGTTCTTCGGAGAAAGCTTGATTGCCCTCCATGTGGAACGCGCCCACGAGCGTTTGGGGACCTTCGTCGACCGAGATTTCGAGCGCAAGGTCATTTTCCCGCCCTTCGTAGTCGTCGATGACATTGCCGGTGATCTTGATTTGTTGGAAGCCGTTCGCTCGGTAAAGGTCCTCGATTCCGTGAATATCGCCGCTGAGTAATCCTTGGCTGTAGCGGCCCCGCGAGGCGAACCGCTGGGCCGGGCGCACCTGCATGCGGGAGCGTATCCGCTCCGTCAAAAAGTATTTGTTCCCCGCAATCTCAATTTTCACCAGCTTGTGCCGGGCGCCCGGGTCGATGACATAGACAATTTGCAGTTCGTTTCCAGCAACATCCGAATGCTGTTTCATTCCAACTTTGGCAGCGAAGTAGCCGCGACTCTGAAGATAGTTGATCAGATTGCGCCGGCCTTCGCTCAGCAGATCCTCATCCACGGCGTTCTCTTCGAAGACCGGCACATTCTGTTTCAGCACTCCCCGCCTGATCTTGAACCCTTCCGTAGTGACCTGCACTTTAGGTCCGGGGATAATGTCAAAGGTGTAATCCACCGCGTTAGCCTCCTCGCGGTAGGACTTCTTGGATATTGAAACCTGGGCTAGCAAGCGGTTCTGCTTCGAATATTTCTTGCGCAGTCGATCCAGCGAATTGCTTACACGCTGCACGGAAACCAAATCGCCGGAATGCATTTTTGCGGCATCCTGAATCTGTCCCTGCGAGTATCCCGGCTGGCCGGCCACGGTCACGGTCCCCACCCGCGCTTGGGGCCCTGGATTGATTTGAAAAGCGATGTCGATCTGCTGCCTCGCGGGATCCTTGCGCTCTTGTTCGCTGACCGAGGAACGATAGTAGCCGTTCTCCTGCATGAGCCGCTTGATGTTGGTCAGAGCACGCTCGACTTGGTCGGGAGTGAACAGCTCTCCCAGCTGAAACTTCGAGGCATTCACGACCTGTCCGGCGGTAGGCCGGTTAGGGACACCTTCCACGTCAATATCCCCAACAAAGTAATTTGGGGCAGTAAAGAACGACAAGGAAACTTTGCCGTCTTGGGTGCGTTCGGCCTCCACGCGGACATCCGCGAAGCGCCCGGTGTCGTGAAGCTTGTGGATGCTTTCGCGGATGAGGTCGCGGTCAAGGGGCTCGCCCGCTTTTTGAGGAATGAGCTCGCGCCAGCGCTTCTGATCGACTTCGGAGGGAACGTCGGGCCAGCGAATGTCTTCGACCGTCAAAGCCTGGTAGCGGGCCATGGAGTCCTCGACAGGCATGGCTGGCGGTTGTGCCTCGACGGACTGACTCTGTTCCTGTCTTGCTCCCAGGCGCGTGGAGGAGTCGGCAGACGCTTCCACGGCGCACATCGCCGTGAGCGCCAGCGCAATCAGGGTTTTGAGCAAAGTCCCCCTCAGTTGCAAACAGGCTCCTCTAAGAAAGTGTAGCGGGTCAATCGGTTCGATGAAACGGTAAAGAACAATGTTGTATGCTGCCTCTGGACTGCAGCGGTTGTCATTTCCCTCTATCTTTAATCCCTAGATCCCTATCGCTCTAACCCGGAAATTCTCACTGGATCGTGCCTCAGCTTCCGTTTTGAAAACAGCGTCGCACCTATCATAATGGTTTGTACGCGTGGAACTGGTGACGCCTTTGGGACTGGACGAGAGATATTCGCGTCAGGTACTTTTTCGCGGAATTGGGGTTGAAGGCCAGCGTAAGCTGACGGCTTCGCATATTGCCATTGTAGGCTGCGGCGCCACAGGCTCGGCGCTCGCTTCCCTGCTTGCCCGCGCGGGTGTAGGCACAATCCGCATCATCGACCGCGACTACGTCGAGCCCAGCAATCTGCAGCGGCAATCGCTGTTCGATGAAGCTGATGCCGCCGAATCCCTGCCCAAAGCAATCGCCGCTGCCAGGAAAATTGCGGCCTTCAATTCCGAAATCGTGATCGAGCCCCGCGTCGCCGATCTGACCCCCGCGAATATCGGAGTCCTGCTCGAGGCGGCGCAGCTTATTCTCGATGGTACCGATAACTTCGAAACGCGTTACCTCATCAATGATTTCGCTGTGAAGAATTCCCTGCCCTGGATCTATACCGCAGCCGTGGGCAGCTATGGCGTGACGCTGAATGTGGTGCCTGGCAAGACGGCATGTCTGGCATGTGTTTTCTCTGATCCGCCGCAAGGCACCTTTGAAACCTGCGAGACCGCAGGAATTCTGAACTCAGCGGTAAATCTCGCCGCTTCGATCGCGGCGACTGAGGCGGTAAAACTGTTGGTCGGGGCCGACGACCTCCTCCGCCGCACGCTGCTTTCCTTCGACGTATGGAGGAACGAGCGTGCCGAGGTGGCGGCGGACCAGCCCCGCGCCAGCTGCCGAGCCTGCGGTGAACACGAGTTCCCTCACCTTGCAGGAGAAGGCCGCCCGCATATTACGTTATGTGGACGCAACTCCGTGCAGATTCATGAACGCCACCGGCCGGTCGATTTGGCGCTGATGAGCGAGCGCCTCAAGCCGCATGGCCCGGTTCGCCACAACGACTTCATCCTGAAGTTCTGGCACGAGCCCTATGAAATGACGCTGTTTCCCGACGGCAGGGCCATCATCAAGGGTACGACCGACAAGACTGTAGCCAGAAGTCTCTATGCCCGGTATGTCGGATCCTAATAAAACCCGCGCCCAGAGCCCAGGTTTCAGGTTATGATGCTCTCGTTCTGATTTCAGCTCGTACCCCTACGAGGAACGCTTTCGCGGTGAGTCTGCAATCGCTTTCACCCATAAGAATGCGTCCTGAGTATGGTCTCGGTGGAATCGGATTACCCAAGATTTGTGGAGGATCCAATGCGTTTACTGAACACTCTGTGCATGGTTCTGGTGCTGTCGGGATTGGCTGCCGCCCAAGCGACGGTAATTGGGGGGGCCGCCAGCAACTGGGCTCCCGCTTACGGCGTCTATGCAGCGCCCTTCGTGCCTCTGGTTACTACTCCGTCTGTGACTCTCGCAACCGTGTCACCTTCAGCGGCGGGAGCCAGCAATGCCACTTTTGGAAACGTAGCCGGCGCTACTGGCGCCACTCTTTCGATTGTGCCACAACCTCCGGTCGGGGTGTATACCCAGCCCGTCTGGTACGGCCCGTCCGCGGCAGTGGAGACACCCGCCGAGTCGATGTCTGAGGCGAGGCATGGGCAGAGAGCTCATGCATTTGACGTCGGTGTCGCATTGTGGCAGAGCGGCGAGAGTGTGACTCATCTGATGGCGAGTTCGACGGATGCAAGGAAAGCGGCGCGGACTTACACCAACCAGGACGTCGACCAGGTCAATCAGAAAAACGGTACCGTCAAGTATCGCGGAAAGACCGAACATATCTGAGACTCGTCGCCGAGACTGTTTGAGGTTGGGTCTCCTTAGGCTTGCGAGCGAGGTCCAACCCAAGCGTCGATACAACCGGGCGGCGAAATCTCAAGGCCCGCATTTCATCTTTGGGATAGGGCCTCCAGCGCCCCGAAGAACCCCGGGCAAGAGATCAGCGCCGCATCTGCTCGGTGAATCGTGGTCTCGCCTTCCGCGCGCAAAGCTGCGACCGCAAACGCCATCGCGATCCTGTGATCGCCATAAGAATCGACTTCCGCTCCGTGCAATGTCTGTCCGCCTGGAATTTTCAGCCCGTTCTCGAGCTCCTCGACCTCCGCTCCCATGGCACGCAGATTCGTCACAATCGAGGCAATCCGGTCGGACTCTTTCACCCGCAATTCCTTGGCATCGCGGACTTCGATTCCACTTGCGGTGTACGGGGCAATAGCGGCCAGCACCGGGATCTCGTCGATCAACGCAGCAGTATCTGCATTTGCAATCGTTGCTCCTCGCAAATCCCGTCCGTCGACTTCCACAGCTCCTACCAATTCTCCGTGCTGGTCTTCTAATTCCGCGATCGAGATGCCTACGCCCATCAATATCAATATGTCGAGCAACCGGGCTCGCGTAGGATTCATCAGCAGACCGCTGATCAGCAGCCGGGAGCCGGGAAACAACGCTGCCGCACAAAGAAAAAAGGCCGCGCTTGAAAGATCACCTGGAATCTCCGCCTCGATGGCATGCAGCTTTTGTCCGCCTGCAATCCGTACCTGATTGCCGTGCTGGGTCACTTCCGCGCCGAACGCTCGCAGCGCCAGTTCTCCGTGATCTCGGGTGCGAACCGGTTCCTCCACGCGAGTTTCTCCTTCGGCGAACAACCCCGCGAACAGCAACGCAGACTTTACTTGCGCGCTTGCCACCGGCATCTTGTAGTCAATCGCCTTTAGATGTGTGCCAGTAATGCTCAGCGGCGGACGGCCTCCATCGTCAGCCGAAATCTTCGCACCCATTGCTTCAAGCGGGGCGATGATTCGCGCCATGGGACGCCGCGACAGCGACTCGTCGCCCAGCAGTTCACTGGTGAATCCCTGCCCGGCCAGAATGCCGCTCAACATGCGCATGGTCGATCCCGAGTTGCCGCAGTCCAGCGGCATATTCGGTGGTTGCAACTTGGGCCCGCGTCCGTGAATCAGGACCGCATTTTCGTTTCGCTCCCATTCCACTCCGAGCGTTGTCAGACAACCCAACGTGCTGGCACAATCCGCGCCGGTAGAAAAATTCTCCAGCCGCGTCGTTCCTTCGGCAATGGCAGCCAGCATGGCATAACGGTGAGAGATGGATTTGTCTCCGGGCAAGCGCAGTGCTCCCGCGATATTCCGCGCCGGGCGAACCACGACCGTGGAGTCGTTCGTCTCTTTCGACATCCGTCACTCAATATAACGGAAAAGAGAGGACAAGGCGTCGACTCTCAGGTGGAAGGATCAGGACCTAGATGCAACCGCCAAAGCGGAATTTCTCAATTGACAATGGGAAATTGCCGATCGCCAATCCTCTACACCATCGCCTTCGCTTCGGCAGTAGCTTCTTTCAGAATGTCGGTTGGTACTTCCTTGATCGTCACATTAAATTCGAACATCGGCGTCTCGCTCCCGCGGCCCCACCGGCTCACTTCCCAGTGAGCACGCAGGAACTTGACCTCCGGATGCCCAGTCAAGTCCAGCAGCAGAGGATGTTGCGCCTGGTAGAACTTCTGAGGAAAGTTCGTTACCGGCTTCGGACCCAAAGTTGCGCCATCCGCCGATCCGTAGATGCTCACGTCCAACGACTCTTGCTCGACGATGCCGGTGATGTTCAGGCTCAAGAGGAAAACACGGTTCGCGGCACCGCTAATGTCCACCACCGGACCGTCGCCTTTAGCGTTCACTACGGTTTTTTCCGGAACTAGGAAGGTATCAATCATGCGCGAGCATTGTAACAAAATAGTCTTCGTGGAGTGTCTGGTTATGAGTTGCCGACGATTTAGAACCACTTTGACTGGCCTGCTCTTTACTCGCTTACGACTCGCGCATTGTCGCTGCCAGCGGACTAGGATTCACTAGCCTCCACGTATCGTGTCCAAGAACTGTCGCATTAGTTTCCCCACTTCCTCCGGCTGTTCCCACGGAGAATAATGTCCTGCCTTTGCGATCACTCGGATCTGACTGCCCGGTATGTTTTGCCGCATCAACTCCGCATCGGCCGCGCCCGTAAGAATATCCTCGTCGCCAGTCACAATCAGAGTCGGCACGTTGATTGTCTTCAGCGTCTCAACGGAGTCGTTACGCCCAGCCATACCTCGCTGCACCAAGGCGACGTCTTCAGGAGACATCTTCCGCATCAGCTGCAGCGCTCCTTCGACCAGGTCCGGACGCCCGCTGCGCGATGTCTTCCCGATTAGCTTGGTGAGCATGCTTTCGAAGAACGGTTCGGTCCCACGCTCTATCACGTCGGCAGCGGCCTGCAGCCGTCCGGCCCGTCCCTCGGGAGTATCCGCCTGGGCTTTGGTGTTGCACAGCACCAGCGCCTCCACACGCCCACGATACTTCCGCCAGAATTCGAACAACACATAGCCGCCAATCGAGACTCCGACGAACGGAGCGCGTCCCACTTCTTCGCGGTCCAAGACTCGAGCGATGTCCGCAGCATGCTTTTCCATCGTGGCCGGGCCTTCGCCAGTGCCCGAGTCCCCATGCCCGCGCAGATCAGGGAGAATGACACGGTACTGTGACACCAGTGCCTGAGCCGCCGGTTTCCATAGGTCATGATTGGCTGGAAAAGGATGGAGCATCACGACCGGTGGGCCGCTTCCTAATACTTCATAGAAGATTTCCGCATCGTCGCTGATGATTCGGGGCATCGCCAGATTTAAACACAGCGAAGGGTCGAGCGGCCAATCCAACGAGCAGAGTCCACCGAGGAAATGTTGGGGGACGAAGGCGTGAGGGCGAATCGGACATCGCTTGCCCGAAGCGAATTCGCTCCCGTTTACGTTCTGGAATCGTTAAGGATTGATCACTTGCTGCGCAATCGCCGGCGCCGCGAGTCTCAATGGCTCCTCCGGCATGAGAATCCACGCGATCGGATAGGCTAGCAGGCCCACGCCGGTCATCAGGGCAACGAACAACCAAACCAGACGTACCAGGGTAACGTCCAAGTCGAAGTACTCCGCGAACCCGGCGCACACGCCAGCGATCTTCCTGTCCGCCCGTGGACGTACCAGCCGTTTTCGCGCCGTGACTGCACCCACTCGTATGCCGCAGTAGGCACAGACATTCGCGTCGTCCTGAATCACTTTTCCGCAGTAGTTGCAATACATGATCGGCCTCCTCGGCGCCTAAGCTTAGATACGTTGCCGGGCTCCCAAATGTTCCCATTCTACTCTTCCCGGTAGGGCTCTTTCACGCGCCTGTTGGCGGTCTCTGCGAACGCGCTCCCTGCGTCCATGGCTACTACCGCGTGGTATTTCTTTATGGCGAGGTCACGCTTCCCCAGTACGTCATACATCTCGCCGGCACCAAGATTTGCCTTCTGCAGTATTTCCGGATCGGGCTGGGGAGCCTCATTCACTTGTTCATACGCCGCGATGGCGTCCGCGTAGTCTTTCTGGCTACGAAGCAGATCGCCCAGACTGAGTGCGGCGATCTCATAGTGCAAGCCGTCATAGAACCCTTCCCGCCCCGACTGCCAAATTCTCCGATACACCCCTGCGGCTTCCTGATCATGACCCTCTGCCCGAAGCAGGTTCCCTTCCTCCAGCGCCATGAGCACGTCGTGCGGGTAGCTCTGGATCAGGCCACGGGCAATGGCGAGGGATTCCTGGTGACGATGTTCACGCCGCAAAAACAGGACCAGCAATATCTTTGCGTCAGTGCTGGTCTCGCCCGTTCCTTGAGCGCATTCGCCAAGGTACTGAAGTCCCTTCTCTTTGTTTCCACTCATGCCAATAATGGTGACGCCCGCTCGCAGTGCCAGGGGCAGACTGCCCATCACGTAATTGTGTGCTCCGACAATCAGTTTTGCCTGCGTGTCCCCGGGAGCAAGCTCGAGCACGCGTTCGTGATCGCGCCGAGCTCCCACCGCGTTTCGCAAAGCCGAAAACCAGGCGCGTTCCACCATCGCGGTGTAGGTTGCGAACTGGGCGCGCGTCACTCCCCGGGTATAGAGAGCTTCCACATCCTTGGGATTTGCACCTAGGCGCTTCTCCTCAAGCTGCAGCGCTTTTTGAACCAGGTCCTTAATCTGCTGCTTGACCTTGGGATCAGCGGGGCGATGTGCGGCCCGAATAAAGCTGTCGTTGGCGTATTCCCCGGTGTTCAACGCTCCCATGCGATAGAGCTCGCGGAAGAGAACCGCAGTCAATAAATGATTTACCGCGAACGGGTCGTCGGGATGCCTCTGCAGTACCCGATCGAACTCCTGAACTGCGCGGTCGTAGTCGAGATTGTAGAAATGGTCAAAGGCCGTGCGGTTCAGCGGATCGTTGGGACGAAACGACAAACTCGCGGGCGGGTCGGCTTGGTTCGCCTGGGGAGCGGCCGCAGAGGCCGGAAGCACTAGAAACACCAGGCAGAGAAATAGATTGCGACGGGCCATCGTGGGCGGAAACAAATGGGCGTTCCTCTGGTTCGGTCTTGTGTCTTGAGTTTATCTGATGCTCACGCGCTTGGAGTGCTGGAACCAAGAAGATTAATTCGGCAAGATATTTTGGCTGTTCGAAGCGTCCCTCGGCACCGGCATAATTGTCAAAAGTAGCCATCTTATGCCGGGAACGGAGTAGTTCTTGCCCGGCCCCCGTGCAGAGGAGTGATCGGGAGCTTTTGAAGTTATTGTGCTGCAATAACTTACACAGTTACTGGCTTTGGTCACTGGCTTGCGATTAACTTGGGGGAGTCCATATGTCTGAGGTTATCGATCACGCACCGCAGGAATTCTGGCGGCCTCCGTCTGCCCAGCCCGAGGCCGCCGTTCCGGCCATGGTCGAGGTTTGTGATCGCTGTGACACGGAGTTCATGGTCGGTGCAAAATTTTGCCATGATTGCGGGGCTGCCCGTCAATCTAGAACCGACCCGTCCGCCGCACACAGCTGGACGCGCGCACTGGAGTTTCTGAGCGTCCTGGAGTTCCAGAACGTTAAGGAGTGGCTCGGCCTCTCCATGGCTTCGCTCATCGCCTTCTTCGCTGGCTTAGGTTGCCTTCTGGCGGCGATCTTGGTCGGCGTCATTTACTCGGTTCAGAACCTGGCTGACTTTCAAGCCATTCAGTCGTGGCGGATACAGTGGCTGCTGGCTGCGCTGGTCGCCTTCGTCGCCGGCATATTGCTGAAACAGGCCGGCACGGCTAAGAAGTAGTTCGTCTGGTAACAACAAGACGCTTTCCCCCCGGATTCTCTTCCCTGAAGCTAGCGACATTCACGAGCCCCACGACAATGCACACCCTTGTGATCGAAGCTGTACCACCCGGCACCCTTCGCTCCCTTCCCATAGCACGTGAGATATTGCTCGCCGTTGTCATTGAGCATGTCATGCTTACCCGGCAGCGCGTCGAATTCGCTCGGCTTCGAGAGCTGACTCAGATCACCGGTATGAATAAGGAAATCCGGCGTGTGAGGCATGACATTGATCTGGTTGATCGCCGTCTGCAGAGTAGCGGTGATGTCCGGATTTGCTGGCTTGTTAAAACCAATGTGACTGCCGCTGATCTGGACAAAGCTGAAGTTCGCACTCTTGCCGGCGTCCTTGCCGCTGCTTTTGGCGAGTTGGAAGTATAGACGGCGGCCGGGGAGCGACGTTAGCCGAGGGCTGGCAGTGCGCTACAAACGTGGTCGCCTATTTCAGGAGGCCGTGGACCGCCGATCAACGGAGCGGCTGGACACGGTTAGCCGTGCAGAGATGGGGTTCCCGCATGACTTTCTGAACAAGGAACTAGTGCAGGCGTTCTCATTCGGCGGGCTGAAGAATTCGATCGATGCGCCATGAACGTGCGGGGCGCGGCAGGCAGGAGCCCGTGCAGAACGTTTCAGGCCAGCGATCGCGGAAAGGATGAGGTAACCAGCAATTGCGCCCAAAGCGAGTGTGCTGCTCTGACCGGGCGAAAGGAATCGAGAAACTGGCCCTCTTTAATGTCGCCATGAAGAGTTCGCGACAGATGCGCGTAATCCTGAAGGCCCTTGCTGAGCCCCGTAGAGTTGCCATCCTGACACTGGTCCGGACGCAGCATGAACTTCGGGCCGGCGAAATTGCCAGGCACTTCCGCTCGACCCGTCCAGGGATCTCGCAGCACTTGCGTGTCCTGACCAATGCTGGCCTGCTGTGCGAGAGACGCCAGGGAACGAGCAGGCTTTATAGCTTGCGCCGGGAGGGTTTTGGCGAGTTGCGGACTTTTTTGGACACCTTTTGGGAGGAGAGCTTATCGCGATTGAAGCGGGAAGTGGAAAATGAAACCCGAAGAAAGGGTGGCCACTGATCCAGTCTGCGAGGAAATCTATATCGAAACGTATCCCACAAAGGAAGGTTCTCCTAACGGTGTGCCCGGCTGGGCGAGCAAGCCCTGCAATTCCAAACGACCAATCTGAAACTTGCTAGCGAATGCGTTTCAATTGACGGGGGCGCGAGAACACACAGCCATCCCTGTAGGCAAGTTTACGGCCTTGACCCACCCGAACATATCCCACCAGGACCGAACCTCGTTGGGCGCGACCACCTGATATTCCCCTCCAGGACATTGGCATCTCTCTTCAGTCCCGAGGGCGCAGTCGCTTCCAGGCGGGCGTGAACCACGCCGGCAATTTGCGGTGTGGAAGAGATCAGTAATTGGCTCCAACTTGTGCCTCCTATCTGGACTCCCGGACAAGTTTGATGGACTCAAGGACAGTTCAAGTCCAGAACCATGGACATCCATTCTGAGGGTTAGATGAATTCCTTGGACCTGGAGGTTCAGATGAAGCTGCTTCAGATTGATTCCAGTGCACGAACCAACTCGGTGAGCCGCCGATTAACCAGCCGATTTGCCGAGGAATGGAAAAAGAACCATCCGAACGGCGAAGTCATACGGCGCAACCTTTCCGCAACCACACTTCCGCCGATTACCGATGACTGGGCAGCAACCCATCTCGAAGAGTCGAAGCTGACGCCTGCGCAACGGTCTTATCTCTCCACCTCGGACGAACTAATCGAGGAACTGCAGGCGGCGGATACGGTCGTCATTGGCGCCCCGATGTACAACTCCTCGATCCCTTCTTCGTTGAAGGCCTGGATCGATTAGGTTGTACGCATGGGGAAGACTTTTGCCTACGGGCCAGATGGTCGACAGGGTCTACTGGGAAACAAGAGAGTCGTCGTAGGTCAGCCAGCCGAAGCGGAGATGGGCAGCTCTCATTCTGCCTCCTGCTTTTCGTGCGTGAGAATCTGAGTCTTGCCATTGGCAAAGACCAGCGTCAGTTCATGCGAGAATCGCTCCCGGTCATGCACGATTCTGGTGCCATCCTCCTCTTCGTGAACTTCACCGACCGCCAATGCGCAATATGTCGGTCTTCG
>Ga0209118_1000134_pt1 | contig 51033 bp, 36 predicted proteins | sample BlaSpr_A8_Ref_M1_FD_187988 | JGI IMG/M metagenome (GOLD analysis project Ga0209118, IMG submission 187988) | Forest soil microbial communities from Thunder Bay, Ontario, Canada - Black Spruce, Ontario site 2_A8_Ref_M1 (SPAdes) (version 2) | ecosystem: Environmental > Terrestrial > Soil > Boreal... | reverse complement strand
AAAACGGTGCTTTCACCACACCATACCATCTCGGCATCGGTGTTCGCTCCGCTGCTGGGTTCCTGTCCAACGATCCAGTACGGGGTGCTAGCAGTCAGCACCAAGCCCTGGGCGGTGAAGTTATAGGCCGTGAGAGTGTCGGTGGTGCCGAAAGCGGGCAGGTTATTCTTCGTCACGCAGTTCCCGATCTGCGATCCCGGTGCGCCGGAGCTGTCGCTATAGAGACAAAGCTGCGCGGTGTTGTGGCCCGAGCCGTACCACTGCATAGGAACCTGAACTAGGCTCAGGGTGCGCCCAGTGGTCCCCACAGTGAACGGCACTGCAATGAACTGACTGACACCTAGTGCCGAAGTCGACCCAGCTACGAAATAACCATTCGCCTGGTATTCGTTGGCTTCCGCTCCAACGTTGCTGAAGATCCTATGTTGCGTCGCGGGTACTCGTAGCTGGACGCCTTTCCCTTTGATGATGCGAGTCGCGTGGGCAACAAGCGGTCGGTTCGCACCAAAGAGCGACGTCGCCAGTGTCAATACAAAAAAGCACAGTAGTGTTTTCTTTACCATTTTTCTCCTCCTCTGGAGATATTGAGTTGTCTTGCTTTAAAAACGAGAATCGCAACCTGCGGCTCTCTCCGATTCCTGACACAGCGCTCGCCCTTTCCGGAATCGATTAGAAACCGCACGTTGCGAGCCTGACTTTTCCACACGGTGGGTAAACGATGGCTTTGATGCTCCCCCCCGCTAAAATCTGCTTCCCACTTGGTGAGTGGCGAAAACGCTGTGATCAACCGAACAGAAGTCTACATCGGTCGGATGTGAAGTCAAGGGGAATCACGTATTGGACGTGAGATTTCCTGCGAATGCGCATTACTCGTAAGTATAGTTGCAAAATCTTGCATCAATGCACCGAAACTGCTGCTTCTTCAATGATGCCGGCCAGAAGGTTCAACGAGACAGCACAGCTGTAAGCATCGATCCGACTAAGGTTGCGAAGGTCTTTTTGGCGGCGATCACTGTGTTGACGGCAGCGGTGTCGTAGGAACGGTCTTGGCAAAGAAAACGTTCAAGAACCTGCCTAACTTCGGGGCTTGCTGCACGCTGAACACTTGGAAACTTACGACACCCAAGAAAGTCGTGGCTGGAACGCAGTACTGGGTAGTTGCGTCCACACCTGCCACAAGGAAAGGGGTCCGATTTTTTTGACGCCTTGGCCATGTCCCTCTACGACTTTTTGAGTACAACGTCAGCAGCGGAGGGTGGACCAACAGCCTCGGATTCACGAGCATCCCCGCCGGTGGTGTGTGGCATTTCGCACTGTGCACTCCATTGCTTAACTGGCCGCCCTCGTCTAAAGAACGACCAGCCTTACCGGATCACCGCATATAAGATTCTGCTTCCGGCGGGTTACTATGGAACCGTGGCAAGTTTCTACGTAGAGAACTTCGGTTGCCGGGCTACGCAGGCCGATGGCGCTGCTATCGAGCGCCAGTTCCAGGAGCGCGGTCTGACACGAGCTCCCGCACCTGCGCTATCGGAAATCGTTATATTGAACACGTGCACGGTAACCGCTTCGGCGGATCAAGACGCGCGGGCGGCCATCCGGCGCATCCATCGCGAAAACCCGGGCTGCCAAATTGTCGTCACGGGATGCTACGCGCAGCGCGCGCCCGAAGAAGTTGCATCGCTTCCGGGGGTGGCCCACGTCATCGGCAATTCCCACAAACATCAGTTGGCGGAAATCGTAGTCGCTTCCCGCCAACCCGATGCCGCCGCAAGCAATGCGACACGCTCCGGCTTTGTGCCTCTGTCTCGCCTGACGCCGCCAGCCCGAAGCGAAATTTTCGTCTCCGACATCTTCGCTCACACCGAATTGCTGGCCGCGCCGGTTTTCGATGCCGCCGGGCCTGGAACGAATAGCGACCGCACCCGCCCCAACCTCAAAGTGCAGGACGGCTGCAACAACCGCTGTTCCTTCTGCGTGATTCCCTCGGTGCGCGGGCAGAGCCGGTCGTTGCCGTTAAACCACGTCCTCAGCGAGGTGAATGCTCTGGTCAACGCGGGCTACCGCGAAGTTGTGATCTCCGGAATCAACCTGGGTCGCTGGGGGCGCGATCTCGCAAGACCTCTACGATTCGAAGACCTGGTGCAGGAGATCCTGGGTCAAACTAATTTGGAGAAGTTGCGCCTCTCTTCGATTGAGCCCATGGACTGGAGCGATGAACTGATTCGCATGATGGGCCGGTCTCCGCGCATCGCCAAGCACGCCCACGTGCCGATGCAATCTGGCAGCGATCGCGTGCTGCGAGCCATGCACCGTAAGTATCGTCCCTGGCATTACCGGGAAAAGCTCGAAAAGATTCGCGCGGTTATGCCCACCGCAGCCATCGGCGCCGACGTGATGGTGGGATTCCCCGGGGAGAGCGAATCCGATTTCCAAGAAACCCGGCTCATGATCGAAGAGCTGCCCTTCACTTACCTGCACGTGTTCACCTATTCCTCGCGTCCGGGGACGCCGGCGGCGGCTATGCGAAATCAGATCCCGGTGCAGGTTGCGCGCGAACGCAATCGAATCCTGCGCGACCTGGCCGCGGAAAAAAAGCTGGCCTTCATGCGGACGTTTGCCGGGAAGACGGTAGAGGCGATCACCTTGAATGTTTCCGATGGCAAGTCCACCGAGGCGCTAACCGACAACTATCTGAAGCTGCGCTTGGCAGGCCATCATGAGCCCAATCGCTGGCTCAAGGCGCAGGTCGACCAAGTCGAGGGCGGTGCCCTGATGGCGACTCTGTAAGTGGCGCTGGCGTCGTCTTCAAGTTGGCTCCGGCATCGGTGGCAAATGGACGGAAAGCGTGCGCTATACATTTGATGGCGCAGGGAATGGGTCGTATGCCGCTCTGATCCGGGGACAAGGCAGGAAATCTCCACGGTACGACTGAAGTTCGGCGGTCCCCAGTTCGCCGGAAATGTGTTCGACGTCGTACGGTAAATCTTGCAGGCCGATTTGTAAAAAGACTGTCAAAACCGCACTGGGGGCGTCTTTTGCAGGCCATTCAATGCTATAGTTCGAACCCGCTGGTCACTCTTGGTGATTTTTGTCTTCAAAGCGAACGGATTTCTGAGTCGAGGGGGATGCGAAATGGGAAACAAACAGTTTTGGTCTTTCGTGAGCCGGGGTTTGGCGGTCGTCGCAGTTACTGTGATTCTCGTGAATGGCGTTTGGGCGGCCAACAAAGAAAAGATGCTTTATAGCTTCACTGGGAGCAATGACGGCGGAAGGCCCGCTGCTGATTTGGTTTTCGACAAGGCGGGGAATCTATACGGCACGACTGTGATCGGCGGCAACAGTGCAAATTGTACGGGAGGTTGCGGCACCGTTTTCAAGCTGACGCGTGATTCTCACGGCAAGTGGAACGAGACCGTCCTCTACAACTTCCAGGCAGGAGCCGACGGCAAGAATCCATACGGGGGCGTCGCGATAGACAGTAAAGGCAACCTAGTTGGCACGACCGTTGCGGGCGGCTCGGGTGGAAGTTGCACCGGCGATGGTTGCGGAGTGGTTTACAAGCTTACCCACTCCGGCAATAACTGGAATCAGAGCGTGCTTTACAGTTTCACTGGTGGGAAAGACGGCGGTAATCCGGGCGGCGGATTGGTCATCGACAAGAATGGCTACCTCTACGGAACAGCTCCAAGCGGAGGAAAACCGAATGGCTGTGGTGGGCCGGGTTGCGGGGTCATCTACCAACTCGTAACTGTCAAGGGTGGCGGGTGGAAGGAGAACGTAATCCACACCTTCAGCGGCGGCAAGGACGGCGCGACGGGTTCGCTTGGTTTGCTGCACTTCGACAAGGCCGGCAATCTTTACGGTGTCGCCGAAACAGGCGGCGATGTGACCTGCAATCCGCCGTCGGGTTGTGGTGCGGCCTTCAAGCTTTCACCTCTTTCCGGAGGTAAGTGGAAGATCAGTACGCTGCACGCTTTCAAGGGCCAGCCGGACGCGAGCTTTCCTTACGGTGGCTTGATTTCCGATGCAGCGGGCAGCCTATACGCCACAACGTTTTTCGGCGGCAAGACTGGGGCCGGCACCGTTTTCAAACTAAAGTCTGGTTCGAACGGCAAGTGGACCGAGACCGTTTTGTACAACTTTCAGGGTGCCGCGGACGGAGGAAATCCTACCACTACTCTCGCCCGTAGCGCGGCTGGCAGTCTCTATGGCACAACTACGGTCGGCGGCGATTCCAACGGGGATGGCGTAGTGTTCAAGCTTACTCATAGCTCCGGTGGATGGAAGGAAAGCGTGGTCCATCAGTTCCAGGGTGCGGACGGGGCTAATCCCAATTACGGCATGGCCCAGGACAAGGCTGGCAAACTTTATGGTGTGACTCCGTACGGTGGAAGCGGTCAGGGCGTAGTGTTCCAGATAACACCGTGACCCGAATTCGAAAGCACGATTGGCAATTTCAAGGGAAGCGCGCAGGGAAGTCTACCCGCAATTAGTCGCTGTGCTTCGCTAGGAGGAGCCAACAGAAATCCAAACCTTGGTTTCCGGCCGTGAGGGTATTCTCTGATCACACGGCCGGAAACCTCCGTTCGTGTCACCTTGTTAAGACTCCTCCGAAACGCTTGGGGGTTTGCTAGACAGAATTCCGCGAGCGCACGTTGCCGGTACTTATGGTTTCGCCCTCAGGCGTTACGTCGGCCAGGGGGGCTAGCGGGATTTGATCTTGCTTTACGACCACCACCGCCCGTGCGGATGCTATCAAATGCAATCGAACCTCCGCCGAAAAATATGAGCGCGAACGCGATCGCCGCCAGCGCCAACGGAAATTCGTAACCTCCGTTGCCCATAAGCCCATTCTTCCAATGCACCTTCCCAATGACCACGCCCAGGTCGATCAAGATGGCTAGCGAGACGAACCGGGTGAACAGCCCAGCGATCACCAGGATTCCGCCGAAGAATTCCGTAAAGGCGGAAGGATAGGCCAGCCAGCCCGGCAATCCGAGGCGGCTGACAAGTTGCACGTGATGCGAGAGCCCGCCGAATACTTTGCCATAGCCGTGGCCAATCATGATGACGCCCAGCACAACCCGTAAAACGAGAAGCGCCAGCGGTTGCAGACGATCAAGATAACGCAAACTGTTTCCTCCGGTGAGAGCTGAATAGATTACAGCATTCTCTGAGGGTTGCAGAAGTTTCGGTCGAATCGGCAAGCTGAGCTGGAACGAAGCGCCAAGCGTGCCTGGGCCGTGAATATTCAGGACTTATACAGTCCGGAATACTGGCTTGGCCATTGCACGTAGCAAACAACCTGCTGCTTCCCTGTGCGAAGCTCGTTATCCTGTCTCAGCCCTCCGCGAGCTTTACGCAAATCACACGGAAAACAGCCGCCTGCCTGGCTTTTGACGCCGCCATTGTGGGCCTCCTCCTTTACAGCGCCCCGGCCTGGGCCGCCGTCATTACCGTCCGGCGGGCGTTCAGGGGTGGTTGCGGGCGAGTGAGGAGGTCATGCTTTAGCGTTGGTCAGGCTCATCTTTACTGTTTCTGCCCAGATTGGCCAGCCACCAAGGCTTCTCTGCCCGTGCCGCTACCTTCGTACCGTCTCTAGTACTTTAGTTACGGTTCCAGCGATGGGTAGCATCCTGCGCACAGGCACTACTTCACATTGTGTGCAGATGTAAGTCTCATACCATATATAGGCCCACCCTCCAAGGCCCGTTTGGTTACTTTCCGGAAAACGGGCAGAAAACACGGGAAATCTCGGAAATTCGCCTTCAGCTCATGTGCATTCAGGGCTGATATATGCTCGGGACACCTGAATTCACTCGAACGTATTTTGTACGAGGAATTCTTCCCAACTTAGGCCCGTGGCGGCAAGCAGCAAGCGGCCTTAAGTCTGTGGAAAGGGTTTGGAAACTATGGCCGACTCGCGGGAAGTCATGAATATTCGCCAGGCTTCGCAGTACCTGGGAGTGAGTCCGGACACGCTCTACAAGTATGTAGGCGAGCAAAAGATTCCCGCTTTCAAGCTGGGCAACCGCTGGCGCTTCAAGAAATCGAAGCTCGACCAGTGGATGGAAGAGAAGTCCAGCCAGATGGAAGCGAAGAGCAGGAAGAAACCGAAGGCGGCTGCCAAGGCTGCCGGGCAAACGTAAAAAGGCGGGCACATGTTTGGATTCGGATCGAAAACGATTGTTGGTCTGGATGTGGGGTCCTCGAGCATCAAGGCAGTTGAGCTCAGGAAGGGGCGCAACGGGATTGAAGTCGTGCACCTGGGCCTCGAAATGCTGGCTCCGGACATCGTCGTGGATTCCATGATTGTCGACTCGGGCACGGTATCGAGCGCGATCTCCAAGCTGTTCACCGACAATCAGATCAAGACCAAGAGCGTGGCCACGGCAGTGAGCGGGCACTCGGTGATTGTGAAAAAGATCTCGCTGCCTTCCATGAGCGACCAGGAACTGGCCGAGACCATCCAGAAAGAAGCCGCGCAGCACATTCCCTTTGATCTGGCGGATGTGAACCTCGATTACCAGATCCTCTCCGAAGATGCCGGCAACCCACAGATGGACGTGCTGCTGGTAGCCGTCAAGAAGGACAAGATCCTGAACTACACCAACGTACTCTCGATGGCGGGCAAGACTCCGGCTATTGTGGACATTGATGCGCTCGCCCTGCAGAACTGCTACGAGTATAACTATGAACCCGCGCCGGGGCAGGTGGTGGCTCTGTTGAATCTGGGCGCCAGCGTCATGAACATCAACATCGTGAAAGGCACCACACCGCTGTTCCCTCGCGACGTGAGTGTGGGCGGGCACCAGTATACGGACTCGCTGCAGAAGGAACTGGATTTGAGCTTCGACGATGCGGAGTCGCTGAAGCTGGGAAACAAGGTCGGCACGGTGAGCGAGGACGCGAAAACGCCCATCCTGCAGCAAGTGACCGAGATCATCGTGCTGGAGATTCAGAAGACATTCGACTTCTTCCGCGCCAGCGCGGCGGGCGAGCACATCGAAAAGATTTATCTGGCCGGCGGGTCCTCAAAAGTCCCCGGGCTGATCGAGGCGCTGCGCCAGGAGTTCTCGCTGCCGGTGGAGATTTTCAATCCTTTTCAGAGGATCGCGCCGCCAGTCGAGGGACCGGGAGTGGAACTGATCGAGCAGAACGCGGGCCAGTTGGCGGTTGCGGTGGGTTTGGCCTTAAGGAGTTTTGAAAACCTATGATCCGAATCAACCTGCTGGGAGCACCAAGACCGAGAAACAAACGGGCCGCAGCGTCGGCGGCGGCTGTCATGGAGATGGGCGAGGTTGGCTCACCGAAGCTGAAAGTTTTGCTGGTGGTGGTGCTGGCCGCAACGCTCAATCTGGTGTACTGGTACCGTCTCGACAAAGAGAAGCAGAGCATTGCCACCAAGATGCAGGTCGCAGAACAGAAGAACCGCGAACTGGCCGACGTGAAAGCCCGTTACCTGGAGCGGCAGCGCCAGGCGGACAGCTACAAGCGCCGCGTCGATGTGATCGATCAGCTTCGTGCCGGCCAGTCCGGGCCGGTGAACCTGCTCAACACCATCGGTGACACCATCAACAATACCGAGACGGTGTGGCTCAGTACCATGAAGGATCAGGGCGGCAGCGTGGATATCGAGGGCATGGCGTTGAGCACCGATGCCGTGGCCTCGCTGATTGTTAATCTGCAGAAGACGGGCTATTTCAAGAACATCGAAATCAAAGAGACTTTTCAGGACGATTCCTACAAGGAAATGCAGGCATTTCAATTCACTCTGACCTGCGAAAAAGCAAAGTCCTAAAGGCGGGAGAATATGGGGAGCTTCAGCGAATTGTCGGGTCTCAAGCAGTGGGCGGCCCTGGTGTTAGGGGCAGCGCTGATCACCGCCGCATTGCATTTCACGTTGTTCAAGTCCCAGCGGGAAGCGAACGCGCAGGCGCAAACCGCACTGGAATCGAAGCTTCGCGAGAATGCCGAACTCGAATCCTACGCGCCCAAACTCAAGGACCTGGAGCGGCAGCTGGCAAGTTTGAAACAGCAACTCGAAATCGAGCGGAAAATCGTTCCCGACGAGAAAGAAGTCGACGGCTTCATCAAGATGCTGGATGCAGAGGCGATGAAAGCCGGAATCGAGATCCGGCGCTACACCGCCAAGCCGGTGTCGACTCGCGAGTTCTACACCGAAGTGCCGTTTGAAATCGAACTGGATGGGCCGTATTACTCGGTGCTGAACTTTTTCGACCGGGTGGGAAAGCTGGAGCGGATCGTCAACATGTCCGGCTTGCTGATCGCGAATACCAAGCGGGGCAGCGACGCCAAGACGAAGCACACCTATCAATACGCGCCCAACGAGAGCATCGTGGCTACCTGCGAAGCGACCACATTCTTCAGTCATGACTTGGTGCCGCCTGCGGGAACCTCGGCCAAGGGTAAGGGAGGCCTATGAAGCTGGCGACTGGAATTCTGATATTGGGAATGGGGCTGGGAACTGCCGGAGCGCAGAACCCGAGCATCCTCGACAACACCAAGGCCAAGCTGGTTGCCGTCCAGCAGCAGAAGACGGCGGATACCAATGCTGCGTTAGCGGCTTCACAGAAGCCGAGCGCAAACCCGCAACCCGCAGCCGCGGCAGCAAAACCGGTTACTGGCAAGCTCGTGAGCGCAGCCCAGGCTCAGGGGGCTTCGCAAGCACAGCCGTCCAAGCAGCAATCTGCGGCCGTCTCTCCCATGACGCCAAGAACGAAGGCCAGGACGAAGACCACTGCTGTTGCTGTGAACAAGCCGAAGCAGCCCAAGTCGGCGGTGGCGGTCGAAGACAAGAAAAATCCGGTCGACTCGAAGAAGGAAGCGCACAAGACCATCAGTGTGGCCGGCGGGCGCCGCGATCCATTCCTGAGTCCGGTGGTAAACCGCAGTATGGGCGGTTCGGGGTGCAGTACCGGCAAGCGCTGCCTGGCAGTCGACCAGATCGCCCTCACCGGGATTGTGAAGTCGGAGGCGGGCATGATCGCGGTGGTGATCAACGCCATGAACAAGGCATATTTCCTGCGCGAAAACGATCCGGTCTTCAACGGGTACGTGGTGAAGATCACGGGCGACTCGATCATTTTCAAAGAGACGCTGCAGGACAAGTTAGGCAAGTCGTTCACGCGGGAAGTTACGAAGAAGATTTCGACCCCGGCGGTTTAACTCCGGGTAGAAGCGGCCGGTTCGATCCGGTGTGTGCGGCAACGAAATTTGAGAGAACAGATCACGAGGCGAGCAAAACGCGCGCCCGTGGGGAGATGGGAAATGCGAAAGCAACTGCTGGCTGTTTTGCTACCGCTGCTGATCTTGGCCCTGATCGCGGGCGCCGAGACCCAGAGCACAAGCACAGGCGCGGACACGCGTGCCACCGTACAGAAGGTGGACGTAATGCACGCGGATGACGGAATCAGCGTGGAGATCACCGCCCGCGGGCAAATGACGCCCAAGCTCAGCGCGTTGGATTCTCCCGCCCGCGTTCTTGTGACTCTGCCCAACACCGTGGCAGCCACCGTCCAGAACCACATTAGTGTGGGCAGCGACGGGGTGAAGGGCGTGCGCATCGGCACCGATGGCCACATGCCTCCCACCACCAGCATCGTGATTGACCTGGTGCAGGCTTGCCAATACGAACTGCTTCCGGGGGGCGAAAACAGAATCATTGTCAAGCTGCACCCCGCCGCGGTGAAGACCAGTGCGAAGGCTTCGACGCCGGCACCCGCGAAACGGCAGACCACCGCTGCGGCGGTTGCGCCAGCCTTGGTCAAGACCGAGGTCGCGGTAAGCAAACCAGCACCCGTGGCGGCAGTTCCAGCCGTGGTTCCGGTCGTGATTTCGGCTAACGATAAGACCTCGAAGCAGACCGCTTCCGCAGCCGACTTTGTCGTCGTGGAGCCTGCTTACCAGCAGAAGAACACGATCACCGACGAGACTGCTCCCTCAATCCGGGCAGCCGGCGCGGCGGCGAAATTCGTAGACAAGCCCGAGGGCAATTTACTGCCGACGCCGAGCGCTGCCATACAGCCTCAGGCGGCTCAAGCTGCCTCCACCCCAACCATCCAACCGGCGGTGAATCTGGCGGCCGAGCAAAAAGGGGAGAGCCACCTGGTTACCCCGGTTACTACCGCCAAGTACACTGGCGAACCCATTTCCGTGAACCTGAAAGATGTGGACCTGAAAGATTTCTTCCGCTTGATTCACGAGATCAGCGGGCTGAACGTGGTGCTCGATCCCCAGGTCAAGGGCACACTTACCATCGTGCTCGACGACGTGCCATGGGATCAGGCGCTGGACATCGTTCTCAAGAACAACGATCTGGCTCGGCAGCTTGACGGCAACGTGCTGCGCATCGCGACTGTAGAAACGCTGCGCCATGAAGCCGATTCTCGCCGGGCGGAGCAGGAAGCCGAAGCGTTGGCCGTCGAAAAACAGACAGTCACACGGTTCCTGAGCTATGCCCACTCCAAAGACGTTATCCCGACAGTCAAAAAATTCTTGTCGCAGCGCGGGGACGTGGTCGCCGATGAGCGCACCAACGCGGTGATCATCTCGGATATTCCGGCGGTGATGCCAAACGTCGACCGGCTACTCACGCAACTCGACCGTAAGACGCAAGAAGTGGAAATTGAAGCTCGTGTCGTAGCTGCGACCCGCAGCTTCGGGCGCGAAATCGGTACCCAGCTTGGGTTTGGTTGGGGAAATGCATCAACTTCGGTCGGCGGCGTACCCGCCGTGGGCATCACTCCGACATCGGTCTTTGGCCTCGCCCCGAACTACCCGATCATTGGAACCACGGCACCGACGCCGACCACCGGAACCCAGATACCGCTGTTCTCGAACCTTGGCCTGGCGGGCCCGACCAGCGGGTTTACGTTCCTGAATGCCAGCAATGCGGTGCGGATCGATGCCATGCTCAGCATGGCCGAATCTCGCGGGCTGCTCAAGATCCTGTCCCGTCCGCGGGTGGTGACGCAGAACAACATCCAGGCTCTGGTTCGCCAGGGCGTGCGCGTCCCCATCGTGACCCAGGCGCAGTTGGGCGGTCCCCCGACAGTAACCTACATCGATGCCTTCCTGAGGCTCACCGTGATTCCGCAGATCACCTCGGAGGGCACGATCTTCCTCAATGTGGACGTCGAGAACACGACCCCTGACTTCGGACGCACCATCAACGGTAACCCCACTCTGATCACGCAGCAGGCGACCACGCAGGTGCTGGTCACCGACGGCGGTACCGTGGTCATCGGTGGCGTCATTCAGACCAACAACTCGGTTAGCGTTTCGCAGGTTCCGCTGCTGGGCAGCATTCCATGGCTGGGCAACCTGTTCAAACACACAGCCGTCGCTACTTCGAACCAGGAGCTGATTTTCTTCATAACTCCTCGGATCATCCAAACCTAGCGGCAAAGTTGCAGGAAAGAAAGCCGCCGGTTTCCTGAAGTCAGGGACCGGCGGTTTTGTTTTGGGCCGGTACGCGCATCTCCGAGGAATGCTCTGTAGAGCGCGTTTTTCGCTCCCGCTTGTTAAACTTCCAATATGGACCACAGCGGCCGGCTGAAGAGATTGCAAACCGTCTTCGACCGCAACCATCTCGATGCTTTTCTAGTCACGCATCTCCCCAACATCCGATACCTTTGCGGGTTTACCGGAACCTCCGGCGCTCTTGTAGTCAGCGAATCGAGAAGCGCGTTCTTTACCGATGGGCGTTACACCGAACAGGCCCGGGCTGAGGTTCAGGGAGCGCGGGTAGTGATTGCTCCCAAGCCGCCGTTGGCCGCTGCTTCCGAATGGCTGATGGCGAACGCGAGCCAACTTGGTCGCAAGACACCACGCAGACTGGGGATTGAGAGTGAACATTTAACCGTCGCAGGGCGTACCCAGCTGGCGAGTTTCCTGCGGTCTGCCTTCCGGTTGCTAGATACGCGAGGGCTGGTGGAACAGGCTCGCATGGTGAAGGACGCGGACGAAATTGCGCGTCTGCGAGCGGCAGTGGTTTTGGGTGCGAGCCTGTTCGACCGGGCGCTCGAAGTGATCCGTCCGGGCGTGAAGGAGAGTGAAGTGGCGGCGGAGATGGAATATGCCGCCCGGCGGACTGGGGCAGAGGAGATGTCTTTCCCTACGATCGTTGCGGCGGGGAAGCGATCGGTGCTGCCGCATGGACGCGCTTCGAGGGCTGCGATTCCGTCCCGGGGATTCGTGGTCTGCGACTTCGGTGTTATACTCGCGGGCTACTGTTCGGACAGGACGCGCACCGTGTACGTGGGCCGTCCCACGGGCAAGGCCCGCCGAATGTATGAGGAGGTGCGGGAGGCACAGGAATCCGCCATAGCGACTGTGAGGGCTGGCGTGAGCGTCGGCGAGGTCGATCGGGCTGCACGTAGTGTGCTGAAAACGAGGGGTTTAGCGACACACTTCACGCACTCGACCGGGCATGGTGTAGGCTTGGAGATTCACGAAGCTCCACGCATTGCAGCGGGACAAACCGAGATCCTGCGCCAGGGAATGGTGATTACCATCGAGCCCGGCGTGTACATCGCGGGCAGTGGGGGCGTTCGCATCGAAGACATGGTCGTAGTTACGGAGCGTGGGTGCGAAGTCCTGGCGCCCACAAGCAAGGAACTCATAACGATTTGAAGGCTGGCTATTCTTAGTTCTCAGCCCGGGCATCGGAGACATCGCCCGGCCTCTCAGGTTGGCGCGAGAGAAGCAGGAAGCAGTCCCACCGCAAACCATGAACCAGAAAGAACTGAAAGAACTCATCGAGTTCTTAATCGAAAAAGATATCACCGAGTTTGAGTTGGAACGCGGCGATGTGAAGGTGCGGATCAAGCGTGGCGTCGAGCACGTTGCTCCGGTCCCGCCAGCGGCACCCCACTTTGCCGTGCATATGGCTCCAGCTTCGGCGCCAGAGATCACCGCTGTGCCCGCTGCGCCCGCTGTGGCTTCCGTCGAGAGCGCGGTTGCGGCGCCGGTCGCCGAAGCGGGGTTGCACACGGTGCATTCACCCATCGTAGGAACATTCTATGAGTGTCCTTCCCCAGGGTCGCCACCTTTTGTGAAGCCTGGAGATCTTGTCGAAGTCGGGCAGGTGCTGTGCATCGTCGAAGCTATGAAGCTAATGAATGAGATCGAGGCGGACGTGGCTGGTGAGATTGTCAAGAAGCTGGTGGCTAACGGTCAACCGATCGAGTACGGGCAGGAATTGTTTGTGATCCGGCCGCGAGTGTGAGTTCGGCAGGAGAAGGAGGGCGCGCTGATCGCGCCTTTTTGTGTGCCTAGATTAGCGGGGAGATATTGCCGGGCCGCGCCCGTCCCCACACGAGCTCTTGATGTTTAATAAAATTCTAATTGCGAACCGTGGCGAGATTGCCTTGCGAGTGATTTGCGCGTGCAAAGAACTGGGCATCCGCACGGTGGCGATTTACAGCGAGGCGGACCGGCACTCGCTGCACGTCAAGTTTGCCGACGAAGCCATCTGTATTGGCCCTCCCCAACTGGCGCAAAGCTACCTCAACATTCCCGCGGTGATCAGCGCGGCTGAGATCACGAATGTGGACGCAATCCATCCGGGTTACGGACTGCTGGCGGAGAACGCGAATTTCGCCGAAGTCACCGAGACCAGCAATATCAAGTTCATTGGGCCGCCGCCTGAGGTTACGCGGCTCATGGGCGAAAAAGAGAAGGCCCGCGCCGCAATGAAGAAGGCAGGAGTGCCCATTCTGCCGGGTTCCGACGGCATCCTCGCTAGCGATGGCGAAGCCATGGAGTGGGCGCGGCAGGTCGGATTTCCGGTGATCATTAAAGCGTCGGCGGGCGGCGGCGGTCGCGGCATGCGCATCGTGCGCAGCGAGGAGGAGCTTCCCGGATTATTCAAAGCGGCGCAATCGGAGGCGGCAGCCGCCTTCGGCAACGGCGATCTCTACATGGAGAAATTCATCGAGCGGCCGCGCCATATCGAGTTCCAGATTCTGGCCGACCAGTATGGCAACGTCGTAAGCCTCGGCGAACGCGAGTGCTCGATCCAGCGGCGTCACCAGAAGTTGTTGGAGGAGTCTCCGTCCACGCAAGTGACGCCGGAGCTCCGCGATGAGATCGGAAAGGTGTTGTCGAAGACACTTTCCGATATCGGCTATGTGAATGCCGGCACGATTGAGTTCCTTATGGACGAGGACCGGAGGTTGTACTTCATCGAGATGAACACGCGCATCCAGGTGGAGCACCCGGTCACCGAGATGGTCACCGACGTGGACCTGGTGAAGAGCCAGATTCTGCTGGCAGCCGGTGAGCGATTGGAGAATGTGTTGCAGGGTCCGATCGTGCATCGCGGGCATGCTATCGAGTGCCGCATTAACGCTGAGCATCCGGAGAAGTTCACGCCGTCGGCGGGGACGATTACGGCCTTCAACCCGCCGGGCGGAACCGGAGTGCGTATCGACACCGCGGCCTATGCCGAAGGAGTGATTCCGCCTTATTACGACTCACTCATTGCCAAGCTGATCGTGCGCGGCAAAGACCGGACGGAAGCGGTCTCTCGCATGGCGCGCGCGCTGGAGATGTTTATCGTGGAAGGGATATTCACGACCATTCCATTGCATCGGCGCATTCTGGCTGATCCGGATTTCCGGGCTGGGAAGTTCGATACCACGTTTATTGAGCGATTCCTGGCGAAGAATGGAAAAAAGAAGGTAGCGTCTTAAACCGGCAGTTTTTTGGTTGTCTGTTCACAAATATGTGTGTCTTAGTTGGATCATGCTATCCCGCATCTACGCCATTCTCGATACATCACGCTTCGCGGATAGCCAGGCATTGTTTTCGACCGCCGAAGAGCTGTTAGCTGGCGGCGTCACCCTGCTGCAATACCGCAATAAGAGCGGCAACGCTCGTCGGATGCTGGAGCAGGCGCGGGAGTTGAAACGTCGGCTCGGCGGTTCCGTCAAACTGATCATGGATGACCGGGCAGATCTTTGTTTAGCAGCGGGGTTTGATGGCGTCCACGTGGGTCAGGAGGATTTGTCACCAGAAAGCGCGAGAAGAGTGATCGGCGAGAGACTGTGGCTGGGCGTGTCCACGCATAACCCTGAGCAGGTAATGGAAGCCGACAAGACCTCCGCGAACTATGTCGCTGTCGGGCCAGTGTTTTCGACTGCCAGCAAAGCCAATCCTGATCCGGTCATTGGCCTCGAAGGCGTCCGGAACGCGAGGGCCCTGACGCGAAAGCCGCTGGTGGCAATTGGAGGTATTAACCGTGCCAACTGCCGGTCGGTCATCGAGGCGGGGGCAGACTCGGTTGCGGTAATATCCGATCTGATGCGGGAGCCCCGAAAATCAGCACAGGATTTTTTTCGCATCTTAGGATAAAGTCATGGCGGCTGCCGAGCTCGCTCGGCTGGACAGCCGGGGGCGGCTGTCCCCACGTAAGCTGGAGTCATACACAAGTCTAGGAGCCCTTTGAGTATCGACACGAAGCCACCAGCACCGATCGCCAGCGACTGGGAAATCCATAGCCACCAAGACACTGAACTGGTGAAAGGCCTTGGTCTGACCAGCGCAACCATGCTGGTTATGGGTTCGATGATCGGCTCGGGCATCTTTATTGTTTCTTCCGAAATATCCCGGGAAGTGAATTCTCCAGCGCTGCTCATTGCGGCCTGGCTGGTGACGGGTTTTATGACCATCGTCGGGGCTTTGAGCTATGGCGAGCTGGCCGCGATGATGCCGCGGGCCGGAGGCCAGTATGTTTACTTGCGCGAGGCACTCGGTCCGTTGTGGGGATTTCTGTACGGGTGGACGCTGTTCCTGGTCATTCAGACGGGAACGATCGCCGCAGTAGGCGTGGCCTTCGGCAAGTTTCTCGGTATTTTCGTTCCATCTATTTCTTCGTCGAACTGGATTCTGCATTTCTGGAGAGTGCCGCCGATTCACGTCGGACCCATGGTTCTTGGCAACATGGATGTGGGGCTGAACACGCAGAATCTGGTGGCTATTTTGGTCGTGGTTGCGCTCTCGGTGATCAACATTTTCGGGTTGAAGACCGGAGCGCTGATTCAGAATGTTTTCACTTTTGCCAAGGTTTCGGCGCTGCTGGGGCTGGGCTTGCTGGGCCTATTCATTGGGCGAAATGCGCAAGCGCTTGCCGCCAACTTCCACGGCAACTTCTGGAACCATGCCGGACTCGGCGCGCAGCATGCGGTGCAGGTCGGAGTCGGCGGACCCATCGTCATGGTGGGTACGCTGACGATTCTTGCGGTGGCGCAAGTGGGGTCGCTGTTTTCGGCCGATGCCTGGAATAACGTGACCTTCACGGCCGGCGAGGTCAAGAATCCCAATCGCAATTTGCCGCTTTCTCTCGCGTTGGGCACGGGTGTGGTCATCACGCTTTACGTCGTGTGCAATTTCGTTTACCTGAATGTGCTGCCCCTGAATGGCATTCCCAACGGCGCAACCATCCTGGAACGCGGAATTAAGTATGCGACGGAAGATCGCGTCGCTACAGCCGTGATGACGCAAATGTTCGGCTCGGCGGGTGGCCTGCTGATGGCTGCGGCGATCATGCTTTCCGGTTTCGGATGCGTCAACGGGCTGATTCTGGCGGGCGCGCGCGTCTATTACGCGATGGCAAAGGACGGTCTGTTCTTCCGCAGCGTCGCCAAGCTGCATCCGACTTACAAAACGCCGGCGGTTTCGCTCATGGTGCAGATGGTCTGGACCTGCGTGCTTTGCGTCTCCGGGAGCTATGGACAATTGCTGGACTACATCGTTTTCGCGGTGCTGGTGTTCTACATCCTCACCATCTTCGGATTATTCGTGCTGCGCCGTAAGCACCCCGACGCGGAGCGGCCATATCGCGCGATTGGCTATCCGGTATTGCCCGCAGTGTATATTGTGATGGCCGTATTCATTGATGTCGTACTATTGCGCTACAAGCCGCAATTCACGTGGCCGGGATTGATCATTGTGTTACTAGGAATTCCGGTTTATTTTGCGTGGTCGCGGCGCGCGGCCCGCACATTGACCTCAGCTTAACAACGAAGGAGAAACCAATCGGATGGCGAACCTGCTGGCTACCAAGCCGCTGAATCTGCTGATGGAGGAATCCCGCGAGACGGGCGAGCACAGTCTGAAGCGAACGCTCGGCGTTTTCCAACTGACCGCACTAGGCGTGGGCGCGATTGTCGGCGCAGGCATTTTTGTAATGGTGGGGCTGGGAGCGCAGTACGCCGGTCCCGGACTCACATTATCGTTCGTTCTGTCCGGGTTGGGATGCGCATTTGCCGGGCTCTGCTACGCCGAGTTCGCGGCCATGATTCCGCTGGCGGGCAGCGCGTACACCTACGCTTACGCCACCCTGGGTGAGTTGCTGGCTTGGATCATCGGATGGGATCTGACGCTCGAATATGCCATGGGTGCGAGCACGGTGTCTTCGGGCTGGTCAAACCATTTCATCGAGCTGCTGAATATCTTCCACATTCAGATGCCGCTCTGGATGGCCTACGATCACTGGACAGCACTGAAGACCGCGGAGAACGTTATTGCCCGCCAAATGGCACTGGCCTCGGACTCTTCCCTGGTGCCAGGCACACAATCGTTCCTCGATAAGATCAGCGCGATCATGAGCTCGCAGTCTCCCGAGTTGTTGCAGCGGGCGCACGATCTGCTGGGCGCGCCACATTTGTTTGGGATGGAAATCGGCTTTAACCTGCCGGCGTTCGTCATCGCGCTGGTGATCACCGCGGTTCTGGTTATCGGGATCAAGGAGAGCGCGAGGTTCAATACTGGGATCGTAGTGGTGAAGGTTTCGGTGGTGCTCTTCGTCATCGCGCTGGGCTCCCGTTACATCCACAGCAGCAACTGGGGTACCGACTGGAGTTCGTTTGCGCCCCACGGCTTCGCGGGAATCGGAGCCGGGGCCGCGTACATATTCTTCGCCTACATTGGCTTCGATGCGGTTTCGACGACGGCCCAGGAGGCCAAGAATCCGCAACGGGATTTACCCATCGGCATGATCGCTTCGCTGGCGATCTGCACTGTCTTATATATCGCCGTAGCTGGCGTGTTGACGGGGATGGTGCATTGGCAACAAATCAACATCGAGGCTCCCGTGGCGCGCGCATTTCTGGACCGGGGTCTAACCACGGCGTCGCACATTATTACGCTGGGCGCTCTGGCGGGCCTGACGAGCGTGATGCTGGTGATGCTGCTCGGCCAGACGCGGGTGCTCTACTCCATGGCCAATGACGGCCTTCTGCCGAAGAAATTCTTCGCTGCTGTCCACCCTAAGTTCCGCACGCCATGGAAGAACACGATTCTCGTCGGCCTGCTGGCAGCGATCGTCGGCAGCCTGACTCCCATCGAGGATATCGGCAGGATGGTGAATATCGGAACGCTGCTGGCCTTCGTGATTGTGTCGATTTCGGTGCTGGTCTTGCGGCATACGAATCCCGCCCAGCCGCGGCCCTTCCGCACGCCGTGGGTGCCGTTGATTCCAATCCTGGGCGTGATCTCGAACGGTTACATGATGTACAAACTGGGCTGGGTCAACTGGGCGCGATTGATCATCTGGCTGCTGATCGGGCTGGTAGTGTACTTCACGTATGGCCAGAAGCACAGCCGGGTGCAGGCTCTGCAAGCTGCTCAGGGCGGCCGGCCTGGCGCTGACTGAAGAGTGCTTGGTTTCTTCATGCCTTCCGCTCATACGCGGAGGGCATTTTTGTTTTATAGTCGTTTGCTAGTCGTTAGTCATTGGTCGTTCGTCGTTGGCCTTTGACGAACGACTAATGACTACCGACTAACGACCAGCGACTGTTCCGACATGAAGATCGTCACTGCCGCCGAGATGCGCGAGATCGATCGCGTCACCAGCCAGCGCTTCGGCGTGCGTTCAGTCACGCTTATGGAGAATGCGGGGACGGCGGTCGCCGACTTTGTTGTGTCCCAATACCCGTCTGCAGAGCGCATTGGCGTGATCTGCGGCAAGGGCAACAATGGCGGAGACGGCTTTGTGGCGGCGCGAAAACTGAAGGCAGCTGGAAAGGAAGTGCGAGTTGTCTTGCTGGCGGAGCCGTCGGAACTGCAGGGCGATGCAGCAGAGATGTTCCGCAAACTTCTCGTGGCGCCCGTGATTGTTCGACCGAACATTGTGCGATCCAGCGAGGAGTTGAAGCGGGAACCGGCGCGATCAGTATTCGAATCCGACGTTCTGCTCGATGCAATTCTGGGTACGGGTTTTAAGCCGCCTGTGAGCGGGTTGTACGCTGAGGCAATCCGGTTGCTGAATGCGAGTTCAGCGCCTGTGGTTGCCGTGGATATTCCTTCTGGCGCCGATGCCGATGTGATGGGCGAGCAGACTGGCGCGGTTGCGCGTGCCGACTCCATAGTTACATTCACCGCACCGCGTCCTGCCCACATTTTCGGAAGATTGACCGACGGTCCAACACTCATTTCTCCGATCGGCTCGCCGGACGACGCCGTTGTTTCCTCGTTGCAGCTCAATCTGATTACTGACCGCGAGATTGCTCCCTTGATTGGGCCACGACCGCTAGCGGCGAACAAGGGAAGTTTTGGGCACGTGCTGGTGATTGGCGGCTCAGTGGGGAAGGCGGGCGCGGCCGCCATGGCGGGGATGGCCGCGCTGCGAACAGGAGCCGGATTATCGACAGTGGCTACGCCGAAGTCCGTGCTCGCCACAGTGGCGGGATTTCATCCCGAAGTCATGACTGAGCCACTCGACGAAACCGATGCCGGCAGTATCTCGACTCGCGCTCTCGCCAGTGGACGGATGGACGCACTGATCAAAGGTAAGACGGTTCTGGCCGTAGGGCCCGGGATCTCGCGCAATCCCGAGACCTCAGAGTTTGTTCGCAGCTTGGTGGTGAAATGCAAGTCTCCCCTCGTCCTGGACGCGGATGGTCTCAATGCATTCGAAGGGCGAGCCACCGAACTCAGTGGCAAGGGACGCAGTTTGGTGATCACGCCTCATCCTGGCGAGATGGCGCGTCTCGCCGGATCCACAGTGGCTGTGGTGCAACGGGACCGCATCAACGTCGCTCGCACATTCGCCCGCGAACACGAATTGATCGTAGTGCTGAAGGGGCATCGCACGCTGATTGCACAGCCAGACGGAACGGTTTGGGTAAACACCACCGGAAATCCTGGTATGGCAACCGGGGGCACGGGCGACATCCTTACCGGCATGGTGGCCGGTTTCATCGCGCAAAATCCCGAACACATCGCGGAAGCAGTAATTGCTGCGGTTCATCTCCACGGCATTGCCGGTGACGTGTCGCGCGAAAGCATGGGCGAACATTCGCTGGTCGCAACCGACTTGGTTAAAGCCTTGCCAGAGGCCTTCCGACGGGTACGTGAATCTGCCGCAGATTCCAAGGTGGAAATTCGCGGCTGACGCACTTTCCCGGGAGTCACGAGTGCAGACGCCTGGCCACACCAGTTATCTTCGGCTTTTGTTACGCCATCCGTCTCACTGCCTCTAGTATTCGCTTCGTGCCCCCGAATATTCCTCCCCAACCACGCAAGCTCCCATCCGCAAAGAAGGCAGTCGATGGCGTTGGGCCATCGCCCTATTCAATTTTGACCCAATTGTTCACGAAGTCCCTTCCTTGCTTTCCATACGAGACCCGCCGAACATCCGTGACAACTACTGCCTCCCTTCTGCCGTTAAACTCAATCGAGTTCTCGTGTACGGTGAGCCTCCCTACATCTCTGTAGGCGAGGAGATTTAGGTCGCGCCATCTATTTTCATTGGGAAGATACCAGACAGTGTCGAATGTCTGAGCTGCCATCGGAGCCCTCATCCTTAGTCTCTGTGCTTTTTGTCCGGCGAATGCGTTCTTTTGGGCGAAGAGATTTTAGCAGCTAACTCGGGTTAATGTTGACGGCTGGAACTGTGGAGCAAATATCCCGTCCGCGCACAGAAAAATGGATTTGTGTCGTAGCGTCTCCTTATCACAAACAACCAACTTTGGGCTAGTTCCCCTGAAAGTCCATTCTTGAAGACTGGCCAGCCGCCATCGGCTATCTGATTGCTACTTAAGCAGTTAAGTCAGCTTCTGCCGCTAGATGGGCTGGAATCCGGACAAGTGCTTCCGTAATCTGCCTTGCGTTTCACCGCTATGACATAGTGGTTCTGGTTATGACACACTTCCCCCAGACACACCCTCAAAACCGCGCTCAGCGAGTTCAGTTCGCGAGTTCGATTCCCGTTGTCATCAAACTGGATGACGGGCGGAGCGCGCGAGCGAAACTGCAAACCATTTCCGAGACCGGTGGCATGTTGCGATTGGCCGGGGCCCTGGAGCAGGGCAATCTGGTCGAAGTCACCATCGAGACGGAATCGGGCGCAGTGAAAGGCATGGCGGAGATCCTGGAGCCGACGCGCAAGTCCAAGGACGGAATTCTGCAGCCATTCCGCTTCATCGCGTTAGAGGACAACGATCACCGCACCCTGCGCAACGCCCTGGACACACGTGTGGACCGGGACTTCCTGGGACTCCGTTCCAGCAAGTGGGTCGCACCAAAGAGATAGTGCCAAAGAAATAGTGCCAAAGAAATGTGAAGGCCTTCCGATCTGACGCCCTCGCCGAAGCAGTGCTGAACTCTCGCTATACTGGTTTCCAGATCCCTCATGGAGACGCGAGAATTCATCACCCAATCGCCGGAGGAGACGATCGCTCTTGGGCGCACGCTGGCCGCGATGCTCGCCCCACCGAAAATCGTCGTGCTTCGCGGCGACCTGGGAGCGGGCAAGACCACGCTAGTCAAAGGCATCGCGGAAGCCTTCCACGCGGCCTCGGAAGAAGATGTAACCAGTCCTACCTTTACGCTGATCCACGAATACCGCGGGGCTGAAGCCATTCTCTATCACATCGATTTGTACCGGGTGGATACGCCGCGCCAGCTTGAGACTTTGGGACTCGACGACCTCATCGCGGAAAACAGTGTCCTGCTGATCGAATGGGGAGAGAAATTCGCGCGCTTTGAGCGCGAACGCGATGTGGAGATCGCGTTGGAACGCGTGGGAGAAAACGAGCGGCGGGTGAGGGTGAGCCACTGATTTTCCTAAAACAATTCTATTACCTCAGCGGCTAAAGCCTTCATTGATTCGACAGCGTTTATCGCAGCGCTGAAAGCGCTGCGCCACCCAAAACCAGAGTTTCTCGGCAGCCCCCTTAAAATCCCATGATGTTGTAGCCGCAATCCACGTGGATGACCTCGCCGGTGATGCCGGAACTGGCGTCTGACGCCAGGAATACTCCGGTGGCACCGACTTCGTTCACATCCACGTTGCGCTGTAGCGGGGCTCGTTCGGCATGGGACTTCAGCATCTCTCCCAAACCGGAGATGCCGCGAGCGGCAAGAGTCTTGATGGGTCCGGCGGAGATCGCGTTGACACGGATCTTTTTTCTGCCCAAATCGTAAGCGAGATAGCGCACCGTACACTCGAGCGCGGCCTTGGCGACGCCCATCACGTTGTAATGCGGCACCACTTTTTCCGCGCCGTAGTAGGTCATAGTGACGATGCTGCCGCCGTCTTCCATCAAAGGCGCAGCGGCACGCGCCACCGCGATCAGGGAGTACACGCTAACATCGTGCGCGACCCGGAAACCTTCTCGAGTGGTATTTACGAAATCGCCCTTGAGTTCGTCGGCCGGGGCAAAGGCTACGCTGTGTACCAGGGCGTGCAGCTTGCCATAGCGCTCTTTGAGTTTCTCAAAGAGCCGCGCAATCTCGGCGTCGTCGGAAACGTCACACATGAATCCCTCAGCTCCGGGCAGCGAGACGATCAAATCCCGAGCTTCCTGTTCCAGCCGCTCGTTCTGATACGTGATGGCTAGCCTGGCGCCGGCGTTGTGCAGTCCTTGCGCGATCGACCAGGCAATGCTGCGTTTATTTGCGACTCCGAAGACAACCGCGATCCGACCTTCGAGGCTGGAGGACATGCATGTCTCCTTTTGAATTTGAAGAGAAAGGATAACAGCGGGAAAGGCCTATTTACCACAGAGACACAGAGTCACAGAGAAGAGTCTTGGTTTTCCAACGCAAAGTGACCCGCGACTCCTCCGTGTCTCTGTGACTCCGTGGTGGATTAGCTTTTATTCCGCTGTGCCGACCTCGACGGGTGTAGCTGCTCCCACCGGCCAACTCGCGCTGACAAATGCGACGGCGTACACCAACCCAATGATAGAGAATCCGGCGACCAGACTAACCTGCGCGACTGCCCCCACCAGGAGCGCGAGACAAATCTGCAGCGCCGTGCCCGCGAAATAAAACGTATTTTGCACCCGTCCCATGAAATGCTGCGGCACCTGCTCCATCAGGCTGGTGTTTATGGCGACACCGCTGACTCCGCGTGCCGAACCCATTACAGCGTAGATTAGGACGGCAACCGCAAGCACGGGAGAGAGCGGTGCCAGAATCATACTGATAGTAAGCAGGCCCATAGAGATCGCAATCGAACGCCGGGCGCCCAACCCCGCGATGAACCAGGGCGCATAGAGGGCACTCGCAAACGCGCCGGTACCCCATCCGGCATTCAACCAGCCATAGCCCACAGCGCCAGCGTGAAAAACTTTGTCACTCAACGGAGGTGTGACCACAACTCCGGTCATCATTGCGGCCAGAAAGAGCGCCCAACTGATTCCCAGGAAAACCAGATTGCGCTTGCCACGAAGAAACTGGATTCCTTCCCGCATTTCGCGCACGAAGCGTTCGACGGCGGTTTCCGCGGCCACGATGTCGGCACGCAACTCCGCCGGACGAGGCACCACGTGCCGTCCCTTGCGCACCGCGAAGTAGCAGAGAAACGAAACCAGGTATGTGGAGAAATCGATGAGCAGCACTCCACCCAGCCCGATGCGGTTGTAAACGAATCCAACGATGGAACCCGCAATCAGCCAGCCTCCCTGGACTCCGGCCAGCAGAAATGTGTTGGCGTGCACGAATTCTTCGCCCGGAGTCAATTCCTGGATGAGGGCGGTGATAGTCGGCCAGAACATCCAGAAACCAGCGGCCACCAGTGTGTTCATCAGGTAGAGCTCCCAGATTCTTGCTTTACCCATGAAGGCGAGAATGGCAACGGTGAGGATGATGATGGCGCGCAGGGCGTCGAGCCACATGACCAAGCGGCGGCGGTCCTCGCGATCAATGATGACGCCCGTGAAGGGCAACATCAGCATGGCCGGGATTGTTTGCAGGACAGCGAACGTCCCCAGGGCGATTTCCGAATGAGTGGCCTGCAGAATGTACCAGGCAACCGCGGCAGAGTTCATGCCGCTGCCCAGCATCGAAATCACGTTCGCAGCGAAAACGAAGCGCAGCGCCCGCTTCTGCAAAATGGACCGCATGACTTAATTTAAATGAAGAGGACGAACTCGCCAACCCCGGGCATCACAACGATGTTGTGTGGCTCGGCCATCGAATTTGGATCTTTCGGGATTCCCAGAACAAATAAACGATCAGCATGATCATCTCCGGCTCGATCGGGTGCTTGTAACGAGGGAAGGGATTCACAAGGTAATAGGGAAGCGGATAGATGAGCAAGAAACATGCGAGCAGGAATGCGCCGCGCTTTCGATTGCGAATCGTCAGCCATAATCCTGCGAACGCAAATGCCGCTCCCAGCAAGAAATTGGCGTGGCGCGAGATCATCAGATCGTATCCCGCGAGGATGGCGGCCTGCGGAGGAGCAATCCAGAAGTAAACGGCGCGTTCCGCTGTGAACCACAGGAATCGTCCGGGATGTTCGCGGATGAACTGCCGGACCTCTTGCCGCTTTTCGGCCATGAAACCGAGTTCGCCCAATTCCTGAAATCTGAGCATGGCCTCGGGATTGTTTCCGGGATGTTCGTTGCGGGTCCAGAGGCCCGCGGATCGATCGTTGTTGGCCTCGTACATTTCCAGCGGAAGGTTGTCACGAACGAAGATGAACTTGCCAAAGACCTGGTAGTTGCGCACCAGCCATGGGCTCACCACGAGAGCCGCTGTAAGCACGCACAAAGCGGCTCCAACGAATTGCCGGGGACGCTGGGGCAGCCGATACAGCAGCCAAAGCAAGCAGAGTGGCAGCATGCTCACGACCGCAGTATTGGTCAGCGCGATCACGCCCCAGAGCAGTCCGAACAAAATCCACATGCGGCGGCGCGGGGGTGCGTCCGCCATGCGCAAGGTGAGCAACAGGGCGAGGCTCAGCAGAAATGTGGTGAAGCTGGTCTCCCAGACCACCCGCACCGGCCAGTAGATTGCATAAGGAAAAACAGCCCAGGTCCAGGCCGTTGCACGTGCCACGGCAATTTCGTACATTCGCTCGGCGATCCGGTACAGCGTCAAACAGGTCAGGGCGGCAAAGACGCTGTTGAAGGCGAGAATCACCCAAGCTGAAAGCGCGCTGTACACGCCGAACAACTTGAAAACTCCCGCGAGGATATAAGGGTAAAGGGGCGGCGCCCACGCGCTGGGCCCGGTCGGCAGGTCTGTGGGCGAGCTGAATCCCTGGCCAGTAGCGATGGAACGGGCGAGGCGGCCCATTTCCCAGCCAAATTGAAAATGATCACGGCGAGTCGTGATCCGGTAAGTGTGGCCGATGGTACTCACGGCCAGGCGCAGCAGAAGTGCAATCACAACGATGAAGAGGATCGAGTGATGAAGAGGCTGGCGTGATTCCTTAAGCCGGTTCGCTTCGGCGACCGTGAGTAAGTTCGTGGCGATGCGATCCTGCATCGGCACAGACTACAGCATTGACTCTTCCCATGCCACGGCGTAAGCAAATGATCACCACAGACGGGCGGCGGAGACGCCCGTCCTCCATCAATGCACGCAGACTTGCAAGCTTGGCCGTTCAGAGCTACGATTCCCGCGCGAGCCTTGGAGGTGACTATGAAGCGCAGTCGTTGGCCGGTCGTCCTGATGATGGTTTCCCCCCTGGTCTTCTCTGTTCTCGGCTGCGCGCAACTGGACAAGATCGTGATTCCCGCAGGCACACCGGAAGATCAGGCGCTGACGGCGATTTCAAACGAGCAAGACACGCAAAAGAAGTTGGCGATGTACCAGGATTTCCTGCAGAAGTTCTCGGCGAATCCGGCGGCGGTTGCTTATGGCAACTGGCAGATTTCGCAGTCTTACCAGACCGCGGGAGATCTGCAGAAAGCCCTCGAGTACGGCGACAAGGCTTTAGCCGGTTCTCCGCACAACCTGGATATTCTTGTGTCGCAAGCCGGGATCGCACAGCAGATGAAAGACAATGCCAAGCTCATGGACTATTCGACACGGGGCGGTGAACTGTACAACTCCATTGCCAAGCAAGCCAAGCCCGAAGGGATAAGTGACCAGGAGTTTGCCCAGCGCATCGAGGAGGAAAAGAGCACGGCCAAAAGCTCCGACGAGTTTCTGGAAGCTGCGGCGTTCAATGCAATCGTGGAGGAACCTGACGCCAAGAAGCGTATGACATACATTGAACGCTTCACGCCCGCGTTCCCCGATTCACGTTTTCAGGAGCAGATTGCATCCTACGCGATGATGTCGTTGTCGGAACTGAAGGATACGCCGCGGCTGATCTCCTACGCGGAAAAGACGCTGGAGGCCCATCCGAACAATTTGCCGGCGCTGCTCCTACTGGCCGGCACTTACGCCGATGACCCCAAACCCGGCAGCGTGACCAAGGCAGTTACGTATGCGCAGAAGGCCATCGAGGCGGCCAAAGCCGACGCTCCCGATGCCGACCGCTCCCGCAAGGTCTCTGCCGGAGCGGCACACTCCACCTTGGGCTACGCCTATATGAAGCAAGACAAGACAGTAGGGGCGATTCCGGAGTTGAAATCGGCCTCGGCATTGTTGAAAGGGCAAGACAATCAGCAGTATGCGATTGCCATGTATCGGCTCGGTTTTGCCTACGCCAAGCTGAACAGAGTTTCCGAAGCGCGCGACGTCTTGCAAGAAGCAACTAAGATTCCCGGACCCGTACAGCAGCCTGCTCAGGAGCTCTTGCTCAAAGTGAACGCGATGCGCGCGAAAGGGAAGTAGCTGAAGCGGCTACGGATTTCACGGATTCACACGGATCAAGCACGAGAGCTGTCGAAGATCTCCTGAAGCGTGAAGCCAAGCTCCTCTCAGTGTCCCACCAATTCAGCCGAGAGCAAGTTGGCTTTGACGGCTAGATTGTAGGCGCGCTGCACGTCTCCGCCATTCGCTGCCGTCTTGGCCTGCTCCATATAACTCTTGATTTGCTTCACCGTGTCCTGCTGGTTCGCGCTGAGTTGACGGCCCGAGATTTTCTTCAGATTCGCATCGCTGGTAGCTAGCAATTGATCGGTGCTCTCGATCTGGTGGGAAGCCTGTTGCGGGCTCAGGTCCGGAGACAGAGCCACCGTAGGATCAGCTGTGCCGCCATTGCGTACAACGGTTTTCGGGGGACCTGTCTCTGCAGGCGTCCCCGCAGGCGCAGTCGCTTTGTGGGTTCGGTGGTGCTTCCTGGTTTTGGCTCCAGTGGACCGCGCCGGCTTGCAGCCTAACTTCGTGCTCGAACCGGGTTGCGAATTCTCCGGACAGGCCGAGGATGCCGTCGATGGCGGCTGTGACGGCGCGGCCGATTGATCCGGAGCTTTTTGCTGATCGGTTGGCGGTTGGGCTGCCGAACCTTGCCGGGACGAATTGCTCGGTTGGTTCTCCTGCGCCTGCGTGGACTGTGAAACGGCCATTGCTGGCACGGAGGACACAATGCTGGCGCACGGCCAAGGCAACAGCAGACAGGTTCCGAGAATGGCGGCCAGACGCATATTCAGTTATTCGATGCTCGCTGTAAAGGTGACCAGCAATCCAGGCCACCAGCGAATTTTATCGCCGAACGAGGGGCGGTGCACCATTCACCTTAGAATAAGAAGCACAGACTGAAGAACAAAAGTTGCGAATAGCTCAGATCTACTCAGGAATTTGGAACACTCAAGCTGGGTGCGACGGCCCGGCCCTTCTCGCCATTGGCCTCCGCTCCGATGTCAGCCACCGGCAGGCGAAGGCGGAACGTTGTGCCCTGTCCTTCCGCGGTCTCGAAATCGATCGAGCCGTAGTGCCACTGCAGAGCTTGATAGGTTTGCGCCAGCCCGATTCCGCTGCCCCCTTTCCTGGTGGTGAAGTACAATTCAAAAATCTTTTCCTGCAGTTCGTGGGGTATGCCCATCCCTTCGTCGCGAATCTCAGTGACGACGTTGTCTCCGTCCCGCCCGACAGCGATGGTGAGCGTTCCCCCTTTTGGCATCGCTTGCATGCCGTTGATTATCACATTCAGAATGGCTTGCTTCATCACGTCGAGGTCCACTCTTACTCCCAGCGATTCGGTACCGAGCCTGCGCTTCACGGTCACTCCATGTTGCTCGGTGTCGGGTGTGGCCAGCATGATCACATCCTCGAGCAGTCGGCGCATGTCAATTTCTTCGAGATGCAGATCGCGCGGTCGAGTGAAGTCCACCAGGATCTGGACTACACGATCCAGCCGATGAATCTCATTGCCGATAATGTCCATGTGGCGGCGCGTGTCCGGATCGATCTGCTGCAGCTTGTTTTGCAGCAACTGCAAATGCAGCACAATCGCATTGATGGGATTCTTCACCTCGTGGGCGACCCCGCGGGTGGTGCGGCCGCTGGCGGACATCTGACGTGATATTTCGATTTCATCCTGAATACGCCGTACCGACTCGACATCCCGCAGCGTCAGCAGGGCGCCGATCGGGGAGCCCCGTTCCTGAATAAAATCGAGCGAAACCTGCACCATCTTTCCGTTCGCGGATTCCACTTCACGCTGGGCGATTGGATGCCGCAGTTGAAAACCATCGAGCACCAGTGCTCCCAGCGACGAGTCCTGGGTGAAAATCTCGTTCACCGTACGGCCCAACAATTCCCGCCTGGGGCGGCCCAGAAAACGCTCCACCGAAGCGCTTACCAGGACGACTCGCGAATCGCTCGTAAACAACATCAAGCCGTCCTGCAGGTTTCCCATGATCTGGTCCACGTTGTCTTTCAACGCAGAGAAGATTTCTCTGGCATCGCGCATCTGTCGGCCCAGGTGGGCAATCTTCAACGTGACCAGACCATATTCATCGCGTCCGGCTTCCTGCTCGGTGACGGCTTCAGCTTCCCCGGCGGTAACGCTATCCAGGCTGCGGCTGATGCGCTCCAGCGGCCCCAGGGCGATGTGCGATAGCCCTGCCGCCAGCACCAGGGAAAGCAAGATGGAGATGCCGGAGAAGATTACAGCGTGATTCAGTCGCGGCGTGATTTCCTTTTTGAGGAATACGGTTGAGATGCCCAGCCGGATGCTGCCGAACGGTTCACCGTTTAACTCTAAGCGCAGGCGGACTTCGTAGGTGGTGGGTGGGTTATAAACCAGGCGGAGTTGCCGTCGGAACTTGGCATCCTGCACAATTTGGAAGTCCGGGCGGTCGGGGACGGTTTTCCCGATCATCTCCGGAATGGTATGCAGAATCGCCTTGCCGTCGGCATCCACAATAGCGGCGTCCTGGATCATCGGCCAGTCGTTCACTACCGATTCCAGCATCTTGTTCAGATAAATGTCTGTTCCCAGATAGTACGCAATCGCACTCCGAACCTTGGCCTGTTTGCGAGTGTCAACGCGGGTGTCGGCCAAGTCTGGGACGGCCGCGTTCGCGGCGAGATACGCGAGTTGCGAATTTATAAAAGCCGCCGAGTTGTGCGCGAATGTGACCTGCTGACGCAGTATCTGCGAAACATAGATATAGGAAAATGAGCACACCAGCGCCGCCACCATGAAGGTAATGGCGAGCACGATCTGGGTCTTTCGACGCATGCCTCAATTAGAACCCTTACTCGAAAACGATGGCAGGTCGTGCCTCGCCAGCCAATTGCCAACCCCCACCCGGACTGTCCCGCCGCCCGGCTAGTCTTCCCTGGCCAGGGCGGCATCGGCCGCCGCGTTGCCGTATTCCTTAAGCTTATTATGCAGGGTTTTCAGGCTGATGCCGAGAATCTCTGCCGCCCGCGTCTTGTTATTGCTAGTGGACTCGATCGTCTTCAGAATTAGCCGCCTCTCGGCTTCTTCCACGGTCGTACCCACACCCAGGTGTATTGCATCGGGATCCTCGGATGAGGTGCGAACCGTGGCCTGACCGAATCCGGGTGTTAGGTGCTTGGTCTCAATCACAGCCCCCTCGCAGACGATCACTGCGCGCTCCAGAGCGTTGCGCAACTCGCGGACATTTCCCGGCCAGGAATAATTCTGGAACAAGTTCAGGACGGCCTCGCTCACCACTGCCACTTTGCGCCCGTGTTTGGCGCTCATGTCCTTCAATAGCGATTCCACTAGTGCTGGAATGTCGTCCTTGTGCTCGTGCAAAGGCGGCATATGAATGTTAAAAACATTCAGCCGGTAGTAAAGATCGTTGCGCAACTCCCCGCGGGCCACGGCCTCCTCGGGTACCTTGTTGGTTGCGGCAAGAACCCGGACGTCCACCGTCGTTTCTACCTTGCTTCCCAACCGGCGTAGCTTGCGATCTTCCAGCACGCGGAGCAGCTTGGCCTGGGTGCCCACCGGCATTTCACCGATCTCATCCAACAACAAGGTGCCCCCTTCCGCCAGCTCAAAGCAGCCAGTGCGGCGCTCCAGTGCTCCGGTGAACGCGCCTCTTTCATGGCCAAAAATCTCGCTCTCAATCAGGGTTTCGGGAATCGCCGCACAATTGATGGGAACGAACGGCTTGTTACGGCGCGGACTGAGCTCATGAGTGGTGCGAGCTACCAATTCCTTGCCCGTGCCGCTCGCGCCCGTGATCAAAACCGACGCTGTGCTGGGCGCCACCATTTCAATCAGCCGGAAAATCTCCTGCATTTTCTTCGACGCCCCCACCAGACTCCCGAGCGATCCGGCGTCCCGCAGTTTCCGCCTCGTGACTTCCAGTTCCACACGGGTCCCCAGCAGTGCCGAGGCGTTCTGCAGAATGGTGCGCAGCCGGTTGGTGTCGATGGGCTTGGTAATGTAGTCGTATGCCCCCATGCGCATGGCTTGCACCGCACTATCAATCGTTCCCTGAGCCGTTACCACGATTACCGCGATGGTCCTGCTGTCATCGGCGATTCGCTCCAGCAACTCCAGGCCTCCCATGCGCGGCATCTTGAGATCGGTAACGACGATGGCAGGCGACCAAGTGGAGGCCTTTTCAAAACCTTCCTGCCCGTCCTTGGCGGTCTCAGCCCGATACCCCCACGCGGAGACCAGTTCCGCCAGCCCCGTGCGCTCGTTCTCTTCGTCTTCGACAATCAGTACTTTTTCCTGGCTCATAGACCCCGGCTCATGGAAGAAAACACAAGTATCCCATTATTGAGGCTTGCCGCCATTGCTGCAAGCCGGACGCAGTCTGCTGCTGCGGGAGAACACCCTTGAGGGTGGCCAAGTGTCTCACATTAAGACACACTCCTCTGGTCGTCGCTGGACGCGGCGAATCGCCTTCGGGTAATATGTTTTCGCCGATTCCTTATTATGAACATTTGCGCTTCTCTGGAATTGTCTACAAGACATTAAGAAAGTTGTGACGTTCTTAACGGTTGCCATGCAGAGGATTCCCAGTCTTGTACGCGTGCATGGATACAAAAGCTGACTGAAGAAGTTGCGGAGGACGATATGTCGTTTCCCAGAATAAGAAGTGGGCGTGTACTGATTGCCAGTTTCCTGCTGATCTTAAGCGTGGTTCTCCTGTCGCCCTTCACCCTAGCCCAAGATGCCGAAACCCCGAAGTTTGAAGTCTTCGCCGGCTATCAGTGGCTGCACCCCGGTGGCACTGTCCCAGCCCCGAACTCGGACTATAACAATCCATCGCGATTGAAAATTCGAGATATGCCTTTCGGCATCGGTGCCGCCTTCACGTACAACTTCCAAAAATATTTCGGACTCGAAGGCGATTTGGGGCGCAACTGGGATCATGGCTACGAGGGAACTATATCGGTCGGCCCCAAATTGACTTTCCGGACGGGCGAAGCCAACTACTTTTTGCATACTTTGTTGAGTTACAACCGGCTCGTAATAACCGGCCTGCCCAAGGACAATGGCATTGGCGCGATTCTGGGCGGCGGAATGGATCTGCGCGTGACTCGTAGGTTCTATCTGCGGCTGTTCGAGGCAGATTACGTATGGGCCCGGCAAAACTATGCGTCGGTAGTGTCCTCGTCGTTCCCCGATCTCCGGCGAGTCTCGCTGGGCGGTGTGCGGCTGCGCACCGGCGTGGTGTTTAACTTTGGCTATCCCGAGACCTTGACGCCAACGGCAAGTTGCTCCGTGCAGCCCAGCGAAGTCATGGTAGGCGAGCCCATCACGGCTACCACCACTACCGCGAACTTCAATCCCAAACACTCGCTGAATTACGAGTGGAGCGGTACCGGCGGAAAAGTCACCGGCAAGGACAACACCGCGAGCATCGACACCAACGGAGTTGCCGGCGGCAGCTACACGGTCACCGCCAACATCACCGATCCCAAAAAGAAGACTGGCGGAGGGGCCACTTGCACCGCGAACTATACGGTGAAGGAGCCGCCGAAGAATCCGCCAACCATGTCTTGCTCGGCAAGTCCGGCGTCCTTGCAAGCTGGCGGCAGCTCAACCATCACCTGTAACTGCACCAGCCCAGATAACGTTCCCGCGACCGTTGGCGGATGGACTGCCAGCAGTGGCAGCGTTTCAGGGAGCGGCAACACCGCGACCCTGAACACGACGGGCGCATCCGCCGGTCCGATCACGGTGAGCGCGACTTGTACGGATTCGCGCGGCCTGAATACGCCAGCCTCCACTCAGGTGACGGTAGAAAATCCACCTGCGCCACAAGCACCGCCGCAAGCCAGCAAGCTGACCGATTGCGACTTCGAGAATATGGCCAAGATCGGGAAGCCGTGGCGCGTGGACAACGAGTGCAAAGGCAAACTGGACGACGTTGCCAAGAACCTGCAGCAGAACGCAGACAACAAGCTGGTCATCGTCGGCAACGCCGAACCCGCCGAGAAGCGCAAGAATCTGGCGGCCGAACGCGCCGTCAATTCGAAGGCCTATCTCACCGGCGGCGAAGCCAAGCTCGGAATCGATCCCAGCCGCATCGAGACCCGCACCGGCAGTGCCGGCACCAAGACCGCCGAATACTGGGTGGTCCCCGCCGGCGGTACGTTCTCGGGCGAAGCCACGCACACCGTGGATGAGTCCGCAGTGAAAGCGGTTCCGGACCATCCCCATGCAGCACCCAAGAAGAAGGCAAAGCCCGCGACTCATCAGTAAGGCGAGCCAGGGTTAAGCCCGTCGAACACAAGTCCGTCAGGACAATAGCCGGTCGAGTGCAAAGCTCGACCGGCATTTTTTATCTGTCCGTGCTCTGGGGGCTTAGACCAAAACAAGCTCGTGTGGGACGGGAGACTCGCCCGTCCTGGGGCGCAAATCCCTTCGCAGTGCCTTCGGGTGGAGCAGCGCTCCAGTCCGCGGCCAGTCCGGTTTTTTCTTCTGAGGAACAAAATTGGATGGTTCAACCTAAGCTGCTGCAGCCTTTCCACCCTACTTAGCCCGACCTTCCCCCTGTTCCTCCTCGCCGTGACCGGCCCCCGCCGGTTTCTGGGCTTGACCGCATGCTTGAAATTAGATAACCTTAACTAAGGTACATTATCTACAAGATAATAAGCGGTCTTTGACAATCTGACCCAGGCGATTGCGTGGCTTCTCGATCGCACTGCAAATGCCGACCCGCCGCAGGATCCTTGAGCGAAAAGCGGCCCATTTGCTCGTTTATTCAGTTCAAAGCGCAGTTCCAAAGCCCCCGTCCCAAAACGAACTGTGGGCCCGCCACGTACAGCCGTAACTCCCATGTTCTCTGGATTTTGCGTGTAACTCCTTTAAACTCAAAGATCTAGCACGTAGTGGACAAATAGATCCTTTGTTTTCTGGATTTTGCACAGCATAAGGGGGAGGGTAGCCCCGGTCACCACTTTGAAAACGCTCCCGGCGGACGTCAAGTAGCTCCAGCCTTTAGCCCCAAAACAGAACCGTCGGTCCCTGACTAAACACCAACCGTCCTTGCCTTCGGTAACTTGATTGCCCCGTGTTACCCTGTCAATCTTGCCTCGGACGAATTCTCTTCCGTCGGGGGCAAATCGCTTTATGATTTCAGGATCAAAGTACGTGGTGAGCTGTAAATTTCTGTTACTTGTGCTGCTTGCGCTAAGTTGTGCCAGCGCAGCCTGGGCCGGACAGTGGACGGCGTTGGGGCCGGACGGAGGCGATGTGCGCAGCTTGGCCTACGATCCCCACAACCCGGATCACATCTTTCTCGGCACCAGCACGGGAACTCTTTTCTCTTCAACTGACGGCGGCCATAGCTGGTCAAGGTTTGCCCACCTGGGCAGCGGCGACGACTATGTAATCGACCACCTCGCCATCGATCCGCAGAGCCCGAACAAAATGTATGCCGCGGCCTGGAGCGTCGAGAATCAGCAGGCCGGCGATTTGTTCCGCTCTGACGATGCCGGCAAGACCTGGGAAACAATTCCAGCCATGCACGGCAAATCGATCCGCGCCATGGCGATTGCTTCCTCCGATCCAAAAACCCTGGTCGCGGGCGCGCTTGATGGCGTGTTCCGCAGCACCGATGGCGGCAAGAAATGGCAGAAGATTTCTTCTTCCAGCCAGGAGATCCACAACATTGAATCCATCGCCATCGATCCCAAGAATCCGGATGTGGTCTACGCCGGCACCTGGCATCTGGCCTGGAAGACCGACGATGGCGGCGCCAACTGGCATCACATCAGCAAAGGCATGATTGAGGACTCCGACGTGTTCTCGATCATCGTCGACTCGTCGAATCCATCCATCGTATTCGCCAGCGCCTGCTCCGGCATTTACAAGAGCCAGAGCGCCGGCGATTCCTTCCAGAAGATTCAGGGAATGCCGTTTTCCGCGCGCCGCACCCGGGTTCTGAAACAGGATCCCAGCAACTCCGCAATTGTCTATGCCGGAACCACGGAAGGCCTCTGGAAAACAACCGACGCGGGCAAAACCTGGAACCGCGTAACTAATCCGGACGTCGTGGTTAATGATGTGATGGTCGATCCGCGCAACTCGCAGCGGGTCATGCTGGCCACCGATCGCGCCGGCGTGTTAGCTAGCGACGACGGTGCGCACAGCTTCCTCACCTCCAATCATGGCTACACTCACCGCTACGTTACTTCGATTCTCGCGGACAAGAACGCCCCCAACACCATCTTTGTGGGCGTCGTAAACGACCGCGAGTTGGGTGGCGTATTCGTTTCGCACGACGCCGGACAGCACTGGCTCCAGACGAGCAAGGGCCTGGACGGTCGCGATGTGTTCACCCTAAAGCAGACCAGCAATGGCGAACTGGTGGCGGGCACGAATCGCGGCATCTTCATGCTGGCCCACAATGCAAGTGAGTGGAGTCCGATTAACAACGTCATCAACCGGACAGCTTCCTCGCATACCGCGAAGAAGGGGACTAAGTCGCCGAAGACTGAAGTTCGCTCCATTCTGACCGCGCGTGTGAACGAAATCGAGATCACGCCCACAAACTGGATGGCCGCAACCTCCGCGGGATTGTTCACCAGTTCCAACCAGGGCAAGAGCTGGAGCGGCGGTCCGGTGATGGGTGAGCGGGATTTCATCTCCGTCCGAGCCGATGGAAAACTGATCGCCCTCGCCACCCGCAGCAATGTCCTGGTTTCGAAGGACAGCGGCGCGACTTGGCACGATTCCAGTTTGTCGTCCTACGTGAGCGGCATTCACGGCGTCACCATCACCTCGGACGCTCAGATCATGGTGGCCTCGCGCGAAGGCGCCTTCCGTAGCCCGAACGCGGGAGCGGGCTGGGAGCACATGCAGAATGGCCTCCCCGACAAGAACATCAGCTCCATCAGCTACGACGAAAACAGCAAGCACCTGCTGGCTACAAGCACGGAAACCGGCGTGGTCTTCGAGAGTGAGGATGCCGGCCATACCTGGACCCGCGGTCCTGACTCTGGCTACCCGTTGCGCCACATCAGCGTGGTGCACGGCCGCTTCCTGGCAGCCACCCCGTTTGATGGTGTAGTGATTCAACCGGAGAACGACAACCACAGCGCCTCAGCCGGTGTCGCCAAGCGACGCACAAACTGATCCGCCGGCAACCCGCAGCAGAAATTCACCGAGGAGCGGCATCATTGCTCACGACCACAGCCTGACCAAGGGGTCAGGCTGTGGTTTTGATACCGAACTACTGCTCGTACTTCTCCCGTAAATAGCCCCGCTGGGCGCAGCCGTCCCCCCGCCCCATTTCCCCCCGCCGACACACTCTTGGCATCCTCTTTAGGAGGCTGCCGAAAGACTCCTCAGGGCGTATCGAAATAAATTAAGGAAGGGCACTTCCCCTTGCCCCCCAAAGCCCTGAAAACAGTCCCGGCCCCTGAAATGAAGCAGCACGAATTGCCCGCTCCCCGCAAACCTCTCGCACCCCCATTCCTATGAAATCTCATACCAAACTGCCAGTGATTCCTCCAGATTACGGTAGGTATAACAAATCATCCCCATAACTAATTGATTTATATGGACAAACAAAACACCGTTGTGGACCGCAAGTTGCCTAATAAATTGTCGGCAAGTGTTAGATATTTAGCTAGTGAGTACTGATCCGAGGCACCGGCGCAATATTTAAAATGCTGTTCCTCGGCAGGCCCCGTTCCTCAAGTTAGGCAATTTGCTCTACGAACTCACTTTTTCAGGAGAGATCCAATGACTTACGACTTTAGAAGCATGTTCGGCCGTAGTCGATTCGCATGGCTCTTGGCCGTACTAGTACTCATCGGCACGCTGGCCGTGCAGATGGTGGGTCAGAGCATCCTGACCGGCGACATAGCCGGTACAGTGACTGACCCCTCGGGTGCAGTAGTTTCCGGCGCCACGGTCTCAGCCAAGAGCGCGACCACCGATGTCACGCAGTCCACGACCACCAACTCCACCGGAGCTTTTCGTCTCCCTCTTTTGAAGCCCGGTACTTATCGGCTGACCATCACTCAGACCGGCTTCCGCAGCGCTTCGCAGACCCTCGACGTCGCCATCAGTGCAGTCGCGATTGCCAACATTAAGTTGGAGCTTGGCCAAACCAGTGAAACCGTGGAAGTAACCTCTGGCACTCCACTCATCGAGACGGAAAATGCGAATATCTCCACCACTTACACTTCAGCGCAGGTGGAGAATCTGCCCAACGGCGGCAACGATGTTACGGCTTACGCCTACAGCGCGCCCGGCATTCTCCAGAACACTTCCAGCGGCGGTGGCTACGGCAACTTTACTGCATTCGGATTGCCCGCAACCTCAAATCTCTTCACCGTTAATGGTAACGATGAAATGGATCCTTTCCTAAACCTCAACAACTCGGGCGCGACCAACCTGTTGTTGGGTGCGAATGAGGTTGAAGAAGTCGGAGTCACCAGCAACGGCTACACCGGCCAGTACGGACGTATGGCCGGAGCCCAGGTCAACTACTCGACCAAGTCCGGTGGGAACAGTTTCCACGGCAGTGCCAAGTACTGGTACAACGATGTCTCACTGAACGCAACCGACTGGTTCCTCAACCATAGCAACACTAAGCCGGGTTTCGACGTCAACAACCAATACGCGGCTGCGATCGGCGGCCCGATCGTGAAGGACAAATTGTTCTTCTTTATCGGAACCGAAGGATTGCGCTACGTTCTGGCGAATAGCAATCAGATCAACCTGCCGAATGCCCAGTTCCAGGCTGACATTCTCGCCAATTTGACAACCAGCGGATTAGCTCAATCGGTTCCTTTCTATAGCAAGATGTTCACTGTCTTCAATAACGCACCGGGCTTCGCTGCTGCGACCCCCGTGGTTGGAGGCGGCTGCGGCGACTTCGACGGCCAAACGCTGAATGGTCACGTTTATGGCCTCGGAGGCCTGCCCTGCCAAAACACCTTCCGCTCAACCGCAGGCTCACTGTCCACCGAGTGGTTGATGTACACCAAGGTGGACTGGAACCGCACCAACAACGACAAGTGGTCCATACGTATGAAAAACGACCACGGCCTGCAGCCCACTTACACTGACTTTTTGACACCAGCGTTCAATGCCACCAGCATTCAGCCGGCGTGGGAAGGCCAGTTGACCAACACCCACATTTTCAACAACAACATCGTCAACCAGTTTATCGGCTCGGTGTTCTGGTACGGTGCGATTTTCCAGCAATCTAATGCCAGCTTGGCGCAGCAAACCTTCCCCTTTGCCGTCCAAGACTTTACTGGTGGGATCGGCAACATCAGTGCTGGAAACCTGGTTGTGATAGGCGGGGAGCAAGCGAGTTTCCCGCAAGGCCGCAACGTCACGCAGTATCAGCTTGTAGATGATGTTTCCATCAACAAGGGCAATCACGGGTTAAAGTTCGGCGTCAACTTCCGTCGGGATGACATCACAGACGCAAGCCGTGGCGTGCGAACTATCCCCAGGGCGCGAATTTTCTCAGAAACCGACTTCGCGCTGGGCTTCATCGACCAGTTCAGCCAGCGATTTCCCAATACCCTGGAAAATCGCGTCAATTCGTACAGCTTCGGTGTCTACGGCCAGGACGAATGGCGCGTAACCTCCAAGTTGAAGTTGAACCTGACCCTGCGCCTAGATCGTAACTCCAACGTAGGTTGCCCCGCCGGCTGTTTTAACCGGATGGCCACACAGTTCGACAAGTTGAACCATGATCCAAACGTACCTCTGAATCAGGCCATGCTGACGGGACTCAAGGAGTCATTCCAGAGCGTGCAGGCGGTCAACGTCCAGCCTCGCTTCGGTTTTGCCTACAACCTTCACCAGAATACGGTTCTCCGCGGAGGTATCGGAATGTTCTCCGATCTCTATCCCGGAACGCTCGCTTCTGGCTATCTAGCGCAGGCTCCGCAGGATCCAACCTTCACGCTAGGCGCGGGATTTTTCTCTCCGGACCAACCCGGCAGCGATCAATCCCTGGTGGCCGGCTGTAACACGGCGTTCCGCAGTACTTATGCGGGCGGCGGTACGATCGGCGACTACAAAGCGGCAGCCCCGGGGTGCATCTCGCCGGATTACCGCAATGCAGTCAATCACCTGAAAAATCCAACCTACGTGGAGTGGAATTTGGAACTCCAACATTCCATCGGCAACAGGACTGCCATTTCGGTTAACTACGTTGGCAACCATGGCTACGACGAGTTCAATTACAACGCTCTGGCTGACTCAAGGGACACCAATCCCTTTGGTTTGCCAATTCCAGCTGGTCAGGCTTCTCCCTCGGGCCTACCTGCCGCGTATCCGGATGCGAAGTTTCGCAACGTGCTGTCTCTCAACAACGGTGCGACTTCCAATTACAATGGCCTCACTGCGGGCGTGTCAGAAAAAGCCCTCTATGGACTCCAGTTCTCGGCCAACTACACTTGGAGCCATGCTTTGGATATCATCTCAAATGGCGGAATCCTGCCCTACAGCTTCAACGACTCGATAGGAGCCATAGGCAATCCATTCTTCCCCAAAGCCCTGAACTATAGCAATGCTGATAATGATGTTCGGCATGCTGTCAACATAAACTACGTCTGGCAGCCAACCACTCATTATCAGGGATTGATGGATCGAGTTGTTGGAGGCTGGACTGTGTCCGGCACCTTCTTTATCCGCTCCGGCTATCCGTTCACGATGTTCGATGGCAATACAGTCGGACTGCTTGGGAACTCAACCGGCTTCGTGGCTGACTATACCTCGCAGCCTTACCTCCTGAGCAATGCGAGTTTTGATTGCTCAGGGCACAACCAGACCACCGGCTGCTTCGGGGCCGTAGCAACCACTAACGGAACACAGTACATCCCAGGGTGGGGTAGCCCTGGCAACGGGAACTTCTTCTGCACTCCAGGAGTCGGTTCTTGTACGGCAAATGGTGTGGATCCGACCATTTGGGATGGATCGTTTGGCCACACCCGGCGCAATTCCTTCCGCGGGCCGCATTACTTCAACAGTGATTTCAGCGTGTTGAAGTCTTTCAAGCTCTCGGAACGGTTTGGATTTGGTGTCGGAGCCAACTTCTACAACGTGTTCAACCACCCCAACTTCGGGAACCCAAATCATGACCTGTCGAATCCTTCTGCTGCAGGAATCACGCTTACCACCGTCGAACCCCCGACCAGCCCCTACGGCGCGTTCGTTGGTTCCGCAGTCTCGGGTCGTGTAATTCAACTTCACGCCGAGCTCAAGTTCTAGTCTGAGCTCGTCCACATCCAGGGCGGTCCCTCAACGGGATCGCCCTTTTTCTTGTTCCCTCAGTATCGGTCTCTGTGTCGGCACACTTTGTGTAGCGCCCGCCCACGGCCATTGTTCCTAGCTTTTCGGCTGTAACCCAATCCATAGCGGACTGCGGGAAACCTCCAAGCAGGAAGTTCGATGGGCTCCTGTGCCGCAGCTCTGGCAATGGCATACGTAGGCCCGGACGCCCCGTCCGGGCGGGCGGGCCAAAGGTCGGCAAAACTTGCGTCAGGGAACGACTTCACAGGCTGCAGAAAAACTGATGCTGGGTGGAGGAATACGGGAAAAAAGCGTGGGCCGACCGAACAATGACAAGCGGCCAACGACTCAGTGGGGCTTCTTATCGCTCACGGAAACAATCGTCCAGCTATCTCCATCGCGATGCAGCGTCATCCAGATATCGTTCGTTTTTTTAACACTCTTCTTGTCGGAGTTGTTCGTGGGGCCCGGGTTCTGCGCTGGCATCGCCTGTAAGTTGAGGTCGCCGGAAGCGTAACTTGAACTCACCAATTGAACGTATTGTTGGGTACAAGTCGATTTTACAATTGCCTCGTCCTTCGAAGGGAACTGCACCTCGCTTGATTCTAGGGCAACTTTTGTCGATAAAATGTCAGCCCGCTCAAATTGCTTCTTGATTTTCTTCAGTTCCTTCTGGTCATTCTGAAGGCTGGGCCATATGGCTAGCACCTCTCCAAGATCCCGATGTTCGTGGGCTGCACGATAGCGGGCAAGCAGAGGCTCAATTTGCTTGATGTCGGCGTTGCGAGAGTCGGTCCGAGTCGCGAACGCAGGTTGTGACGCAGGTATCCCCTGGCCAAACATCAGAGGGGTAAGAATGACAATCCAAGCGCTCGAAACAGCAACCCGTAACATAATGCCGTATTCTGGTCCCGAACCAGGCACTTGTCAACGGTTACTAAAATGCCAACCATCAAGAACGATCGATGTCGCGACAAAGGCCTAGTGCGGCTTCTTATCGCTCACCGAAACGATGGTCCAGTGATCTCCATCGCGATGCAGCGTCATCCAAATATCACTCGTTTTCTTGACTGTCTTCTTGTCTATGTTGTTTGTGGGGCCAGGGCGCTGCCCCACGATTCCCCCCATTGTGGCGTCGCCAGAGGAATAACTTGTGCTCACCACTTGAACGTACTGCTCGTTACACTTGGACTTTACAACTGCCTCGTCCTTGGCGGGAAACTGCATGTCCTGCAACTCCAAGACAACTTTCATCGACGAAATGTCAGCCCGATCAAATTCCTTCTTGATCTTCTTTTGCTCCTTCTGGTCGTTCTGAAGGCTCGGCCATATCGCCAGTAACTCCGCCATGTTTCGACCTTCGTAGGCCGCCTGATAGCGTGTCAGGAGCTTCTGGATTTGATCACGATCTGCGTTCTGAGAGTCGGCCTGCCCAGCGGACGCGGGTTGCGACGCGGGAGCCTGCTGGGCCAACAGCACAGCGGCGAAAAGGAAAACTGCGGACGTCAAAGTGATTATACGTGACATAGCATCAACATTGTGTTCCAGGACGGGACACCTGTCAATCGCCAAACACGAGGACTGTCCTCAGCTGTAGGCGACCCCAGACCGCTCAGCCCTCCATCTCCGCCACGACAAAAACGCCATCCGGCCAACCGGATGGCGTTGCAATTCACGGCCTTCCTTCGCTAGTCCCCTGCCGCGTGAGCCTTGGCTGGCGCTCTCTCCGTGCCGATTCGCATCCCGTAGAACGAGCGGTAGACGAAGAAGAACGAAATCAAAAAGAACACCCCTGCCAACAGATGCGTCAACCCGCCATTGCTCTCCGTCAGCTTTACCGCCAATTCCACCGCCAGCAAGCCGAACAGCGTGGTGAACTTGATCACCGGATTCAAAGCCACCGACGAGGTGTCTTTGAACGGATCGCCCACTGTATCGCCGATGACCGTGGCATCGTGCAGCGGCGTTCCTTTCTGTTTGTATTCGACTTCGACAATCTTCTTGGCGTTGTCCCACGCCGCGCCAGCATTAGCCATGAAGATCGCCTGATACAAGCCAAATACCGCGATCGAGATCAGGTACCCGATGAACAAGAACGGCTCCATGAAAGCAAACGACAGCGTAGCGAAAAACACTGCGATGAAGATGTTCAGCATCCCCTTCTGTGCGTACTTGGTGCAGATCTCCACCACCTTCTTGCTGTCGGCCACCGAAGCCTTCGTGGCCCCCTCCAGCTTGATATTCGCCTTGATGAACGCCACCGCGCGATAAGCTCCGGTGCTCACCGCCTGGGTCGAAGCCCCAGTAAACCAGTAAATAATCGCGCCACCGCTGATCAGCCCCAGCAGAAATGGTGCGTGCAGCAACGACAATTTTTCGACATTCTGGGTTAGCCCATTGGTCAGCGCCATGATGATGGAAAAGGTCATCGTGGTCGCACCCACCACCGCCGTTCCAATCAACACCGGCTTCGCGGTTGCCTTGAACGTGTTGCCCGCGCCGTCATTCTCTTCCAGAAGGTGCTTGGCGCGCTCAAAGTTCACATTGAAGTTGTAGTCCTTCTTGAGCTCGCTTGCGATGTTCGGTACCTGCTCGATCAGTGACAGCTCATACACAGATTGCGCGTTGTCAGTCACCGGACCATAGGAGTCCACCGCAATCGTCACCGGGCCCATCCCCAGAAAGCCGAAGGCCACCAACCCGAAAGCAAACACCGGAGCCGCGGCCAAGTGCATGGTCGCCGCCACGCCCAATCCCAACGTGCTCATGTAGTACCCAATCGACATCAAAGACACCATCGACAGCCCCAAGTAGTAACCGCTGAAGTTTCCCGCCACAAAGCCAGCCAGAATTCCCAGCGAAGCCCCGCCTTCTTCCGCCGAGGCCACAACCTCCCGCACGTGTCGCGACTCGGTAGACGTAAACACCTTCACCAGTTCAGGAATGAGCGCACCCGCCAGCGTCCCGCAGGAAATGATCGTCGCCAGCTTCCACCACTGCGTCGTATCGCCGCCAATATCGGGAACAATAATCGATGAAACAATGTAGGTCAGGACGATCGAGACCACCGAAGTGACCCAGACCAGTGACGTCAACGGCGTCTCGAAATTCATCACATCCGCATCGGCGAAACGGCTCCGGGCGATTGCGCTATTAAGGAAGTACGCCCCCGCGCTCGAAACCAGCATCATAATGCGCATGACGAAGATCCAAACCAGCAGTTGCACTTGCACTGTCGGATCCTTTACACCCAGCAGAATAAACGTAATCAGCGCCACCCCGGTTACGCCGTAGGTTTCGAATCCATCCGCCGAAGGCCCGACGGAGTCGCCCGCATTGTCGCCCACGCAGTCCGCGATCACGCCCGGGTTGCGGGCGTCATCTTCTTTGATTTTAAAAACGATCTTCATCAGATCCGACCCAATGTCCGCAATCTTGGTGAAGATACCGCCAGCAATCCGCAGCGCAGCCGCCCCTAGCGATTCACCAATAGCGAACCCGATGAAGCAAGGTCCAGCGTAGTCTCCAGGAACAAACAGCAGGATGAACAGCATGATCAGCAACTCAACGCTGATCAGCATCATCCCGATACTCATCCCCGCCTGCAGCGGAATGCTGTAAATCGGATAAGGCTTGCCCCGTAGACCGGCGAACGCGGTGCGCGAGTTGGCAAACGTATTCACCCGGATGCCGAACCACGCCACTCCAAAGCTGCCCGCAATTCCCACCAGGCTGAACGCCAGGATGATCGGCAGCGTCAAAGCGACCGGCTTCCCCGGCACCGGCGACAGCACGCCGAAGTAGAGAATGATCACCACCGCGATGAAGACCCACAGCAGCAGCAAGAACTTACCTTGAGTGACCAGGTAGGTCTTGCAAGTCTCGTAGATCAGCTCGGAAATCTCGAGCATGGCTCGATGCACCGGAAGGTTCTTGAGCCGCATATAAATCGCCAGCCCAAAACCAAGGCCCGCGATGCAGAACAGAATTCCGATCATGAGCAGCCGATGGCCATCAATGCCAAGAAACGAAACCGAAGAAAGATCGGGAAGTCTCAGACCGGCCTCGCCACCCGCTTCCGGGGAAGGCTGGGCCCAGGCAGCAGACGCCCCCAAAGTCATAATGGCAAGAATGCCCGCCACGGCAGTCGTCCGAGTCTTGGCGAAACGGCATCCTCGGGACACAACTTCAGCGAGCCAGGTGCGCATAGCAAATCCTCCACTCATTGAGAACTATATTAAGGATGACTACGGGTTCAGGTTACCTCGACCCGGCACACCGTTCCCCAACCGCTCTTATCGCAGAGCGCGGGAGCGTATGGCCGGAGTTCCGAACACGCTTCCACTGCAAGACTTGAACAGGGATGCTGAGCTTGGCCGCGTCGGACGTTCACTGTGCTGCGGGCGGGGGAGCGCTGCCTCCCCAAAGCCCACGGCACAAGACCAGTTTTTATAACATGTTAGAGGGATCAGGTCAACCAATCGAGTCGCTAACGACCCTCTGGTCGAATGTAGTGCGCGCGTCATCGTCCGTGCGGTGCCCAGATGAAATTCATACCGAATCAGAGTTTCCCTAACATCTGCTGATGCAAATGTCGGGACACAGTGTTATACTCGCTCGCCGAGAAGGTTCGCCACGCACTTCCCCGCCGCGAGCCTCGTCACGAGGTGGTCCCGATGCGGCCCAAACTACGGACGTCCGCGTTACTCAAGCTCTTTGCTGTCGTAGCAATGACTCTGATAGTGGCCTCCGGCGCTGGGGCGGCCAGCAAGTACAAAGTGCTATACGCGTTCAAGGGCGGAAACGATGGGAGCTTTCCATCTGGCGCGCTGGTCTTCGATACCGCCGCAAATCTTTACGGAGCCACCCTCTATGGCGGAGCAGCAGCATGCTCCGGCCCCCCCACTGGCTGTGGCACTGTCTTCGCGCTGACGCCCGACTCGAATGGCAGATGGAAGGAGAGCGTCATCTACCGATTTCAGGACGGTGACGACGGAGCTCAACCCAACGGCCGTTTGATATTTGACTCGTCAGGAAATCTTTACGGCACTACCGGCAGCGCCGACATCATTTTTAACCCCGATCGCTGTGGCACTGCCTTTAGCCTCACACCCACCTCCCACGGTTGGAGCCTGGCCACCATCTCCACCTTCTGCTCCAGCGCCAACGATGGAATCGCTCCCACGCCCGGGTTAGTCCAGGACAAGGCCGCGAACCTCTACGGGATGGCCCAGTCGGGAGGCAGCCAGTTGGGCGGGATCGCCTTTCAATTGACGCCCGGCTCAAGTGGTTGGACCGAGAGCGACCTGTACGGCTTCTGCGTGGTAGGTAACTGCGTCAGCAGCGGATCGCAGCCTTTGGCTGGGTTGGTGTTCGATGCGGCCGGCAACCTCTACGGCACAACCGTACAGGGTGGCAGTACCAGCCGTCCCTGCGTCGGGGGTTTTCCCGGCGGCTGCGGCGTTGTGTTCAAGCTGACGCCAGCCTCGGACGGCAAATGGACGGAGAGCGTGTTGCACCAGTTCACCGGCCCAGACGGCATTGCTCCCGGCGCGAATCTAACCTTCGACAACAAAGGCAATCTCTACGGCACGACTGGAAGCGGCGGCGCTTTTGGACAGGGCACCGTGTTCAAACTTACGCCCTCGAACCACCGCTGGAAATATAGCGTGCTCTACAACCTTCGCGGCAGATCGAGCCAGGGCTCTCTCAATACGGGGCTAGTGCTCGATGCAGTAGGCAATCTCTACGGCGCCACACTCTGGGGCGGTATTGGCTCTTGCTTTAGCGGTGCCGGCTGCGGCGTCGTATACAAGCTGACGCCGCAGTCACACGGAAGGTGGAAATACACCGCGCTCCACAGGTTTTCTGGTGTCCAAGACGGAGGCGAGCCCAGTGGCGACTTGATCCTCGACAAAGACGGACACGTTCTTGGCACGGCAGGAGTCGGAGGCGTCAGCGGAAACGGCGTCGTGTTTGAAATCACGCCGTAGAACGGCGCCCCGATTTGAACCGCATCAGCAATGGTGCGCGCCGTCGCTATTGGCTAGTTCCGAGGGACGCGCGCGAGTCCCTCAAAGGAGTTTTCCATGAGTTCATCATCACGTCGTCGGCGCGTGGCTTCCACATTGCCCGAGTCGACTCAGCAACGTCTGAATTCATATGCTTTGGCCGCGAGCGCAGCTGGAGTTGGAATGCTGGCCTTGGCCCTGCCCGCCGAAGCCCATATCGTCTACACTCCCGCTCACCGCATCATTAAGCAGGGCAGCAGCTTCCAACTCGACCTCAACCGCGATGGACTAACCGACTTCACCATTCAAAACGTGTTTACTCACGGGAGTATCACCGCTCACGCGACTCTTTCTGCCAAGCCCGCCAAGGGTAACGGGGCAGAAGGTTGGACGGGTTACAAGCCTTATGCCTTTCCCCTGAAGCGCGGCGCCCGAATCGGTTCCAGGCAGTACTTTCCCGGTCTAGTGCTGGCTGGTGCCCGCTCCGATGTGGATCTCGGGACGTACTACTCCGGCAGTTGGATGAACGTCAAGAATCGCTACCTCGGCCTGCGGTTCAAAATTAACGGAAAGATCCACTACGGGTGGGCACGGCTGAGCGTCCAGGTTCAACATTTGTCCATTACCGCAACCCTCACCGGCTACGCCTATGAAACCATACCCAACAAGGCCATCATTGCCGGCAAGACCAGCGGTTCGGACGAGATAGCCAACATCGAACCATCGGACCCATCTCCTGTCCGCGTCCTCATGCGCCAAGCGCCAACACTCGCCCTGCTCGCCATGGGATCGCGCGGACTATCCGTCTGGCGAAAGGAACCCATCGACCTACCCCAGTGATCGTGTGGCGACGGGCGACTCGCTCGTCCCGAGCCAAGCCTTTACTCCACCCCCATCACCGACCAGGCCTCCCGGTAACTCTCCCACCGCGCGCATTTGCATTCGATGTCCGGATAGAACCGCAAGTTCTTGGATAGCGCGATCACCTCCACCGGAAGCACGTACCAAACGTCACGCGGTCGGATGTGCACCGCCAGAACATCGATCTCATCCGCCGTATACCCTGCCTTGCCCCTGCCGTACGCCCCGCGGTAGACACTATAAATCGGCTGCACTTCATACCCCCGCGCATGCACCACCGCAGTGCTCTTAAGTTGCACCCGCCACAACCGTCCCCCGGAATCCAGAACGAAGTCATAGCGCTCGCTGTCACCCCAGGGCTTCAACACGCGAAACCCCATGGTCTGCGCCTTCAACAGAAACGCTGCCTCGGAAAGCTCACCCGTACGCTTCGGATTCTTCCGCCGCCGCGTGACAGCCGCATCCTCAATCACTCCGGTTAACTCAGCCAAAACAATCGATTGTTCCATCATGAATGTTGTCAGCACCTTTTCCCCTGATTCAATAGAAGGCTATTGTACGTGCACTTTCTATTGTCTATTAGTTATAGATTAACACATTCAACAGGCCAATCGCCAAATATTCGATGTAGGCGCGAGCGTCCGCGCTCGTGCAACCATGAATCCGCGGGACCGAAAGCGCACTAAAAACGAATTGTCATCCTGAGAAAGCGGAGTTGTCTGTGGTCCTAACCTGCCGCAAATATGACCGCCGCCTTGATCCGTATGCAAATTGTTGCACCCCATCGGGGACAGCGGGGCGGGTGTATACTTAGGCCCGCCTTTGGGGGGTAAAGGGGAAACTCCGGACAAAGCGTTTATGTAGAAGAGAAAGCCAGCACAAGGAGGCAGCTATGAATCGTCTGCTTCGAATCCCATTGTGCGCTTTGCTGTGCACAACTTGCGCTATGGTGTGCCCGGCACAATCATTCGATACGCTCGCCCAGGCTGCGGCGGCGAAACTCAAACTGGTCAACACCGCGGCGGCGCAACCTGCAAAGGCTGATGCGGAGCCGGGCAAAGCACAGGCCCCCATGCCTCAGTCGAGGCACAGCCCTACGTTAGTCGTCACCTGGACTGCCGGGTCGGGAACCGACCACAACTGGAGCAACGCGTTCAACTGGAGCCCAAACTTAGTTCCGAACGGAAAGATGTATGACGTTGTAATTACCAACCCGGATTCTTTCTCGGTCACTCAGGACATCTCAGCGACGGTGCACAATCTGACCCTAAAAACCACGTCCCCCTACGCCCAGCTCTACTTGGGCGATGGCATCAGTCTCACCATCGTTGGAACCAAAATCAGCAATGCCGGCTCCATCGTTATGAATAACGATGGGGGTGCGACTACCTCACTGATTATCAATGGCACTGTCACCCACAGCGGCGGCGGCTTCATTTTCATGACCAATAAAAGCGTCATCGATGGAAGCGGCACCTTGATCAACCAGGCGAACATCTCGGCCGCTGGCACTGGAAACTACATCGGCCCTAACCTGGAGCTCCAAAATATCGGGCAAGGACACATTGGTGCAACTGGACCAGGTTGTACGCTGAACGTTAACCTGTCGGGTACCCTGACGAACAGCGGGTACCTCTCAGCCGGTGGCAACAACAGTACGCTGGTGTTGGCGGCGACGACAATTCAAAATACGAACGGCCAGATCCTAGGCGGCCCCGGGACCGTCATGCTAAACGGGGGCACAATCATTGGAGGGTACCTGAATGGAGGCATCCAACCTTTGCCTGGCGGCAGCGCCCCCACCCTCAAGGACCTCGATATTTTTAGTACCTATCAAATCACCAGCAACACTGGCACCTATCTCGAGGGGAAGATCAATAACTATGGCAATATCAACGTGAACGACACCGACCCGAAGGGGACGAGCAAGGCCCACTTAACCCTCAACAGCACGGCCACCCTGACTGGCGGCGGCACCGTCAGCCTCAACGGCCCCAATAACTACCTCGACGGCACGGGGACGCTGACCAACCAGCAGACAATCTATGGGACAGGAAACATTGAGCTGGCATCGGTAATAAACAAAGGTACGATCGACGCCGGCGGTTCCACACTGAATATCCAATCGGTCGGCCTGAAGAATTACGGGGGGATCATCCTGACGAGCGAATCCGCCATGGCCAGCATCAGCGGCGGGACGATTACCGGCGGGACGCTCCTTACTGGCCAGAACTCCATGATGACTTGGACCGGCGGACTTACCCTGAAAGGGGTGAATATAAACGGCTCCGGAGTGGACACTGGGGTAAAGGTCGTCCTGGACGGAACAGGCAAATCACTCACGGATTCGGGCACCGTGCACGATTCAAGCGGAGCAATCACGAATTCGGGCACCGTCGAGATTGATAATGGCGATCAAACCACGCTGATGGGTACCATCAACAATACGGGCGAAATCTTCGTCAACGCCTCCTGCTTTAGTTGCGGCAACGCCACGCTGCTGATCAGCGGGAGCGCGAGCCTCACGGGCACCGGCACCGTCAGCATGGCCAACAGCCCTTACAACATCATCCAGGGCGCCACCGGCAGCGACACGCTCAACAACAACGGCAATACAATTGAAGGCGCTGGCAATATCGGCAATGGCCTCCTGAACGTGACCAATGGCGTGAAGGGGACCATTTACGCTAACCAAGGCTATCCCCTGATCATCCAACCCGGCGCAGGCTATACTTTTAACAATTCAGGAACGCTTGCAACGGCGGCGCCGAACAGCAGGCTGGATGTTACCGGGGGGACGTTCTCAAACTTCAACTCCAACACCGGGACCCTGACCGGCGGGAAGTACAACGTTTCTGGCACCCTGCAGTTCGACAACGCCAACATTTTGAACAACGCGGCAAACATCACGCTGGCTGCTCCCACGGCGCAGATCCTGAACCAGAACAACGTGAATGGACTTTTGAACTTCAGCAACAACCTCTCGGGCGGCAGCTTCACTTTAGCCGGCGGCGAGAACTTTACCACCCAAGGCCTGTTCACCAACGCAGGCTCCGTGACGGCGGAAAAATCGAGCACGTTTACGGTCGGAGGGACCAGCACGAATTACAACCAGACTGGCGGCACGACTACGGTGGATGGAACGCTGGCAGTCCCCGCAGGCGGCCTGGTCAACGCCACCGGCGGCACGCTCCAGGGCGCCGGAACTTTCTCCGGAAGCGTTTCGCTCGGCAATGCGTCCGGCGCCGCGGCCACGCTCATCGTGGGGGACAGCATAAAGAAAGCCGGGTTGGTTTCCATCAGCGACAACTATACCCAGCTTGCGACTGGCGTCCTGGACACTCAGATTGGCGGCAGGAAGGTAGGGACCAGCTACAGTCAGCTTAGCGTGACCGGCCCTGTCACACTCGACGGAACTCTAAACATCTCCTTGATTAAGAAGTTCACGCCGGCCATCGGGCAGAAGTTTACCATTCTGAATGCGCCGTCCGGCATTACGGGTACTTTTTCCACTGTGAACGGGCTTGCGATCAACTCCAGCGAGCACTTCACCCTCTCCTACACCTCGACCACCGTGGTGCTCGAAGTAGTGCCCGGCCCCTGCTGCAGCCGCTGAACATGCCTCCGGGGTTTATGCTGGAAATGCCGGCGGAGTTGTCGCCGTTACGGGCAAAGCCGGAAGTAACTGTCGATATCAGGCGTGGCTGTTGAAAAACTCCTTCCCGCGAAATTCGCAAAAATAAAATCGCGTCAGGAGGCCATACAAACGACTTTCTCGGTTTTCCTAGACATTTTCTATCCCCCAAATTTCGGCTGTTTTGAGGAAAATGGACTTTTTCAACA